>Ga0208375_1001364_pt1 | contig 27771 bp, 24 predicted proteins | sample RifOxyD1_FD_184038 | JGI IMG/M metagenome (GOLD analysis project Ga0208375, IMG submission 184038) | Soil microbial communities from Rifle, Colorado - Rifle Oxygen_injection D1 (SPAdes) | ecosystem: Environmental > Terrestrial > Deep subsurface > Rock core/Sediment | place: Rifle, Colorado...
GCCCTGCGCCGACCGTGTCGTGTTCAGGAGCGTGAAAAGCCCCATGCCTCCGGTGGCCGGTCCCGCAAGGTCAAGATGTTCGGGCGTGCGCGGACCCATGATCATCGATTCGGGGCGGCGGAGCGGGGCGGGGGGGCGCAGATGCGAAAGCTTTTCGGCTCTTTGCGTCCTCATTGCGTAGCGGACCAGGATGCCGGTCGCATGCACGCAGGCTTCGGAAGTCAGAAAGGCATCAAGGCTTGCGACGCCGTAGTGTTCGTGCAACAGGGTGCGCGCTCCGGCAGGCGAGAGGTAGTTTGAGGGAATATCCTCGACAAGCGCGCCTGGCGGTCCTTTGACCGCAGCCAGCGCCGCTTCCGGCAGCCTGCCGCCGCCGAGCCGCAAAAAATGGCGGGGTCTGAGGCGCGCGATGGCATCTGAAAGACCTTCGGCGTTTTCAAATTCGCCCGCAAGAAGTTCGCCGGTTGAGGAATCAAGCGCGGCAAGGGCCCATGCCTTGGATTTTTCGACCGGTACGGCGGTGGCGAGATATGCCGGATCGGAGCCTTCGAGGTCGAATTGCACGGCCGGCGTGAACACGCGGATGATCTCGCGCCTTACGAGGCTGCGCCCCTTTGCGGGTTCCTCCATCTGTTCGGCGATGGCGACCTTGTGCCCCGCCCTCAGGAGACGCTGGATGTACCCTTGGGCGCTGTGATGGGGAACACCGGCCATGGGCATCGGATTAGCCTTGTTCCTGTCGCGCGAGGTCAGCGTGATTTCGAGCACGCGCGAGGCCGTGACGGCGTCGTCACCAAAGAGTTCGTAAAAATCCCCCATCCTGAAGAGCAGCAGGCAGCCGTTCGCCTGCGACTTGAGGTCATTGTATTGTTTCATCAGGGGAGTGGTTTCTGCTGTCGCACCCCCTTCAGGGACTGCTGTCGCACCTTCTCCCGTTTGAGGCAGTACAAACATGGTGTTGACTTAGCAACGGCGTGGCCCCGAGTCCAGGGCTTTTGCGTCCTGCGCAACGTTGACGCGTATGGCCTACAGGTTTATTTCATCAAGCGTATGGGGAAAAGGGTGATTCGTCTTGTTGTTTTATTGTCGATAATTTCAGTGACTTATGTCGGCGCTATTGATGCCGCGCCGGGTCTGAGACGCCGCGAAGAAGTTCAAGCATGCGGCTCGCACCGTGGACAAAGCCCCGCTCCCTGGCGCGCTTGTGGGCAATGCGGACGAGAAGCAGGGCGATGACACAGGTCGGGGCATGGACACGGATTTTCGAATCGGTCCAGGTAGATCTTGACGATCTCGGCCGCCGACAACGTCTCGCGGTTGGTGAACAGAATCTGTTTGCCGAAACGTGTCTTGAGGTCCTCGATAGCGGGGAAGTTTTTTCGAGCACTGACGCGGCAGCCTTCCTGCTCCATTAACCAACCATCACATGATTCGTATGTAATCACTGACTTCGCATTTAATTACATGACCTTGGGTGTGATGTTTGGGGCTATTGGCGAAACTCAAGATAAAGCCTAAGCTGCCTGCTAAAAACTAGCAGCCATATACGCCGGGTAATCCACTAAAATTTTACCAGATTTTTCATTAGAACAATCTAGAGACAAACGAATTGCTTTTTTCGGTGAATATCGTTCGATATAACTTGAAAGACTTTTTGCTTTACGGTTTTTTCTTGTTTTGACTTCTATAGGAACCACTATACCGTCAAGTACAGTAAGAAATTCAATCTCAGATTCGTTGTGTACCCACGAATAAATTCTATTTTTTAACCCTGCCATTACAAGTTCCTGCAAAACAAGATTCTCAAGAAAAAAACCTTTATAAATTAGATTCTCGGTAATGAAATTAAGCAAAAGCCTGAAATCAAAACCACTTACGGCGCCAAGAATACCAACATCGAAATAATATAGTTTAAACGTATTCTCTTTTGTATATGCATCAAGCGGAATTTGCGGTTTATTATTTATTTTAATTTTATATATAAGACCTGCATTAACAAGCCAATCAATTGGACTGGCTAGATCCCGATAACTTTGCCTGCCTGGTATAACATCTTTAAAAACAAATTTACCAAGCTCCCTGGCAAGCTGGGAGGGAATGCTTTCAAAAACTGTTCTAATATGCATTGCATTTACTTTTCCAGAGTGTTTGGCAATATCATTCATATACATTTCTATAATTTCAGACTGCTTTTCACGCACGAATTCAAATTTTTTACTTTTAACCCAAGTCAAAACAACTTCAGGTAAACCACCAACACACATATACTCAGTAAGCCTTGTAATAATTTTTGAATGAATCCCTTCGTTAATTTTTTTTAAAGACGCGGGAGTAAGAAGCTCAATAAGCCGTTCGTCACCGGTTGAAGTCAAAAACTCTGAAAACGACATTGGAAATATTTCCATAATGTCTACCTTGCCAACCGGAAACGACCCCTCTCCTGTTCTAACTCCGAGTAATGACCCAGCAGCAGTAATACAAAAATCTGGTCTTTCTTCTGCAAAATATTTTAATGATGTAAGCGCAAGCGGACACTCCTGTATCTCGTCAAATATAATGAGATCTTTATCCGGCTCTATTGATATTTTGAGAAATGTCTCAAGACTTCTTATTATTTCTACTGGCTCGAGATCGCGATCAAAAAGAGCATGGGCAGAACGAGTTTTTTCGAAATTAATATAGTGACAGTTTCTAAATTCTTCTCCGAATTTTTTCAAAATGAACGTTTTTCCGACCTGACGGGCGCCCTTAAGCACAAGCGGCTTGCGATCATCCTTCTTTTTCCATATGCGTAGTTTATTGATTATATCTCTGTCCATTATCTGAAGATTATCAGGCCGGGCTGAATCTATCAACTAATTCGTGGGAAAAAGTTGATAGATTATCATGTTTTTGGCACGATAAAGATGTAAGATTTGCGCTAACTAGTCGTTATTGCTGGTATTTGATTTTCAGGATATTATCTGCAAACTAGCGGATTGTAATAACGCATGTCTTCGGTTGTTGTTTTACGATCATTGTGACCCGATGCCGAACTTGAGAATCAGGTTTCTTTCCAGTTCCGTCAAAATGGGGGCAAGGACGAGTACGGGCGGCTCATGTATTCGATGGAATGTGCGCGAGAAGATACAAACGCCTCGGCGTGCAGCAGGTTCGGGTTGTTCTAGGCCGCATTTGCGGGATGCATTTGTGGTGCTCCAAATTTATGGAGCAGTTTGCTCCAAAATATATTGCATTGCGCTATACGGTGTGGCACATACAGTTTCATTGTGAAAACGATGGAAAACGGCAGGCCGGTTCGGATGCGGGCGGCAGCAGCGGCCGAGCGGCCTCTGGACGCACAAGGCGCGGTGCAGAAACTTCTCGCCGAGAGATTTCTGCAGATCCGGTTGCGCAATCCCGGTTTTTCCCTGAGAGCCTTTGCACGCAAGCTTGCCATCGGGTCTCCGGCGCTGTCGGAAATCATGAACGGCAAGCGGTCGGTCTCCTGCAAGCTCGTGCGCCGGATTGCCGAGCGGCTCTGCCTCGATCCTGAGGAAGCGTCGTCGCTCCAGGGGGCATTCGTCAGGCGCCACTTTGCTCCAGCGCCAGCTGCCGGGGTTGCCGTGGATTACCGGCAGCTCACGCTTGACCAGTTTAAAATCATTTCCGAATGGTATCACTATGCCATCATCTCGCTTGCCGCAACCGAAGGGTTCAGGGACCGCCCCGAGTGGATCGCGCGGCGACTGAATATAAAGGTGCAGGAGGCGCGCATGGCGCTTGAGCGTCTGGAGCGGCTTGAGATGCTGGAGCGCGATCCCGGGGGGCGTTTGCGTTCGACCGGTCTTAATTTCAACACCACGGACATGGTGGCAAACATCCCGCTGCGCCGGGCGCATGCCCATAATCTCGAAATGGCGCGCGAGTCGCTTGAGAACGACGATCTCAACGTCCGGGATTTTGTGGCGCTCACGATGCCTGCCGATCCGGACAAGCTGCCGGAAGCCAGAAAACTCATCAGAAGTTTCAGGGATAAAATATTCAAACTCTTATCAGACGGAAAAAAACGCGAGGTCTACAAGATCTGCATCCAGCTTTTTCCGCTTACCAACAAGGAGCAAGTAAAATGAAGTCATTCAAAACCGCAGTCGTGTTTCTGCTTGTGGCAGGCATTCTTCCCGCCGGTGCGACGGCCGGCAAGGGCGGTGGCGGCGGCGGCGGCGAAGGCAACGGCGGCGACGGCTGCGCGGCCGAGTTTGTTGCGATCGGGCGCAATCTCGCGCGCATGCTTCCGGAACTCGGCGTGACGGCCGTGGACCAGGGCGCATTTCATGCCGCCATCGACGAAACCACTGTTCGCGCCACGGATGACAATCTGTTTGTGGACGGACAAAAGGTGCAGGCCAAGAATTTTCCAGCCAGGAAGTTGATAGAGGTCAGCCGGAATGTCTGTGATCCGCTTGCGACCCCGGCGGTATCAAAGGTGATGATCGTGTTTCATGAGTATCTTGGCATCATGGGGCTGGAAAAAAGCGGCGACTACAGGATTTCTTCCACGATCGTGCAGCTCATGAAAAAGGGAAAACTGGAGCTGGCGGTCAGCATGCCGCGGCCGGGGTCTGAAAACGGGCTCTGTTTCCCCGTTGCCGTGCTTCTTTCGGAAAACAGATTCAGACTGGACGGTCACGATGCCGCTCTTGTGAACAATCTCAGGCACGCGGCATATATCCGCAACATTTCGGATGGCGTTGATTATGACTATCTGCTGGCCGGCGGGTCGCTTGACGATTGCCGCATGGCCGTAGAGGTTGTCAGGAAAAATCCGCGTAAAATCGTGATGGAGGGCATCATCAAGGCGGCCGCGGCCGGGGAATCAAACGCTTCAAGCGGCATCAAGACCGCCATGGTGAATATTGCGTACCGGGAGGGCCGGGACGTCAAGGAGCTTGAGTGGCTGAAGGTTCCGGGAGAGGAGACTGCTCCATTTTTGAGTATCATCGCGCTTGCGGCATATATCGGAAACCCCTTGACCGTTAAAACCCTGCTTGATGCCAACTGGTATGAGAAATCATATCTTGCGGATTCGAATTCAAAGGCCGACCCGCTCTATGGGGCGGTTAAAGGGGCCATGGATGGTTTAAACAGACAGGATCCGCTGCTTTATGCGCGTCATCTTAAAAACATGAAGTTGTTTGCCCGTGCCGGAATAGCCGCAGGCAGTGCTCAGATTGTGCGGCTGGTGGAAGACGCGGGCGAAAGCCGGCTTTGCGGGCAGCGGGCTTTCTGGAATCTCCTGACTTATCCGGAAAACAAGTATTCAGCCGGTAAAATGGCAAGATATGCCGTTCGGTGTGATGTATACAGCGGTGACGGAGCCCGGTTGTTTGCCCAGATGCTTTCGCGAATGCCGAAGCAAGAGGCTGCCTCCGCGCTTGATCTCATGTGGGTGGCGGCAAAAAACGAATCCGAAAGGGACGGCATAAAAAAATATGGCTACAAACCGGGGCTTGCCACGGCCCTGCAGGCGATGGCCGCCTCGATCGCCGATCCTGGAAATGCGGGCAAGTATGATGCGTTCAAGAATGCCGTCATTGAAGCGTATGACGGTGTTTCCTGGAATACTGCAATACGCAATAGCTGTACGGTCCGGGGCTGGTGCGACGATGATGAATATGTTATCGGCGGGATCAAATCGCCCTCCCCCCTGATGTATGCCCTGTACAAGGGTGACAACTGGCTGCTCGGGCGGATGCTTGCCTCAAAAGAAGCGGATCTTGGCAGGATGTTTTCCGTGGTGACCGGCCGACGCGAAGTTTACGATCTCTCGGCACTCGAATATGCGTTGTACCGGAGCAACCTGGATGCGGCTAAAATGCTGATGGCCCGCGGTGCCGGTTTTGCCAGAGGAAGATCGCACCGGCTTGTCGCAGCCTTGAACAATGGAAACAGCGGGTCCGGACTGCCGTTTCTCCTTGTGGACCAGGCATCATTGGCGGCGCTTGTTTTTGCGCTCGATAATGGAGCGCAAGTCACCGGGTTCAAAAAAAATGATTGCAGGAATGCCTGTTATATTCCGGGTGAGGAGAAAACAACCGAGATGTCGCTTCTGTTTTATGCCATCTGGCGCGGGCGGCAGGATATGGCGCTTGAACTCCTGAGACGCGGGGCCGATGCAAATTCCGGGTACGACACTTTGGAAAGTATGAAGCCCCTGCATCTTGCAGTAATAAACAACATGCCCGCCCTGGTGGAAAAACTGGCTGTCGGTGGGGCGAGTTTGAATGTCTGGGATAGCGATCGCGGCGGCAGATTTACGCCTCTGATGTATGCGGCCCGGGCCGGTGACATGGCGATGGCAAAGCTGCTGCTTCGTCTGGGCGCTGATTCTAAACTTGCGACGGCAACTGAGTATAGTTGCCGGTTATATTATGTATCACGGTATGTGGGCTGTCCTGAGACCGAGACCGCTTCGGACATAGCCCGCAAAAGCGGACACAAGAAACTGGCCAGATTCTTGAAGCGGGCGGAGAAGCAGGCGGAGAAGCGGGCCGGGAAGAAATAAGCACCCTCTTGTGCTAGGATCGTGTCTGAGAGGACACGACATGAACTTCATCGAGGAAATAATCGAAGCCGATCTTGCGAGCGGGAAACACAAGTCCATTGCCACGCGCTTTCCGCCCGAACCCAACGGTTATCTGCATATCGGCCATGCCAAGTCCATCTGCCTCAACTTCGGGCTGGCGCAAAAATTCGCCGCGCGTTGCGAAACAAAATGCAACCTCCGCTTCGACGACACCAATCCGCTCAAGGAGGACGTCGAATACATCGATTCGATCCAGGAGGATGTTTCCTGGCTGGGGTTCAAGTGGGCGGGGCTGTATTACGCTTCCGATTATTACGATAAAATCTACGAATGCGCCGAGCAGCTTGTCAGGATGGGCAAGGCTTATGTGTGTGATCTGTCCGCCGATGAGATCCGCGAGTCGCGCGGCACGCTTACCGCGCCGGGCCGGGAGAGTCCGTTCAGGGGGCGGGCGGTCGAAGAGAATCTGGATCTTTTCCGGCGCATGAGGGCGGGCGGGTTTGCCGACGGGGCGCATACGTTGAGGGCGAAGATCGACATGGCTTCGCCGAATCTCAACATGCGCGACCCCGTTTTGTACCGCATCCGCCATGCGACGCATCCGCACGTGGGCGACAAATGGTGCATCTATCCGATGTACGACTATGCGCACCCGCTTTCGGACATGATCGAGGGCATCACACACTCCATCTGCACGCTTGAGTTCGAGGATCACCGGCCGTTTTACGACTGGGTCCTCCACACGCTCGATACGCCCTGCAAGCCGCGGCAGATCGAATTTTCGCGGCTCAATCTCGATTACACCGTCATGAGCAAGCGGCTGCTTCTGGAACTGGTGCGTGACGGACATGTGCGCGGCTGGGACGATCCGCGCATGCCGACGATCCAGGGCCTGCGGCGGCGGGGCGTTACGCCGGCGGCGCTCAGGGATTTCAGCGAGCGGGTGGGCGTTACAAAAAAGGACAATTCGATCGAGATGGGGCTGCTGGAAAACTGCATCCGCGAGGATCTTGACCGGTCGGCCCGGCGCACGCTTGCGGTGCTTCGGCCGCTCAAGGTCGTGATCGAAAATTATCCGGACGGTCAGGCCGAGGAGTTTGATGCCCCTTATCATCCGACGGATCAATCGATGGGATCGCGCAAGCTGCCCTTTTCGCGAGAACTGTATATCGAGCAGGACGATTTCATGGAAAACCCGCCCAAGCAGTTCTTCCGCCTGGCCGAAGGGCGCGAAGTGCGGCTCAAGTACGCATATTTTATAAAGTGCATTAATGTAATAAAAGATGCCTCAGGACGCGTGACGGAACTCAGGTGCACCTATGATCCCGCCACCCGCGGCGGCAATGCCCCTGACGGGCGCAAGGTCAAGGGCACGATCCACTGGGTTTCGGTCCGGCACGCTTTGCGGGCCGAGGTCCGGCTCTATGACCGGCTTTTCACCGACCCGGCGCCGGCGTCGCACAAAGACAGGGACTTCAAAGAATTCATGAACCCCGCATCGCTTGAGGCGGTTCCGGAGGCGCTTGTCGAGCCGTCGCTTGCGGGCGCAAAGCCGGAGGACCGCGTGCAGTTCGAGCGGCTGGGTTTTTTCTGCGCCGACAGGCATGACTTCGCTCCGGGCAGGCTGGTGTTCAACCGCACGGTCACGCTCCGGGACACCTGGGCAAAGATCAAGCCGGGTTTGTGAGATGCGGTTTTACAAATACCACGGCATAGGCAACGATTTTCTGCTGTTTGATTTTTTGAGCGCCCGGGCCGCCGGGACGCGGCGGATAACGCCTGCGCTGGCGCGCGCGCTTGCCGACCGGCACAAGGGCATCGGTTTTGACCAGCTCCTTGTGCTGAAAAAATCGCGCCGCGCCGACGCCTTTATGGGCATCATGAATGCCGATGGCACGACGGCCGCAATGTGCGGCAACGGCATCCGGGCGGCGGCGCTTTTTCTGCATAGGCGCGGACCGGCGCCGGGACGCGGGCATTACGACATCGATACGCTTGCGGGCGTGAAGCGCGTGCGGGTTCTCCGGGGGGGCGGGGCGTTTAGCGTGGACATGGGCGTGCCGCGCGCCGTTCCGCCGCGAACTGGCCGCGTGCTCAAGGCCTGCGGAAGATCTTTCAATTATTACCAGTGCGACGTCGGCAACGACCACGCAGTGATTTTTGTCAGGGACCCGGGCCGCGTCGAGCTTGCGGTTTGGGGGCCTGCGATAGAGACGCACCGGTTGTTCAAGCGGGGCACGAACGTCGAGTTTGCCCGCGTGGCGCCAGGGCGCCGGATGATCGAAGCGGTTGTCTGGGAGCGTGGCGCAGGCGTGACGCTTGGCTGCGGAACCGGGATCTGCGCGGTCGTGGTGGCGGCGGCGGCAAGCGGACGGATCAGGCTTCCTGCGCGTGTCAGGGTCCGGATGCCGGGCGGGACGCTTTTGATTTCGTGGGCGGGGCCTGGCAAGCCAATCATAATGGAAGGCCCGGCGGTTGAGGTGTTCACGGGTGAATTACGGGTGAATCGCGGGTGAATCGCTGATTCGGCAATAAGTTGCCGAAAAACACTATAAATCGGCAGCTTGTTGCCGATTTATGTAATTGCATGTTATTATAGATATTATGTACTACGAACGAATCCTTGATTTGCGAACCGCACTAAAACAAAAAAGCTGTTTTTTGTTCGGTCCTCGCGCAACCGGCAAGTCGCTTTTGATTAAAAAAAAATTGCCGGAAGCGATCATATTCGATCTTTTGGACAGCGATGTTTACGGACGCTTTCTCCGGCGTCCGCGCCAGCTCGGCGAGGAAGTAAAAAACCATGAGCTGGTGGTCATCGATGAGATCCAGAAAATTCCCGCCATTCTGGATGAGGTGCACAGACTGATCGAAAATGAAGGAAAAAAATTCCTGCTGACCGGATCAAGCGCGCGAAAGGTCAAAAGGGGCGGTGCCAATCTTCTTGCGGGCCGCGCCCGCAGCAGGGAGTTTTTTCCGCTTGTCAGCGCGGAAATCACGGATTTCGATTTGATAAAATACGTGAATTATGGAGGTCTTCCGCTTGTTTATCTGTCCGACACCCCGGCGGAGGATCTTGCCGACTACGCAAATACATATCTCAAGGAGGAGATCCAGGCCGAAGCACTGGTGAGAAGAATAGATCACTTCGCAAAATTCATGGATGTAATCGGACTGACTTCCGGCAAGGAACTCAATCTGGCAGGTGTCGCGTCGGATTCGGGCGTACCGCCGAGAACAGTTGCGGCATTTATCGAAGTCTTGAAAGATACGCTTCTGGCTTTTGAGTTGGAGCCGTTTGCGAAAACAAAAAAGCGCAAGTTTTCAGCCCGGACAAAACTCTATATGTTTGATGTGGGGGTCGCCAATCATCTTGCGGCGCGGAAGCAGCTGGTTCCGAAAAACGAGCAGTTCGGAGACGCATTTGAACATTTTATAATCCAGGAAGTGCGGGCGCTGCTTTCACTGCGCGGAATTGATGAAAAACTGTTCTACTGGCGGTCAAACGGACATGAAGTGGACCTGATCGTCGGAAACCGGCTTGCCGTTGAAATCAAATCATCCGAAAATATCAGCGAAAGGCACTTGAAGGGGTTGCTTGCGTTCAAGGAAGAAGGGCTTTGCGCGGAATATGCGATCGTATCCCGTGATCCCGTGGACCGGCAAATAGGGGCGGTTAATGCCTATTATTACAAAACCTTCCTGAAAAAAATCCTGGAAGGATGATCCTTGCAATTCCGTCTGCCGGAGCATGCGCACGGCGCCTTTTTTCGCCGTGACGGCGCCGGCGGTTCCAGGCCGCGGCCGACGTGACTTACCAGCGGTATGTGGTGCCGGTGGACAAAGACACCGAACTTGAGGCAAACGTGGTGACGTTCGGCGCCAGGACGGTGACCTCTTATACGCTTCCTTATGCAAAAAAATGGTCGGTCGCCCTGCTCCTGGGCGGCGGTTACATGCCGGCAAAAAATTACGATGTGCTTGTGAACGGAGCCGTCGGCATCGAGTGGAGCCTCGTTCCGGTGCTGAAATCGAACGACCGGTCGTTTTCCGTCAGATATATCGTCGGGCCCGAATATCACAACTACAAATACAGGAACATCGAGGACAAAAACTCACAGTGGTTCATCAAACACTCGATCAGGGCCGCCCTGATGTGGCATTTCAAGAAGATCGACATTGAGGCGGCGGCCGGGGCGACTTCGCCGCTTACCGATTACAAGTATGCCAGCTTGTTCGGTTCCGTGTCGCTCAACTGGCGCGTGGTCGGCGGACTTACCATCATGCCGAGCATCTCGGCGGGATATACTTTTAAAAACATGAACGAGCCGCTGGAAATCGACTATTCCAATCCTGTAATGACAATTCTCGGCGGGGGGAGTTTTTCAAAATTCTCACTCCAAACAATGCTCACCGTGAGATATGTATTCGGGAATGCGCTTCTCAATGTGCGCGATCAGCGCTGGAAGGGCGTTGAATTTTAAGGGCTTCTCAGTGGTCCATCGATGACAGCGGATTGATGTACAGTCTGAATGTCTTGTCCCGATGGCGGCGGATGGCAAACGAACCGCTTTCCTTCTGCGATTTCAGTTTGTCGTAAAAGACAGGATCGAGTTCGGCTATCTCGTGAACCGACTTGCCTTCGTACTTGCCAAAGTCGATTATGACGATTTCTTCGTCAATAACGCCGGTAATAGGGCTGTTTGGCGAACTCATTGTGTCGAAACCTCCGTGTTATGCGGACAGAAAAGACCCGCTTAGTTAGAAAGTGTAGCGGCTATTCCGAGCAGTTTCAATAGGATGTCAAATATTTGACAATTATATGATGACTCGGTGCGTATACGAAAAGTTGGCGGACACTTTCCGAAAAGTTGGCGGACACCTTTTTTTTACTGTATAACCCATACATCCATGTGCGGCGTTGTTGGCTTGATCGGTACCGCTGAGGCGGCCAAAGAAGCGTTTCTGGGACTGACAATGTTGCAGCATCGCGGCCAGGATGCTGCCGGAATCCTTACATATGACGGCGACGGTTTTCACAGAATCAAAAATATCGGGCTTGTAGAAAGCGTTTTCAACCGCGAAAACATGTTGTCTCTTACCGGCAACATGGCGGTCGGCCATACCCGCTACGGCACTACCGGTCGCGGCGACATGATAGAGGTGCAGCCGTTTTTGCTGAGCTACCCGTTCGGCATGGGCATCGTCCACAACGGCAACATCGTTAATTGCCGTGAAGTCGCCGACTATCTCAAGAAAAAAGCAAGACGCAGCCTGCTCACCAGATCCGATACCGAGGTCATCATCAACGTGTTTGCAGAGGGACTGGCGCGCACCCCCGCCTGTTCGCCGGACGGGGAGCTTTCGTTCGACCACATCTGCGAGGCCGCCCGCGGGGTGATGTCGCTGCTCGTGGGCAGCTACAGCATCGTAATCCCGATTGCGGACAAGGGGCTGGTGGCGATGCGCGACCCCGGCGGCATCCGTCCGCTCGTGTGGGGGCGCCGCAAGGCAAAACGATCGGAAGATGCCGCGGGCATTCTGGAAAGCGGCGAGGCGCATATCATCGCTTCCGAGAGCGCGCCGCTCGGGTTCCTCGGCTATGAGCTGGAGCGGGATCTCAAGCCCGGCGAAGTGCTTTACATCGACCCGAAAGGCAATGTCCACACCCGTGTTGTGGACGGACGCGAAGCAAGGCCGTGCATGTTCGAATGGGTTTATTTTTCTTCGCCCGAATCGGTGCTCGACGGTGTGCCGGTTTACGGCGCAAGAATCGCGCTCGGTCACGGACTTGCGGGCGAGGTCAGGCGGAGGATTGAAAAGGGTGACATCAAGGCCGACATCATCGTGCCGATTCCGGAAAGTTCACGCATCGCCGCAATCGCGCTTGCCGAGGATCTCGGGATTCCGTATCGCGAGCTGCTGATCAAAAACCGCTATATCAAGCGCACGTTCATTCTTGATTCGCAGGAAAAACGCCAGCGCGCCGTGAATCTGAAACTTTCACCCGTCAGGTCGGAGATCGCCGGAAAAAGCGTGCTGCTGGTCGATGATTCGATCGTGCGCGGCACCACTTCGCGCAAAATCGTGGAGCTGCTCCGGCAGGCCGGCGCCTTGAAGGTTTATATCGTGTCCACCTGCCCGCCGGTCAAACATCCCTGTTTCTACGGGATTGATTTTCCGTGCGCCGGAGAGCTTGTGGCCTCCAGCCGCGACCTTGCCGCGATCGAGCGCGAGCTGGGGGTTGATGCGGCGGTTTACCAGACGCTTGAGGGGCTGCGCCATGCGGTCAGCGCCGGACAAAGCGGGTTTCGTCCCTGCATGGCGTGCCTTGACGGGGCTTATCCCACCGATGTGACTGCAGCGCAGGGTTTTTCCTGCGCCCGCACAAAAGACAGACAGGGAGGCAATCCATGATCGAACCATTGTACAGGGGCTCGGTAAAGGATCTTCTGGGTCCGTTGACGGCGGGCGGTATCGCCGGCGCGGTTGAGGCGCTCGTGTTTGAATACACCGATGCGTATTCGGTTTTTGACTGGGGAAGGATGCCCGATCTGTTGCCCCGCAAGGGAGAGGCGCTTGCGGTGATGGCGGCCGGATGGTTTGACCGCCTCGAAAATCCCGCCGTCTGGCGCGAGTTTTCGCGTTCGCCCGAGGCGCATGAGATCCGCAAGGCAAACCGCGCCGGCGGCGCGTTCAACGACATCTGTGAACTTTTGCAGCGTGACGGCTTGCGCACGCATTATCTCGGCGTCCTCGCGGCCGCACCCGAAGCGCGCAATATCGTGCCGCTCCGTCTTGGCGACGCCGGAAAACCCATGCGCCATATGGCGGTGCGCAGGGTGTCGGCGGCAAGACCCGTTCATGCGCAGGTGCTCGGCCGCGCGGTTCCGGATTACGCCGGGGCAAGGCTTTCGCCGCCGCCCAGACTGGTTCCTCTTGAGGTGGTTTTCCGCTTCAGCTGCCCCGAAGGCAGCTCGCTTATTGAACGCGTCCGGCGTGATCCTGATTATCTTGTCACGCGCGGATATGCGGAGACTTCAATACAACCCGGACAAAAATGGATTTTTCCGGTGCTTGAGCTGTTCACAAAGCTTGAGCCCTCGGACCGGCCTTTGTCTTTTTCGGAAGCGCTTGCGATTTCCGGCATTCCCGGCGAGCGGCTGCAGGAACTGCTTCTCAAGACCGCTTGGGTTGCCGCGCTTCTCAGAAATCATTGCCAGAGCGTCGGGCTGGAGCTTGCCGACGGCAAGCTGGAGTGGGCGATTGACCGGGACGGCGGGGTGTTCCTTGTTGATGCCATAGGTCCCGACGAGTTCAGGCTTCTTCGCGGCGGCGTGCAGCTTTCAAAGGAATTCCTGCGTTCGTTTTATCGCGAGACGCACTGGTATTCGTCTCTTAACCGCGCAAAAAAACTTGCCGCGGCACAGGGCACGCATGACTGGAAAAAACTGGTCCAGTCGCCGCCGCCCGCGCTCGGCAAGGAATACAAGGAGCTTGGCAGCCATCTTTATATGGCGCTTGCAAATGCAATGAGCGGAAGAACGTGGTTTCCGGAGGCGTGGCCGCTCGACAAGGTTACCAGCCTTGTTTCCGGGCTTGTTTCAAAGGGGGGGGAGCGGTCTTGAGTACCGTGCTGGTGGTGGGCTCAGGCGCAAGGGAGCACGCGCTCATGTGGAAGCTCTCGTGCTCGCCCCGGGTGTCCCGTATCGTAGCAGCTCCGGGCAATGACGGATTTGATCCGGTCTGGGAGCGCTGGCCGCTTGATCTTGCGGGCAGCCTCGAAGAGCGCGCCGCCGCATACCGCGCGCTGGCGACGCGTGCCGTTTCAGAGGGCGTGGATCTTGCCGTCATCGGTCCGGACAATCCGCTATCTGACGGCATCGTGGATATATTCACGGAAGCGGGGGTGCGCACGTTCGGTCCGACGCGGCAGGCGGCCCGGCTTGAGTGGAGCAAGGCCTTTGCAAAGGAAATCATGCTCTCCGCCGGCGTGCCGACCGCGCGAAGCAGTGTCGCAAAAACATATGACGAAGCCAGCCGGTTTCTTCGTGAAGCCGTGTGGCCGCCCGGCGGCGGCTGGGTGGTGAAGGCCGACGGGCTCGCGTTCGGCAAGGGCGTGGCGGTTTGCGAAGGGCTTGATGAGGCGCTCAGGGCCGCGCGTGAACTCATTGATGTTTCGGGCCGGCTGGTCATCGAGGAAAAACTCCAGGGACAGGAGCTTTCGTGCCTGGCGGTCTGTGACGGAAAAAATGCCGCGCTCCTTGAGCCTGCGCGCGACTACAAGCGGCTCGGCGACGGCGACCAGGGGCCGAACACGGGCGGCATGGGCGCGGTGAGCCCGGTGCCGGGCGTGCCGCAGGATTTCGGCCTTCGTCTCAGGCACCAGGTCTTCGAACCGGTGCTCGCGGAGATGGAAGGGCGCGGAACGCCGTTCAAGGGGGTTTTGTACGCCGGAATAATGGCGGACAATTTATTCAATAAATTTTATGTATTAGAATTCAACGTCCGCTTCGGCGACCCCGAGGCCCAGGTGCTTTTGCCGCGCATGGATGACGATCTGTACGGCTGGCTTGAGGATGCCGCCGCCGGGCGGCTGGACCGGAGACCCGGCACGGTGCCCTTTTCGCAGGAGGCGGCGGTTTATGTGGTTGGCGCGGCGGCCGGTTATCCGGCAAAACCCGTGACCGGAACGGCGGTGGAGATCGGCGAGGAATATCGCGCAGGCGGCGCGGGCAAGGCTGTTCCAAGCGTATTTTACGCGGCCGTGAAAAACCGCGCGCGCGGCGGCGGATTACAGTCGTCCGGCGGGCGGGTGCTGGGCGGACTCGGTATGGCACCTGGCGTAGAGGCGGCGAGGCGGCGCGCCTACGATGTCATCCACAGCGTCAGGATGGACGGGCTTCAGTTCAGGCGCGATATCGCCGGAAGGGACGGCGGGTGATGGGCGCTTCGGGGCAGACAAGGGTTCCGGTCGTGATAATGGCGTCGGGGCGCGGCAGCAACTTCGAATACATCATGGATGCGGTTGCCTGCGGCCGGCTTGAAGCCGATGTGAGGGCCGTGGTGTCGGACCGTCAGGATGCTCCGGTGCTCGAAAAGGCGCGCGCGCGGGGAGTGCGTGCGATGCACGTGGCGCCTTCCGGTGGCGGCGCAATGCAAGAGGTGCGCCGGGCGCACGAAGAAGCCATACTTCGTGAAATCGCCCCGCTCAGGCCGAGATTCATTGTTCTTGCCGGATACATGCGGATAATCGGCCGCACGCTGCTTGATGCCTTTTCGTCGATGCGCGGATATTCGAGGATCGTGAACATCCATCCGGCCCTGCTGCCGGCTTTTCCGGGCAGGGACGGTTATGTGCAGGCGTTCAACCATGGCGCGCGCATCGCCGGGGTCACCGTGCATCTGGTGGACGAAAAAGTTGATCACGGCCCGGTGTGCGCGCAATCCGCATTTGACATCTCCGGCTGTGGCAGCGCGGATGAGGTGGAAGCGGCCGGCCTGAAGATCGAGCATGAACTTTATCCGGCGGCTCTTGCATGGATTTTGAAGGAGCAGTTTGAAGTGGAAATGCGTGAAGGGAGGCTTTGTGTTCGCCCGAATTGAAGTCACGATGCGTCCGGAATTTCCGGACCCCGCCGCCGCGGCGATTTTAAGGAAGATTGAATTCGCCCATCCCGCCGTGCGCCAGAAGGTACGCTGGGCACGCATGATCGATGTGCACTGGCTTGACCTGCCGCTTTCGCGCGAGATGGCGATCACCGCCATTTCTGAAATATTCTGGGACAAGGTTCTGCAGTGGCTTGTCACCGGCAACCTCATCCCTTCGGCGGCCGGCAAGCACGGGAGCGTGCTCGATCTCATGGAATCCGCGCCTTCACGGCCCGGAAAATTCTGGGCGCTGGAAAGACGGTTCCGTCCCGGGGTTACGGATAATATCAGCAGGACGGCGCATGAGGCGTTTGAAATCGTTCTTGGCCGGAAGCTTCCCGATGCGAAGATCGCAAGCGGCGCGATGCTGCTGCTGGAGGGGCCGCAGCTTGGCGAGGATGCCTTGTCGGTCATCGCCCGCGATGTGTTTTGCAATGATCTTATCGAGACCTGGACGATTCTCGGCGAGCAGGAGCTTTGCAGGAGCGACCGGTTCCACCACGAAAGGATCAAGCGCGACATACCTCGTGTTGCCGTGAGGGGGACCGACAAGACCGAGACGTATGCGCTTGATGCGCTTTCGGATTCCGAACTCGTGGAACTCAGCCGCCGCAAGCTCTGGGCGCTCACGGCTGTCGAGATGAGGGCGATCCGCGATTATTTCGCCGCCGCGGAAAAATATCCGATCAGGAGACAGCACAACCTTACAAAGCCGACGGATGTCGAGATGGAAATCCTGGCGCAAACCTGGTCCGAACACTGCAAACACAAGATATTCGGCGCCAGGATCAGCTACAAGGATTCATCGCATCGCAACATCGGTGATCGCATACCTCCGCTGATTGAAGGGCTGTTCAAGGAGACCATTGCCGGAACAACCGAGCAGCTTCACAAGGGGTGGCTGCTTTCCGTTTTCGAGGACAACGCCGGAATCGTCACTTTTGACGAGGACGATGCATTTTGCATCAAGGTGGAGACGCATAATTCGCCTTCAGCGCTTGATCCTTATGGCGGCGCTTTGACGGGGATCGTGGGCGTCAACCGCGATATTCTCGGCTGCGGGATGGGCGCCCGGCCCGTGTTCAATACCGACGTGTTCTGTCTGGCTCCGCCGGATTATTCGGGCAGGCTGCCGGACCGGCTCATGCATCCGCGCAGGATTCTTGACGGGGTGAGGCGCGGGGTCGAGCATGGCGGCAACAAGAGCGGCATTCCAACTGTAAACGGGGCTTTGGTGTTTGACCGGCGGTATCTCGGAAAGCCGCTGATTTATTGCGGTACGGGCGGTTTGATGCCAAGGGTGTCGGCCGGAGTTCCCTGCGAGCGCAAGCAGATCAAACCCGGTGACAGGGTCGTCATGCTGGGGGGGCGGATCGGCAAGGACGGGATCCACGGGGCCACGTTTTCTTCGCTGCCGCTTGACGAGCTTTCACCGGTAACGGCCGTGCAGCTTGGAGATCCGATAACGCAAAAGCGCATGGCGGATTTTTTGATTGATGCGCGCGAGCTGGGTCTTTTCAGGGCGCTTACCGACAATGGCGCGGGCGGGCTTTCTTCGTCAGTCGGAGAGCTTGCCAGAATCCCGGGCGGCGCGAGGATTGATGTGGCAAAAGCCGGCGTAAAGTATCCCGGTCTCAAACCGTACGAGCTGGTGGTGAGCGAATCACAGGAGCGCATGACGCTTGCCGTGCCGCCCGAAACGATTGCGGCTTTTTCGGAGTTTGCCGCAAAACGCGGCGTTGAATGTTTTGACATCGGCGAATTCACCTCTAGCGGTGCCTTTGAGATATTCTATGAGGGCAAGGTGGTGGGGTGTCTGGATCTTGAATTCCTGCACAAGGGCGTTCCGCGTCTGGAGATGGAGGCCGAATGGCTGGGCCCGCCGCCACTGTCGTCAAACGTTACAATGCCGCCGCCATCGCTTGATCCCGCGCTATACGACCGTGATGGCGCGAAGACCCTTCTTGAGCTTCTGGGGCGGCCGAATATCGCGTCCAAGGAATGGCTGATCCGCCAGTATGACCACGAGGTGCAGGGCATGAGCGTCGTGAAGCCGCTCCACACCGTGGCGGTGGCGACGCAAATGGCATGCAGCGGTCCGAACGACGGTGCCGTGATCAAGCCCAAGCCGCTTTCGGTGATGGGCATTGCGGTTGCCTGCGGCATCTGCCCCCGGCTTTCGGACCTGGATCCGTATGTGATGGCGCAGATGGCGGTTGACGAGGCCGTGCGCAATCTCATCTGTGTCGGCGCGGATTTCGGCGTACCCGAGTCGTTTCTGGCGATAATAGATAATTTCTGCTGGCCCGATCCGGTCGGCGATCCCCAAAAAGCGGCGGCCCTTGTCAGAGCCTGTTACGGGCTCCAGGACGCGGCACTTGCGCTCAATGCGCCGATGATTTCGGGCAAGGACAGCATGAAAAACGATTATCGCGGCAAGCTTGACGGACGCGACGTGACGATATCCGTGCCGCCCACGCTGCTGGTCACCGCGGTCGCCCGCATGAGGGACATACAATGTTCGCGTACGGCTGATTTCAAGGCCAGGGGTGATGCGGTTTATCTGATCGGCGGAACGCGGCTTGCGCTTGCCGGAAGCGAACTGCATTCGATGCGTGCCGGGGACCTGATTCTTGCCGGCGAGCCCCCGCGGCCCGACTGGGACGAGGCGGTTCGCATCTACCAGTGGCTTGGCGGCTCTTCGGGCAAGGATCATGGAAAAATCCGCTCCCTGCACGATGTTTCAGACGGCGGCATCCTCACCGCTGTCGCCGAATGCATGATCGGCCGGGGGTTCGGCACGATGATCCAGGTTCCGGTGGAAGACGGCAAAAGCATGGATCCGTGGTTGTTTTCGTTCGGCGAAGGCTTTCATGGCTTTGTGGCGTCAATGGCCGAACAGGACACGCAGGCGGTTGAGGCGGAGATGCGGACGCTCGGGATACCGTTCAGGAAGATCGGCGCGGTGATCGCGGGTGATTCGCTTGTGGTCAGGTACGGGGGCAATGATGCCCGCAGCTGGTCGCTGCCGGTCCGGCTGCTCCGTGGCGCATGGAACAAGGAGGGGTACTGGGAATGAGCCAGCAAAAACCAAGAGCCCTGGTTGTCACCGGTGACGGGATCAATTGTGAAACGGAGACCGCGCAGGCGTTCGCGCTTGCGGGCTTTGATTCCGAGATACGTCATCTCAACGATCTGATCGCGGAGCGCGTGAAGAGCGACCAGCTTTCGTCAAGGTATTCGGTGCTGGCGCTTCCGGGAGGGTTTTCGTTCGGCGATGATCTTTCAAGCGGGAAGGTGCTGGCCCTGAAGCTTCAGCACGGCCTTGGCTGGAATCTCGATGCCTTTGCCGCGCGCGGTGGCATGGTGATCGGTATTTGCAACGGTTTCCAGGCACTGATCAGGATGGGCGTGTTCGGAAAGGATATTTCGATTACGAGCAATGTGAGCGGAAAATTCATGGATACCTGGATCAAGGTCATGCCTGTCGGAACGCGTTCGGTATGGCTCCGCGGAGTGGGCAGCATGGAGCTTCCCGTAAGGCACGGCGAGGGCCGCATCGTGATCGCCGCCTCGCGCCGGTCCGAGACGCTTGGCAAGATGGAGCGGCACGGGATGCTCTGCCTTAAATACGAGACCAATCCAAACGGGAGTGACGAAGGACTAGCCGGGCTATGCGATACGACGGGAAGGATTTTCGGCCTGATGCCGCACCCCGAAGCCTTTGTGAGGTGGACGTCGCATCCCGAGTGGACCAGCACCCCCGGGAGGGCCACGGCGCCCGGGCTCGGGCTTCAGATTTTTGAAAACGCCTTCCAGGAGGCTGCTCGTGCAATGTGACCGGCTTGTTGTAAGACGGGCGCTTTTGAGCGTGACGGACAAAACCGGGATTGAGGCGCTTGCCCGCGCAATGGCGGCGGGCGGGACCGAGCTGGTTGCGACCGGCAGGACCGGGACGGTTCTCCGGGACGCGGGACTTTCAATAGTGCCGATAGAAAAAATATCGGGCTCGCCGGAGGCCTTCCGCGGCCGGATGAAGACGCTTTCGTTTCCGGTCTGCAGCGGGATTTTATACCGGCGCGGCGATGCGGGGGATGAGGCTGATCGCGAGCGTCTTGGCATCCCCGCGGTGGATTGCGTGGTCGTCAATTTTTATCCTTTTGAAAAGGCCGCCCGTGAGAGCGGCATTACGCATGAAAAGCTGATCGAGGAGGTTGATATCGGCGGGCCGGCGCTTGTGAGGGCCGCGGCCAAGAACGCGCCCGCGGTGCTGGTGCTTACGCATCCGGCGCAGTACGAGCGCGTGATCGGCGAGCTTCGGGCGCACGGCTCGGTGAGCGTTGAAACGGCGCTTTGGTGCGCGGCGGCCGCGTGGGATATTGTGAGTGCTTATGACGCCGCCATAGCGCGCGAGCTGGGTACCCGGCCGGATCAAATCCGGCTGAGATACGGCGAGAACCCGCATCAGAAGGCCTCGCTTGAGGTGTTGCCCGATTCGCCGCTTGCCTGGCCCGTCAGGGATGAAGACAAGCTGACAGCTGCCGGTATTTCGTACAACAACGCGCTTGATGTTTCGGCGGCCTATGCGCTGGCCGGCGATCTTGAAGCAGAGGGCATGAACGCCGCCGTGATCGTAAAACACAACAATCCTTGCGGCGCGGGCGCCGTATTTTCAAATCAGCCGGGCGGGCAAAAACGCGCGCTTGAGCTTGCCTGGGCGGGCGATCCGGTGTCGGCATTCGGCGGAGTCGTGGTTTTTACCAGGCCGCTTGAGCGCGCCACGGCGGAGTGGCTTTCGTCGCGGTTTATAGAACTTGTAGCGGCGCCGGGACTTGTGCGCGGCTCCGGGGAGCTTTCATTGCTGGCGGCAAGGCGGAAAAATCTCAAGGCCCTTTGCATCAGGCGTTTCGGGGAAGTGCCGCGCGCCCTGGTGACATCGGTGCCGGGGGGTGTTTTGCGGCAGAGCCCCGACAGCGGCGCCGGGACGGCTTTTGGCGAAGAACTCAAGATGGTGACGAAGGCGCACATTCCATCGGAAATGGCGAAGCTCTGCGGTTTTGGAATCGCCGTCTGCCGCGCGCTCAAGTCAAATGCGGTGGCGATAGTGCGCGAGGCGTCCGGCGGATTCCAGCTTGTCGGTGCGGGGCAGGGCCAGCCCAACCGCGTCGATTCGGTGTCAAGGCTCGCGGTGCCGCGCGCGCGCGCCGTGTGCGGCACGCTGGAAGGCTGTCTGCTCGTGAGCGATGCGTTTTTTCCGTTCCGCGATGCGGTGGATGCCGCGCAGGAGGCGGGCATCAGATATATCGTTCAGCCGGGCGGGAGTCTGAAGGATGCCGATTCGATCGATGCGTGTGACACGCATGGCATTGCGATGGCGTTTACGGGCGTAAGGCATTTCAGGCACTAGTGCGGGGTACCAGGAGTTTTTTACGAAGGGAGCACTGGAAAAATGGCAACTCTGGAGACCGGGATTGATTATGCGAAGTCAGGAGTCGACCGCATTGCTGCGGACGCGCTGGTCGAAAAAATCGCGCTTCTCACGCGTTCAACCCTGAACAAAAAAGTGAAAGCGGCTGTTGGCGGCTACGCATCGCTTTATGAGCTTGATAAAAAGCGCTGGCTGGCGGCGTCGACGGACGGGGTCGGCACGAAACTCAAGCTTGCCATGCGGCTTGGCAATCATCGCACGGTGGGCATTGATCTTGTGGCGATGTCCGTGAACGATATTTTATGCGTGGGCGCGGAGCCTTTGTTTTTTCTTGATTATTTTGCGACCGGACGGCTCGATGGCGGCGTGGCCCGGCAGGTTATCGAGGGCATTGTTGACGGCTGCAAGCAGGCATCGTGCGCGCTGGTGGGCGGCGAGACCGCCGAGATGCCGGATTTTTACCAGGGCGGCGAATATGATCTGGCGGGTTTTGCCGTAGGGCTTGTCGAGCCGCGGCGTGCGCTGCCCCGCAAGGATATCCGCCCGGGCGATGTGATTGTAGGCATTGCGTCGAGCGGCTGCCACAGCAACGGCTACAGTCTCTTGAGAAAATTGCTTCCCGGCGGCCCTGATGGCGACGGGCGCGCGCGCGAGCTTTTGACGCCGACCAGGATTTACGCCAGGAGCCTGCTGCCTCTTGTAAGGCGCGGGCTCGTCAAGGGGCTGGCGCACATCACGGGCTCGGGATTTTTGAATATCCCGCGCATGAGCGAAAAAGTAAGTTACGCCATCGAGCTTCCGCCGGCTTCGGAACTTGCGCCGGTGTTCGGCTGGCTTCGCGCGGGCGCGGGACTGGATTTTCCGGAGCTGTGCACCACGTTCAACATGGGGCTCGGGATGGTTGCGGTCGTGGCTCCGAAGGACGCCGTCCGGGTGGTGCGCGCTTTGCGTGGCGCCGGCGAAAAAGCGTGGTGCATCGGGCAGGTGGCGGCGCGCCGAAAAAAAACGCCCTCGCAGGTGTTTGTGACGGGCGGTGACGGCGAGAGGGCGGTGCTGGATTACTGAATTCTTCAAACCAGCCAGTACGGCCAGAACAGCAGATTCCTGGTGTTGTCCGCAAAAGGGACTCCGCCGTACAGGACAAGCCCGAACGGGCATTTGCGGCGCGTGACAAATTCCTCAAGCAGGGTTGTGTTTATGTTTGAATGATTGGAGGTGTGCTTGACCTCGATCGGAACAAGACGTTTTCCGCATTTGAAAATGAAATCAATTTCTCCGGGTTTGAATTTGACCTTGCCGTTGACGTCAACGGTGACTGTTATTCTGTGTTTAATTGCTTTGGCTGTGCTTGTGCAAAATATTCGAATCAACAGGAAGAAAGTAAAATAAATGTTAACTAGAAAAATAATAGTTCTTATTCTTACATTAATTTCTTTGAATGTTTATTCAAAAGAAATCTCCAAAAAAACTATTGGAACCTTCTTGAATCTTATTTATAGCGACTATCTATATCTGACCATTAAAGGTTCTGATGGAAAAGCTCAGGATTATTACTGCAATCTTCCAATATGTGCCGAGTGGGAAATGAACCAATCTGGTTTTAAAGAAAAAAAAGTCATCGTAACTTGGCGTTTTAAAAATATGTTCTTTAAGGAGATTAAAAAAGAACAAAACATTAGAGAATGTCTTGATCTAAAACTCGAAAAATAACTTTATAATCATCAGAGTGCTCCCGCACTGCTGTAGAAACCCAGTGCCTTCTGTAAATCAATACGCCCATATCCAGAAGTCAATTCATGTTTGCCAGCGTTTGAAGCGGCAGCTACAAGTATTTTCTTAAGGTCTTGCGGTGATATATTTGGATAACGTGAAAGGACTAATGCAGCAATTGCAGAAAGTTGTGGAGCGGCATTTGATGATGCGCCACGAACGACAGAGTAACTATAAGTTCTGTCTGTATTTCGTAGCACCATTGGAACACCAGAAATATTCATTACAAAATCAAGACTCTGCCCGTACATTGTGGAGGTGCGCACTGGAACATTGTCCCAAGGAGGGGGGAAGCCCAGTTCGAGCCCTTTTTTATACTCTTGAAGATTCATGTCGTCTGGTTGTTTGAAGTAACTTCCAGCGCTCAACACATCTTCATATGCTGCTGGATACATTATTTGGTCGTAACGCATTGTCTGTGCATAGGGATTATACCAGTCCTGACGTTCTAAGCTCCACGGTGCCATATAATTACCGGCTGATCCAACGAAGGTTATTCCATTTTGAATAGCAGTTTGTATTGCTGCTTTAATTGGATTTAGAAAAGCGGAATCAACAAAATCTAGCGTAGCGCTAAGATTAATTACTTTAACATTATGCCGCAAACACCATTGAACGATTGCCGGAAAATTTGAAACTAAAGTTGAAAGATAACGTTTATGATCAGCTTGCTGTAATTCTGCGTTGCTTTGAAGACGGATTAATTGTGCATTTTCATCAGAACTTATGGTTCCCAGCTCTTTTTTCCCTAACAAAAAAGTACGATAGTTAACACCGATAGAAATACGCCAATAATTTTACTCCGGGAGCAATGCCCACAAAACCTATATTATTATTCGGTTCTGCTGCAATTGTTGCTGCGACACTCGTTCCGTGAGTCATCCCAACAATACTGTTTGAATGATAAACATTATCGCCGTTAAGAATATATTGATCTGAAAGGTATTTGTTTTTTGTGTCGGGTTCATCTTCCCAAAAGCCATTATCAATAATAGCAACAGTTACTCCAGTGCCGTCACCAAGTTTCCATGTTTCTTGAAGATTCCACTCGTGTAGGTGCAGTTGTTGTGAAAAATACGGATCGTTAAAAACATCTGCTGCTTGCGAGGTCGCTGCAAAAAAGCAACAAAATGATAAATTGCATAAAACGTTGAGGCAGAAATTAATATAATTTGTAATTTTATTCATGCACATCACTCCCCTTCGGCACTATTGTAATATCACGTTGTTCTTTGTATCGAACAGGTTCATTGCAGTTTACTCCTTTTGAATCAGTGCAGATACGCTCAATCAATTGATATTGGTCGCTTAATGTTGCGTTTAGGATTTTACCAGAACCTAGCTGAATAGTTGCCTCAACAATAATTGTATTACTACCCACTACAATAGAAAATGAACCGTCGGAAAGTGGCTCAGTTGAGACAATGTTATTGAGAAGTCCTGGCAGAACCGGTGCGTTCATCCATTCGGCAGGAAGCTTTATTCCGCAAGCGTCTTTGGGTGGAATGTGTTTAACTTCAAGAATGGCAATACCGGTTTCGTGGTTAACTTGCTTAAGTTTTAAATCAAAATCGAGGCAATTTTCAGCCTGTCCTTTTAAAAACGAGATTGGTTTTCCAAATTTGAAAAAAAAGTTATCTCCTGCTTTTTGTAACATTGGAAACATTGCTGCAAGTTGAATATCAATATAGATATTTAATAGATCATCAGCTGGTCCGCAAAGACGGCGGTCGATATATGTTTGATCAGGATAGTGTTCTAATTGATTAAAGCGTGGATCAAGAGATATTCGCTCACGAAAATTTAGGCTTGGCTGATCCAGCTGAACTGGCTGGTTATCAAAAACAAAATTGACCCAAGAAGTATTTTCGTAAAAAATACCTGATGGATACATCTCAACAGTGGCAGAGGATATGGCGGTATATAGATGTAGAGCATCTCTTTTTTGATTACGCCCAGTCATAAAATACTCAATTTTTTCACCAAGCGAATAGTTTCGTTTAAGCGGAGAATCGTTCGAGAAGGCAAAATTATTCTGATTAAAAAAACATAGAAAAACTAAACAAAATTTAATTATTTTTTTCATAAGCCCACCAACGAAATGAAATCAGCTATAGAAATCAATTATGGCTCTACATGTCAAGAAGAGATAATTACATTGTGAATGCTTGACGCATATTATTAATATAGTACCAAAACTACTAGCGCAAGTATCTGTTGCTTTGAAATACATTCATTGCAGTGAATTGTATGATGATTCGATAGAGAAGTTTTGTTCTTCACAGGGTGCCAGAAAGAGTTATAAATCTGAACTGCCGATTAACGACAAAGCCCCTTAATTTGTTTACGTATAACTGTTGGGTTCATATGACCTTCCCCCCGAAATTCGTACCAATTTGAAATAGAGTCACTCCGTGTCATAACGCTGACAAAGGGGGACAAAATGAAAGGTAAACGATTCACTGAGGAGCAGATCATTCAGGTATTGAAAGAGGGCGCCGCTGGGATGCCGGTCAAGGAGCTGTGCCGCAAGTACGGCGTTAGTGATGCCACGATTTACAAGTGGAAGGCCAAGTTTTCGGGCATGGAAGTGAGCGATGTCAGGCGGCTCAGGGCGCTTGAAGATGAGAATCACAAACTCAAGCGGATCGTCGCCGATCTGACACTCGACATCACCATGCTGAGGGACATCAATTCAAAAAAATGGTGAGCCCTGCTGCCAAACGTGAGGCGGTTCGTTATGCCAGAGAAAATTATTTGGTTAGCGAACGTCGGGCGTGCAGGGCTGCAAAAATTCCACGCTCTACGATTCGATATGAGGGGCGATCTCGGGGGGACGAGAAGGTAAGGCGCAGGCTAAAAGAGCTTGCTCTGCAACGAAAAAGATTCGGGACACCAAGACTTACAGTGCTTTTAAAAAGGGAGGGATTCAAAGTGAACCATAAACGAGTGGAAAGAATTTACCAGGAAGAGGGATTGCAGCTAAAAAAGCGCAAAAAAAGGCGCCAAACTGCCGCACTTCGGATTGCTATCCCAACACCAACCCAGCCCAACGAACGGTGGAGCATGGATTTTGTTTCTGACATGATCTTTGATGGCAGAAGATTTCGGTGTTTCACTGTCGTTGACGACTTCACACGTGAATCCCCAATAATTGTGGCAGATACATCATTGCCGGGACATCGTGTTGCACAGATTTTAGATGGGCTTGGTGGCGCAAGAGGCGGGTTGCCGCGAACGATCGTCTGCGATAACGGCCCAGAATTTACCGGAATGGCTTTGGATCGCTGGGCACACACACGAGATGTAAAACTTGCTTTCATCCGCCCGGGTAAACCTGTTGAAAATGCGTTCATTGAAAGCTTCAATGGAAAATTCCGTGATGAGTGTCTGAATGAAAACTGGTTCACGAGCCTCAAAGACGCTCAAGAAAAGATCGAGGATTGGCGAAGAGATTACAACCTGAGTCGGCCGCATAGCTCTCTCGGAAATCTAAGTCCTGAAGAGTTTATCCGACGGCATCAGGAGGCTTTTTAGACGCGTTGTTTCTCTATTCCTGCCTGGACGAAAACAGGGGGAAGGTCACAGCCCACCGCCCGCAGTCCAACTCCCAAATTAAATCCCATAACTGATCAGGAGAAATGTTTTTTAGTTCTTTCTTTTTTCGGGTCATTTTCGGGTCACAGAATGCACTATCATGGCAAGTTTGGCAAGGTTGACAAGCATAAGGCATTGTGCAAATGTGCGTTCAGAAAGGCTTACAATATGGGAAAGGGTTGTTTTGCGTCCTCATAACCCAAAGGTCGTCAGTTCAAATCTGGCCCCCGCAACCAAAATAATACTAAACATTGTTCCCAGGGGAAACCGGTTAAAATCCGGTACTGTGCCGCAACGGTAATAATTTGCTGACAAGTTAGCAAATTTTAGTCCGACAACCTGGAACAAGCGTACACTTGATTATCAAGTGTGCTTCCCGAGCAGGAGGTTTTTCATGCTTGTATTTTGTATTTTTTTTCTAAATATTTCTTTAGCTTCAGAACAAATTATAGAGTCTCCACCGCTTAAGGTTACATCAACAATAATTAACGATAGTGTACCTGTAAAACCTCAGCATAGCAGTATTGCTGAAACCATCAACGAGCTTCCCGGGGTACGTGTTCAGGCGTATTCGGGTGAGGGTAGCCTTACAACTGTTGTAACCCCGCAGGGGTTTAATGCCGCAAGTACTAGCCTAAACGCGACAAAAAATCCGGCTTAAAATCAGGCAGCCATCCGGTCGATGGCGCCAGCGACACTGCTGAAAACGTCTTGCCTTGCAATATTTTGATTCATGCGCAGGATTTTCGCACCTGCGACA
>Ga0208375_1001371_pt1 | contig 27655 bp, 23 predicted proteins | sample RifOxyD1_FD_184038 | JGI IMG/M metagenome (GOLD analysis project Ga0208375, IMG submission 184038) | Soil microbial communities from Rifle, Colorado - Rifle Oxygen_injection D1 (SPAdes) | ecosystem: Environmental > Terrestrial > Deep subsurface > Rock core/Sediment | place: Rifle, Colorado...
TCTGCCTCCAGGCAAGATGCACAAACTCGGAATCGACGCTCGCGGCGAGAATCTCCGCCTGCCGTTCCTTGAATTCAGGGTACAGATCAGCGAACCCCTTTATTTCGGTCGGACATACGAATGTGAAGTCCTTGGGGTAGAAGAACACCACAAGCCACTTGCCTTTGTAACTATCATGGCGGATGTCCCGAAAAGCCGATTTTTGCTCGAGTGACACGGTTCCTTTTAACGTGAATTCCGGAAATTTTTTGCCGATTCCTAACATATCCTTTTCTCCTATTTCTTTTTGTATTCGAAGTCAGTTCCAGGTTCTGACGTCAGAATCGCCGGTTTCACTCGATATGTACAATATATCGTTTCTATAGTATGATAGGACGTAACTATCTTTGCCGCACCCGGGAGGTGACATGCCCACGCTGACGCAACTTGAATACATCGTAACTGTCGAGAGACTGAAGCATTTCGGCAACGCGGCACGGGCGTGCCACGTCTCGCAACCCAGCCTGAGCATGCAGATCATGAAAGTGGAAGACGAGGTTGGAATCAAAATCTTCGACCGACTTAAAAAGCCGGTCCTCGCGACCGAAAAAGGCCGCCGCTTCATCGAACAGGCAAAAACCATCTTAAGGGAGCACAAAAAGCTGCTTGATCTCGCCAAAAACGACGCGGCTCAACTGAGCGGCGACTTCAGGCTGGCGATCATTCCGACTCTGACCCCCTACCTTCTCCCCCTGTTCATCGAGGACTTTTCTCTCAAATGTCCGAACGTCCGATTGAAAGTCGACGAGCTCAAGACCGAGGTCATCATCCGTGAGCTGAATGAAGACGCCCTTGATGCCGCCATTCTCGCCACGCCGCTGAACGAAAGCGGCATTCGCGAAAGACCGCTGTTCTATGAGCCGTTCTCGCTCTATGTAAACGCGACCCACCCCCTCGCCCGTACAAAACGAATCCGGGAGAAGGAACTCGATGGGAGCGACATGTGGCTGCTTCAAGACGGACACTGCTTGAGGAATCAAGTCGTGAAGGTCTGTTCGATTAAACGTGAAAAAGGCGTTTTCAAAAACGTCCATTTTGAAGGGGGAAATCTGGAAACACTCCGATACCTGATCAAGACAAGCCGCGGCTGCACGCTGATGCCCCGCCTGTTTTTAAACACCTTGTCTGAAAGCGAGAAACGCGAGTTCGTCAGGGAATTCGAACATCCCGCTCCCCATCGGGAGGTCAGCCTCGTCTATCGTCGGGATCAGTGGAAATCTGACATTCTCGACGCCATAGAACGATCCATTCTCGCGCGAATCCCGAATGACCTTCCGAGAAAGAAGATTCACGTTATCGGGATTTAACCGTTGTAAAAACGCGACCTGGTTCTGACGTCACCCGAGAACCGCCGGATCAATCCGGCCGGCGAAATGGCCACGCAGCTCGGGCCACTCACGTGCGGCGCACTGGTACAGGTGAATTGCCGAATCCCCAAATCCCGCTTCAAGGCAACCCTCGATCATTGTACGGTAAATCGCGACGTTCCGGACTCCTTCCTTGATCAGCTTTCGTCCGTGATGAAGCATCTGAGCCGCGCCTTTCGCGCCACTTTCCACGAGATACTCAGAAGTAAGGAAATCCTCGCCGGACTGCAAATCCGAAGGGAATCGGCCAAGGAGTTCTTTCGCGCGATCGACCATTTTGTTTTCGACGAGTCCCTCGATCGCGTAACGGATGAAGCGGGGCCTTCCAGCACAGCTCACGACTGCTTTATTGAGGAAATCAAGCCCGCGGCTTTTGTGTTCGGTCGAGAGGTAGTACTTGCCCGTGACGATCAATGCGGCGCAGATACCTCGAACGAGTTCTTCTGTCCGATCGTCGATATGAAGGAAAATTCGGTAATAGCCGTCGATATCTGAATAGTTCTTCGTCAAGAGAGCCAGCTTGAGGGCTGTACTCAGCCGCTTCGGGTTCGCGGGATAGGTCTTGGTGATGCGTTTGAAAATGTCATACGCCTCATCGTGCTGTCCTCGCTTCATCAGAAGCTCATGCAATCCGATCAAGCACTTGTAATGAATCTTGTTATACGAAAGCCCCACCCGGTACGTTTGCGAAGCATCCTCGAAAGCCTCGCGCATCACTTCTGTCTGCCCAAGATAGAAGCACGCTAATGTGGGCTTTGAACTCAACTCGCGGGCCTTGGCAAACAGCTTCGATGCTTCACTGAATTTCCCGGAAAAGAGCAACGTTTTACCTTCTTCGATTAGCGTCAGGTATTCACCCGGAAAAACCTTCTGAAGAGCGGCAATCGTCAGTGCTCGTTTAAGAATTTCCATGGTGTACGGCTTGAGAACATAGGTGTCGACATCCTCTTCAGCGGCTCGCGCAACCGCCGCTTGGCTGCTGTTCGCGGTCACGAGGACAAAAATGCCGTCCCTTGTATATGGCCGTTTCTCGCGTTGTTCCTGTAGCAAATCCAACCCCGAACGGCTTCCGAGTTCATAATCGCAGAGGATCACCCGGGGGAAGCTTGTAGCAACCTCCTGCTTTGCCTCGTGGTACCCTCCGGCAACCCTCACCTGCCCCGGTTTCGCGCCCAGTTTTATCAACGAATTCGCCAACCGGACCCGAGAGCCTTGATGCGAGTCAGCAACCAGGCAGAAACTGTCGGACAGATATTGCGACAGCGCTGTTTCGTCGCGGTTCTCCGACATTTCAGTACCCTTTCGCCTCGCCCAGGAATTTCAAAATAGATTTCTGACGTTTCGCGAAAACCGACTGCAGCCGTCTGAACTCGGAGATCAACTCTTTTTCACCTATCAGAGCGGCATGTACCACCAGATCCCCGCTACCACTATCTTCGATTTCGGTCGCGATTACCGGCATATCAAACGTATGCTCCCTGACTCCGGCCGAAAGAACGGCTCGAAGCCGGATATGCTGTCCCCGCGAAATCGCCTTTCCCGGAGCCTCGTTCGAAGTGGAAAAAACGAGCCCCGTTCCCGCGATCTCAAGCAGTGTCGCTTCGCGATTCTCCGGCTGAAGCAACAGTTTGACCTCGACTCTTTCAAATGCGGCGTCAATTGCGGAATTCCAGTCCTCGTGGTCATAACCTTCCCGATCACTCGCCTGACCAAGCCCGATACCCTGCTCCGTATTGAATGTATTTTCGCGACCCAAGTCCGTCCCAAGCCACTCAATACCCTTGTTCTCACCTTCTCTTGAAAGATCGTTCCATACGGATGGTCGCTCTTCCTCATCTTCGTGCCGGTTCCACTGACGTTTCGGATTTTCAACTCCCCCGGTCAGAACGATGGAACCTTGAAAAGTCGCCTCTATTTCCGCCTTTCGGCTCAGAGCGTGATTCGAATTTCCTGAAATAAAAAAAGTCGAGGCATCAGAAAATCGAAATCGCGAAACCGATTCTCCGTTCGCTTTTTCAAAACTCAGGCAAGGTTCGTTCGAAACAAAACGCCAGACATTTTCTTTCCATGCGAATTCGGGCTGACGTCCTGAAAATACCCATTCACCCGGGTCGACGATAAATCGTTTTGTTTCGGTCCGCCGTGGCACCCACTTCCACTTTTGCGAATCTCTGGATTCCCAGGTACCGCACGAGGGACCTGGCCCCACGGCTTCGATCAGCCATCGCCCGAGGACATTGCGGACCCCGGATTCCCGGTCTATCAACCATACGTCGCTCCGAAGATCCAGGGGAGCGGTCCAGATCACACTGCAATCGTGCTTCGAAGTCATGGCATCCGAAGCGTTTCTTTTACACTCAGTCGTCTTTGTGCGATTCCGTTCCAAAAACGCGCAGGACTGGTCAATTTTGTGAATGAGGGCTCGCACCGAAACTGTGTGCGCCAGTACCTCAGCGCAACCTTTATCTTTCAAGCGCAGAGGGAGCTTCGGGTGATGAATCGAGTTAATAACTATCACCCGAGCGGACCCGTCCCGTATCCTGCCACCATTCCTGTCAAGCAAGGTAAAAGCCCCGAGCACATCCTGTTTAGAGGTCAGACACAACACAATGACCAATGCGGGTTCGAACTGAAGAACCTGGGCAGCCTCCGCACCAGAACTGACGATGTGAATTTCAGGTCGAGAATCCTTCGTTTTGAACACCGCCAGCGCCTGCTCCAAAACGGGAACAACTCCGGTTCCTGCGCAAGCGCAGATAGCCGGAGGATGCGGTGAATCTGAAATACGCTCCTGTCGCGACGGAGTCTCTGAATGACGCAGCATATTTGTTCTCTTGACGTTTTCTGAACATTCTCATTGTTTCGTCAAAAGAAGCGGGCGGCAACAAGAAACTGCAATTCGAAAAAAAAACCTAAACCGTCGGTGACGGACTCTGATGCCCAGCCCCCGGGGATCCTCCCGAAGTCGTGCCATCGGAAGCCGTCATCGATTCAGCCAGTCTCTTTCGCGTGGCCTCGACGTTCTCCATCGTGAGCAGCATCCCGCTGTTCACCTTCGCGATCTCCTGGGCCATGTTCTTGACCGCCAGAACTGATTGTTGAACCTTGTCAGCGATCACCGTGAACCCGGCGGCCTGCTGGCCGAGCCGGCTGGCTTCGATCGACATATTGAGGCCGACAATCCTGAGTTCGTTGGCGATCGTGTTGATGGCGTGGAGCATCTCACTGTTTTTCGTGGTACTCGCCAGAATTTGCGTCCGAATGTCGTGGATGTCTTTTTCGACCTGCTGATTCGTTTTTCTGTTCACTTCATTAAGAACCGAGAACAGGAAAAAAGCCGTGCGGTTGTCGATCAACTTCTCGGCGGGAATTTTTTCGCGAAGCATAGCAAGGACTTTTGCCGATCCCGTGACTTCAAAAACGAACTGAATACCCTCAAGCGCGACCTCGTCGGTCGATGAGTGGGTCGGTATCCCCAGCTTTCTCGCCATTGCAAGGCCGGGGGCAGCCGGGTTCGGATCGCAAATGAACATGACCTTGATCTGACTGCTCTGCGAAAGAATGGCGAGAAACTGCTCGCCTCCTTTGCCGCCGCCTACTACGCCAACCGGGATGATATCCGCCATGATTAATCCGCCTTTCCGAATACCCTTCGACTAATTTAATGACTCACTTCTTTTTTTTGTCTTTTTACTACGGAACTCCTGAACGTAGCCTTCCAGTTTTTTCAAAAACTCGGCCGAATAGAGTTTTCCAACCAGATCCGCGCGAATCCGGGCCGCCCCGGCTGACATCTCCTCGCGTCCCGCTTTCGTGATACCGACGATCTGAATACCTTGTTCCTTGAACTTCTCGATCGCCTCTTTGTTCTGCCGAGTCGTGGTTTCATTCAGTTTCACGAGCTTCGTATGCATCGAATTTTTCAGGGTCGCCTGATCGGCCGCCGAAAGCTTGTCCCATTGAGCCTTCGCCAGAAGAACCGCGCCCGTGCTGTTAGTCACCGGTTCGCCCGTCATGTACTTCACCTTGGTCTGCCACTGAAGGGACATTGCCGCCAAAGGAGGGGCATAAATCGCGTTCAACATGCCCGTTTGCAGCCCCATCAGAACATCGGGAAGCGCGATCCGAACCGGAGTGACCTTGAACGTCTGCAACAAGGCATCGGCGAGCGGGTCGGCTTCCCAGGCCCACATCTTGATTCCAGCCATGTCTTTGACCGTCTCGATGGGCCGCTGCGAAAGCAAATAAACAAGTCCGGGTTCGGCCCAATCCATTAAAACATAGCCTTTTTCGAGGAATTTTTGTTCAAAGTAGGAGGTGAATTTGTCACGGACAAAATGAAGCTCATTCAAATTGTCAAAATAGAAAGGCAGTTCGAGTGCCCGGATCTCAGAAACGAGTTCGCCGAGACCGACTCCCGTGAAGCCGGCGGCATGATACTGGCCGACTCTCATTTTCCGGAGAACATCCGGCTCGTCGCCGGCGATCCCTCCGGGATACATCTTGAACTCAACTCGTCCCGCGGTTTTCGTTTTAACCTCTTTCGCAATCTCATGCATGATGACCATCCACGCTGATCCTTCGGGCGCGAGCGTGGCACATTTGAATGTCACGTTCGCGGCCGCGGCCGGAAGCTCCACTCCGACGAGTAACCAGGCGAAGAGCGCCAGAAAACGGGTCACACCAGCGATTTTTTGCATTTTAGGACTCCTTTTCTAAAAGAGATCTTTCTTTTTGTTAAGCAAGGCCTGCGCGCGCTGCTTCACAATCAGATTCGCGAGCCGTTCATCCGGCATGACGTCCTCAGGCGCATCGATCACTTCCTTGAGCGTTCTTTCAAACAGAACCTCGTCCTGTGAAGAGACCGCGACGAACTGGGCAAGGTACAGTTTGGCCATCAGGAATTTGCCCTCCGTCAATTTGATCGCGCGTTCGAGATGTTCCCTGGCCTTATCCTGATTTCCACCCAGCATCTTCGGACGGCCGCCATAGTAAGCGCCATAGAAAAGATGGGCGCTGCCATGATAGAACGTCTCATCAAGCGCGAGGATTCGCTTCATCATCACTTCAACCCGGCTCAACTCCGCCACCGCGGCGACATCGTCCTTGCTGATATTAACAAAGCTTCCGAGACAATACGCGCTCCAGAAGAGCGGCGCGACGTCATCCGTATTCTCAACGGCGCGACTGAAACTCTCGAGATCGCCCGACGCGTTTGCCCGAACCCCTTCGGGGAGTGCCTCGAGACCGTATCGGTATCCGCGCTGGTACATCCTCTTCGCGCGCGCAAGGTCCGGGACTTTTCCCGACTCTTCGATAAAAGCGAATGCATAGGAACAGTACCCCCGCGCGAGCAAAGTCAAAAGGTCCCGATCACCCGGAGCGGACTTCAAAAGTCCTTCCATCATTTTGAGATTGGCCGGCATTGCCGCGCGCGCGAACTCCAGGTCACCCTCTTCGTTAAAGGCCTGTGCGGCGGGACCCATCACCCCGACTGTGGTCTCGGCCGCGAAACGCTTGACTGAGCAACCTGAAACGAAGCTCAATACCGCGAGCAAGAAAAGGATTGATTTCATGGTTCCTATTTTCCTCCGAAGTAGCGCAACAGCACAAGGCTCAAATCGGGCCAGTACGTGATCACACCGAGTGCCACCACGTAGAAGCTCAGGAATGGGAGCGACGCACCGTAAAGATTCACGATCGGCCTCTTGAAACGAAAGCTTCCTATAAAGAGATTCAGCCCAGCCGGAGGCGTGCTGTAGCCGATCTCCAGATTGGCGAGATAGATAATTCCGAGATGAATCGGGTCCACCCCGAACTCCTTTGCGATCGGGAGCACAAGCGGGACCAGCATCAACGCCGAAAGCATGTCGAGAAGCGCTCCCCCGATCAGCAGAACGACGTTCAGAAGCATAAGAAAAACGATCTTGCTCGACATGTACTGCCTGATCCACTCGAGTGCCTTGATCGGAATCTGAGCATCTACCACGTAATTCGTAAAGCCCAGGACAGCTCCAAGGATGATCAGAATAGCGCCGACCAGAATCATGCTTTCCCGCATCACGCGCGGGACATCACGAATGAGATGCAAATCCCGATAAATGAAAACCTCGACGACGAACGCATAAAAGGCCGTGATCGCGGCCGCTTCGGTCGCCGTAAAAATCCCGCTGTAGATACCGCCGACGACCAGAATAGGAAGCGGCAATTCCCACGCGAACTCGCGGGTCGCGTCGAGAAGTTCCTTCATCGAGAATTCGCGGGTCGGGAGATGAGCTCGTTTAGCCGTAAACACCGCGTAAAGGCTCAGGAGAAAAACGATAAAGAGCCCGGGAAGGAGCCCAGCAATGAATAGCTGATCGATGCTAGCGCCCGAGACGAGACCATAGATAATGATCGGAAGACTCGGAGGGAACAGGAGCCCGAGACTCCCCGAGGTCGTCAGGAGACCTATCGCGAACTTTTCCTTGTAGCCGTCCGCGATCAGGACGGGCATCATGAGACCGCCAATCGCGATGATGGTGACGCCTGAGGCCCCCGTGAAGGCGGTGAAAAAAGCGCAAACGACCAGCGCGACGATCGCAAGTCCACCCGGCATCCAGCCGACAAGCGCCTGGCTGAAGCGGACGATCCGGTGGGGTGCCTTGCTTTCGGCAAGGAGATACCCGGCGAAAGTAAAAAGAGGGATCGTGATCAGAAGCGGAATCGTCGAAATCCGGTACATCTCGATAATCACGGCAGTAATCGCGGTCCCGTCGAAATAGAACAGAGCGAGCGCGGCCGCGGCAAACACCGCGAAAAGCGGCGCCCCCAGGAGCGCCATGGCAATGATCACAACGGTGACTAGCGTTCCCATTCTTGTTTCTCCAATGGCTCACCGCTGAGTATCCCGATCATTTTAAGAGAGAACCGAAAAGTGAGAAAAAAGAAGATGGACGGGATCACGAGTTCGATGATCCAGCTGTCGATCCCTATGGAATATTGAGTCGCGGAGTCATATTCCATCTTCACAAAATTTACGGATGCCAGACCCATGAAAAAGCAGACAACGGACGAGAAAAGATAAACACAGACTCTCGAAACCCTCTTGGCGCGATCACTCAATAGACGGGAAATGACATCGATATTGATATAACGCCCTTGCTTGACGGCGAGCGAGGCTCCCAGAAACCCGGCCCAGAGAACCAGGGCACGCGTGAGCCCGTCTCCCCACGAAATCCCTGATGAGAAAACATTCCGCAACACGACTTGAATGAAGGCCACCACCATCATGACGGACAGGATCATGATCAGAGCCCAGCCTTCGGCTTTCTCGATCAAGTCGTCCAATCGCTTGAAATATTTCATTAAACGAATGCTATCATGCCGGCCCGAAGCAGCCGAGATATTTATTTAGCGCAAGGCCCATTTCGCGAGCCATAGCGTCGCCTGTGCGGCATTAGCGAGGGCGGCACAGGTCACCTCTTCGAGCTTGGCGCGGTGCTCTTTGACATCCGCGCGCGTTGCCAAAGCAGAATAATCCAGGTGGCCTTTTCCATTTGGGAGATCGTAATCAGGGGACATGAGATCCTTCCCGAAAAATTCGATCACGGCTCCTCCGAGTTTGGGGCCGAGTCGAACCGAAGCCCTCGATACGGCGTACGCCAGCTCCTTCGGAGAGTGGACGTCCTCCAGCTCGAGATTCGCGTAAACCTTTGACTGAGCAAGACACTTCTGCAAAACACCTGAGTCAGCCATTCTCAACCTATGCCTGACATATCCTTCGTAGGCCCAGTGATAATTCGAAACCGTGCGCGTGGCCTCGCGAACCAAATTCCCGAAACCCCGCTTGGGAGGCCAGGCGAGCAGCTCTTTCCAGGGAATCATCCGGGGCGTCAGGACCTGAACCGAGTGAAATGGCTGCGCGAGATCCTGAGCGTAATGAAACGACCAGCCGAGTTTTTTGAAGCCGTCTGCCCGGCTTTCGGCATTAAGCGCTGCCTTCAAAAGATGCTTGGCATGGGTCGCGTTTTCGGCGACCCGCTCCGGTGCCTGCCCGATGGCTTTTATGGGGATCTGAAAGGTCGCGATCGGATGAGCGATCTGCCATCCGCCGAAGTACATATGACGAAAACCCGCGCTCGTCGGTCCCTTCGTACCGCCCATCCACTTACGCTCATCCAGAGGATCCCACGAATCATCGAGGTTAGCGTCCATTCCGTTATCCGGGTCGCCGACATGACGAAGCACCGCCTCGTAACCCGAAACAGGGAACCCAAGATGATTCAGCTCGGGTTGAAGGGCCGAAACGATCGACTCATGGCCGTCCCAGGCCTGGGCATTTGGAGCCACGAGAGACAAGGAAACAAAAACAATACTCAAGCCCAGCCGCTTTGCGATGCTCATGCCGAGCATTGTCGCGTCTCGCCTAAAACATTTCAAGGAGCTTGCTCACGTAGTACGCCTGATAATTCCTGTAGCCATACATGAAATCATCCCGTGACGGGACGTACGGAAAGTCCGGCTCGGCCCCTCGGTTTTCGACCGGAATGCCGTCCGGACGGAAAAAGAGCGACTTCGTGAGCCGCAAACCGATCTGCGAAAAATAGAGAGGAGGCAACTCTCGAACATGTCCGCCCGCGCCCATGGTCGCGCTCCCGAGCAACTTGGCGCGGCCGAACCCCTGCATGAGAGCGGGAAATGCATCCCCTCCCGATCCCGCCATTTCATCGATCAGAATCAAAACCGGTTTTGTATAGACCACGGCATTCGGGCGCACCTCGGGAACGCCATCGAGCGCGGTTTTGGGAGTCATGAAGGTACCCGATTCCCAGGCCGCTCGGACGAGTTCGAAAACACGCTCCAGGTAAATGCGTTCGGCGGTATACGGAGGCCGCGATTCCATCCAGTTTTTATAAAGCAGGAACTGCTCCTTCGTTCCCAATAGCTGAAATTGAAGCGGCTGAAAGGCTTTCGACATGAAAAAACCGATGACCTGATGAACAAAGTCGACACTGCCACCGCAATTGTGGTCCTGATCGATGATCAGCCCGACCGTATTCCGTTCAAGAACGGAAATCGCATATTCATACTGCGCGAATCTGACGTCATACTCAAACGCGCCGCTCTTCTCGTTCTGCGGATTGTAATGCGGAATTCGCAGGTAACCGACGTTGCCTTTCGGGGTCGGGTGATAATAGGCGACAAAGGGTTTCTCGATAATCATCGTCGCATCCGTCGGAATCGCGATTCGCGTCGCCCCCGAACAGCGATAGCTGTCCTCCACCCTCGCGGGTTCAAACTCAGCCCACACTTCCCGAGTCGAAAGCATTTTGAATTCGTTCGGGTCAAAATCATTCAGAAACTCCCGCGGCGAAATCCGTGCCGCGGCGGGAACCAGCATTTCATCGATCGGCGCGCCAGTGACTTCCCAGTTCAACTTCACCGATTCAACGATCTCGGAGCTGCCGTGGCGGATTTTGAAAATCACGCTTCCGTTGGGCACGGGGACCCACTTGCCTTGGCGCACGGTGAGCCGCATGGCGGCTTTGCGGCGTGCGGTCAATGGATTTCCTGCGCCGACCTGTTTCTGGAATCGATCCAATACGAGCCCGACCGGTTCACCGTTGATTTCAATAATCTCGTCCCCAACAACGAAAGGGAACCGTTTCTCATCGAGCTTGGCCCGGTTGATCGAGTCGATCAGGACCTTTCCGCGGATCAGGTCAGTCGAAAACGGCAGGGTCGCGCCGTGCTTCGTCGGAAGAGACGCTCCAAAATGTGAGTCGCGAAACTCCGCAACGAACTCCACTAAGAGATAATAGAATTCGCGATTCGTCCGGGAGGCACGAAGTTTATCGGCGTATTCGTTTCGAAGAAGATCGATATCGATTCCGAGTTCCGCCTTCTTGTACTGAAGCGGGCCGTACCCGGACTTCATGATCGACACGATCTGATCGAGGTCGCTGAGTTTTTCGGAATAGGTTAATTCCCGCCCGAAAGCTACGGATTCAAAGAGCAGGCCCACGCCCAAGATAGCTGAAAGAACCCGAACGCCGCGCATAATCTACCCCTATTCGGGTTTACCGCACGCTCGGTAAGCGTTCAAGGGGAAGTGTAAAATAGAATTCGCTCCCTTGTCCCTCTTCACTGAGCACACCCATTTGCCCGCCGTGTTCCTTGACAATCCGCTTACTGATATAAAGTCCAAGCCCGAGCCCTTGACGGCCAAGATGGGCTTTCGAAGGAACACGATAAAACCGGGTGAACAGATTCTGCTGGCGATCCTTGGGAATTCCGATACCACGATCCTGCACCGAAATACGCACCTCGTGTCGCTTGCCGTCAATCGAGAGGCGAACATGAATATCTGAATTTTCTGGAGAATACTTCAAAGCGTTCCTGATCAAATTCGAAAGTACCTGTTCGATTCGTGCTGGATCAGCAAACGCACGTGCGGGTTCAGCTTCCAAATGAGGTTCGAGAAGAATCTTCCGATTGAGACCGAGATGATTGAAGACCTCCACGACATCTTTCACCAAACCCGCGATATCGACGGACTGCTGTCGCAAAGCCAACGCCCCTGTTTCAATCCGGGATACATCGAGAAGATCGTCGATCATCCTGACAAGCCGATCAGTTTGTTCGAGACTCCGGTCAATGGTCAGCGAATCGACGGGGTCGCCGCGAGTGAGCGCCCGCTGAGCCAGTTGCAGATAGACTTTCAGGGCAGTAATCGGGGTTCTGAGTTCATGAGACGCTATACTCATGAAAGTGGTCTTCTCCTGGTCCGCCCGCTCGGCCGCGGTTTTCGCGTTCATGAGTTCGCGCTCCACCCTCTTTCGATCGGTCACGTCCTTCACGTTCGCCAAAATGACATCTCGGTCCTTCAGCGGAATCCTCCGTAAGAAGACCTCTACCTCGAATTCCTCAGAAGAAAGCGGACGCCGCGCAATCCATTCGAAGGAACGGGGATTTCCATTCAGGACATCCTGCCAAATCACCGGTAGTTGATCCGTCGGGTTGCGCTGACTCGAGAAATCATTTGCGATCGTCATACGCTTCGCTTGTTCACTACTGACGCCGTACATCAAAGTCATCGGCTCGTTCACATCGAGAATCGTTCCATCCAAGTCATGAACAAAGATAGCGACGTTAACGCTATTAAGAACGGCCCGAAGTGTTTGCTCGGACGATTTGAGCGCCGCCGTCTTGGAGTTCACGAGAGTTTCGAGCCGGTGTCTTTCGGTCCACATTCGATGCAATGCGATCAAAGTGGCGGCTGGGAGTGCCACTTTGAAGAATTTCGGAAATCGAAATCCAGATGCGAGATCCATGTTGCGTGCTACCTTGCAAGCGACTATCCACGGAGCGCCCGTCCCGCTTTAGGATATGCGAATTTAAGGCTCAGATGGAAAGCGCATCGCATCAGTGGTAAAGATGGGTCATGTGCCTAGCCATTCCAATGAAACTTTTACGAGTAGACGGCAATGCCGGTGTCGTCGAGGTCGGTGGAGTCGAACGCACGGCTGATCTCTCGCTGGTTCAACCCGCCCATCCCGGGCAGTACGTCGTTGTTCATGCCGGATTCGCGATATCGATCACGGATGAGGATGAAGCCTTGAAGACGCTCGAACTGTACGACGAAATGATCCGGGCGGCAGGCCAAGCGAAACCATGAAATACATCACCGAATTCAGAAATTTCGAGGCTGCCCAAGCCTTGTCGCGCGAGATCCATACGGTACTTGCTCAGAGCAAACCGTCCGGGACGCAGCCAGCACGCGAAATCAAGATTATGGAAGTCTGCGGGGGCCACACGGCCGCAATCCATAAATACGGAATCGCCGGACTCCTCCCCTCTCAGCTTCGCCTGCTGAGCGGCCCCGGCTGCCCGGTTTGCGTTACTTCGAATTCATTTCTCGACTATGCGGTCGCGCTCGCCCGCGAACCGGACGTGATCATCGCCACCTTCGGAGATCTCATCCGAGTCCCGGGCTCCCGCTCCAGTCTGCTGAAGGAGAGAGCTGAGGGCCGTGATATCCGGATCTGCTACTCGTCGCTCGACGCGCTTCAAATCGCCAAGGACAACCCGTCGAAGCGGGTCGTTTTTCTCGGAGTCGGCTTTGAAACAACCGCCCCGACGATCGCGGCCTCCGTGAAACGCGCGCGCGAGGAGAAGGTCACCAATTATCTCGTTCTGAGCGCGTTCAAAACAATGCCAAACGCGATGAAAGCGCTCCTGGAAAGCGGCGAACTCGGCCTAGACGCTTTCATCTGTCCGGGACACGTTTCCGTCATCACGGGCTCCTCGATTTACGATTTTATCGCACGCGACTACCGTACGCCCTGTGTAATTTCGGGGTTCGAGCCGCTTGATCTTCTCCAATCCATTCTGATGATCTGCCGACAGATCACCGAAGGCCGCGCCCAAGTCGAGAACCAGTATCAACGCGCGGCCCAGGCAAAAGGAAACGCCTTGGCTCAGGACCTCCTCAAAGAGATATTCGTGCTCAGCGATTCCGATTGGCGCGGAATCGGAACCATTCCCGCAAGCGGCCTCGCGCTGAGCCCTGAGTATTCCGCCTTTGACGCGGCAAAACAGATTCCACTCAAGATCGAAGCCTCCCGCGAGAACCCAGGCTGTATCTGCGGCGCCATCATGCGCGGAGTGAAAACGCCCGCTGAGTGCAAGCTTTTCGGAAAGGTCTGCACTCCCGAGAGCCCCAAGGGCTCCTGCATGGTGAGCGATGAAGGCACCTGCGCCACTTTTTTCAAATACGCGAGGCCATAATGTCCGACTACCTGCAATCGCATAAGAAGATCACGCTCGCGCACGGTAACGGCGGCAAACTCAGCCATGAGCTCATCACACGCCTTTTCGTCCCCGCGTTCACGGAATCAGCGGAATCGTTGAACCCGCCTGAAGCGAACCCAAATGAAGCGTCCGGTCTTCAGGAGCTTGCGGATTCGGCCCGAATCATCCCTCCCTCGACAAACCTGGTTTTTACGACGGATTCGCATGTGGTGAATCCGATTTTTTTCCCAGGCGGAGATATCGGGAAACTCGCCGTAACGGGCACCGTGAATGACCTCGCGGTCATGGGAGCAAAGCCGCTCTACCTGACGAGCGGTTTCATTGTCGAGGACGGCTTCGAGATGGCCGACCTGGCCCGGATCATCGATTCCATGGCGAAGACGGCGCGCGAGTGCGGTGTGCGCATTGTCGCCGGTGACACGAAAGTCGTCGAAAAAGGAGCCGCTGACCGCATTTTCATCAACACGTCCGGAATCGGTGTTCTCCTTCCCCACGCCCCTGCAGGCGCCGCTTCGATTCGCCCGGGAGACGCGGTGATCGTGACGGGAACCCTCGGAGACCACGGAATCGCGATTTACGCCGGACGGGAAGGAATTAACCTCAAGACGGAACTCAAGAGCGATTGTGCCGTCGTCTCACCGCTTGTCGAGCGCGCCATGCAAACCTGTTCTTCGATTCGCGTGATGCGCGATCCGACACGCGGCGGGCTTGCGACGACTTTGAACGAATTCACGCATCAAAGGAACTTCGGAATCGAGGTTTTTGAGAGCCGGCTTCCCGTTCGGGAAGAAGTTCGGGGTGTATGTGAATTACTTGGGTTCGACCCGATTTATGTGGCGAACGAAGGGAAACTGGTACTCATAGTCCCGCCCTCCTCGGCGGAAGACGTGTTGAAGGCACTGAAAGAGCATCCACTCGGATACGATTCGGCAATCATCGGTCGGGTAACTGAGCGCGCACCGGGTCGGGTTTTCCTGAGAACGGTGGTCGGTGGCGAGCGAATTCTGGACATGCTCATCGGCGATATGCTGCCTCGAATCTGCTGACCGGCTTCAGAAAGGATTCCATGCACGAACTGAGCATCGCTCAAGGCCTGATCCGAATCATTGAAGACGAGCTCGCGAAGAGAAACGTCAAGAATCAGGTCGAGAGAGTGGTCGTAAAGGCGGGAAAACTGAACGCAATCATACCGGATTCGCTGAGCTTTCACTTCGACGTTCTGAAAAAGTCGAGACCTCAACTTGAATCAACGGTACTCGAAGTCCAGGAGATCCCGGCCATCGTGCATTGCCCGAAGTGCCATCGCACGTTCGAGCTCGAACATGCCATTTTCGCCTGCGAGGTTTGCGGTGGACCGCTCGAACTCGGATCTCACGGATCTAACGACGCCCAGTCCGGGGGTTCGCCTCGCGCTACCGGTAGGGAGCTGTTCATCGAGAAACTCGTGATCAAAGACCCGGAGTAGCGCATTTCCAATTTAGACCAACTCAGGCCTACTCAGGAAAGCACTCCCCCGACGTCCCGAAATTTCGCGATAATCCGATCGGCCAGCGCCGAAAGCCCCGCACCGGATTTACCAGAGGTCTCGAGCACCTGGAGCGCATGGTTCACCTGAAGCATGTGCTTTTTCATCAGCGCGACGTCAGCCTCGACGGCCTCGGCAAGATCGATCTTGTTAATTAAGGCAAGCTGCGCGTTTCGAAACATGAGCGGGTATTTGAGAGGTTTATCCTCACCTTCGGTGACACTGAGCAAAACAATATTCAAGTCAGAACCCGTGTCAAACTCGGCGGGACAGACAAGATTGCCGACGTTCTCGAGCAAGATGACATCAATCGGAGCGTCTTCGATTTCCTTGATCGCGCCGTACACGACATTCGCAGCAAGGTGGCAGTCACCCCCGAAATACTCAGTATTGATCTGAACAATCGGAATATCGAACGGCTGAAGGCGGGCGGCGTCCCGCGTGGTTGCGATGTCGCCTTCAATCACACCGACCCGCAAGCCACGCTGCTGAAGGATCGGAATCAGTCGCTCGAGGAGTCGCGTTTTGCCGGACCCCGGCGAACTCATAAAATTGATCATGCATTGCCGCTTGCCCCGAAGATGCTTGCGGACCTGGTGAGCGACATTCTCGTTTTCCTCGAGGACGCTGCGAATCACTTTGATTTCCATGCCGCACACCATAACATGGGTGACTGCATATTTCAGAGGATTTGGCGAAGCCCGCGGCCAGCCTTTCCGCGGAATAGCGGCCGACCGCTTCGAATGCTACTTCTCTAATTTGGCATCCTCGACCAGAACCGGATAAAAGTAACCGGCACCGATATCCCGATCGGCCTTTGCCGTACCTTTCACGAGAACGACGTCGCCCACTTTGGCTTGATCGAGCGTACTCACGGTCAGATCAAAGTTGTTATCGGAAACTTTTCCCGAGCCGTCGCGGATGTGAAGCCAATTGCGGCCCATAATGCCGGGCGAGTATTTGACAACTTTTCCGCGGACCGAAATTTTCTTGCCTTTGGACGCGGAGGAAGCGGCAAGCGCGGACTTGCTGGCAAACAGCTCTGCAATGGTCAGAGCATCTTCGCCCTGGGCTTTGGAAACTTTGTACTCAGAGAGATTCACCGGCCCGCCGACGGGCTTCATGCCATGCGAACCCGTCATCATCCCAGGTCCAGGTCCAGGGCCAGGGCCAGGGCCATGCGCGCTTTGTCGGCGTGCGGAGCCGCCAGCATCCGAACCCGATAACGTTCCAAAAACAATACGTTCGAACTTGCGCTTTAACGTTTTACTTTCAAATCCGTCCATGGTCATCGGATTCTCGATCTTGACCTCTGAGCCTATTTTGACCTGGCTCTTCGGGACCGCGGCCCAAATCTCGCCCGTCTTCGTCTTCAATTGGAGATAGGAGTAGGAAGCCGCTTCGAGCGTTCCAATCACCTTGCCCTCGATAAACGAGTTAGCCAGAGCGCCCGGAATATTTCCGAAAACGAGTGTCATCCCCGCGATCAAAACCGCCCGTACGCACATAGTTCAAGACTCCTTCCCATTGATCACACCAGTGTTACCCGAAAGCTGATCTGATCACCAGCATTGGACTCATCTAGGGCACAATTGCCGCATGCCGTTACTGCACCGCGTCAATTCCGTGCTAAGTCCTGATTCCCGCAAACCTATTTCGAGTTTGACAACGTGCGGCAAATACGATTAACTTTACTTAGTAATGTTCAGTGTTCTTAAGTTTTGCCGCCCCCTGGAAGGAGCTTTTTATGTACCCCCTCCCGATCGAAAAGGCAGCACTGATCGCGATCGTAACCGCAAGCCTGATCAGCCTGATGACAGCCGAACCAGCGTTCGGAGCCGGCAAAAAGCCGGCGAGCGCTCCCAACCCTTCCTGCCCCGCCCCGGGGCCCGTGGCGAAACCCTATAGAAAGGTCCTGATGACCTCAGTCGCTACCAAGCCCTTCCCGCTCCCGAACGGAACACTGGTCGACTTAACCCAGGATCTCAACACGATGGCCTATTCGGTCACGACCGACACGCATACTTTCCGGCCGTCGACGGTCGTCGATGCCGATTGTGCTGAACATCTCGAACTTCATATTGGCGTCAGCACCCTCGAACTGAATCTCTACGAACTTGGAATTACGATCGGCTATAGTCCGACCGGGACGGGCGCCGTCACGAGCGTCGAAGGGGAAGTCAACGTCCGGCTCGGCCATCTCGCAATGGATTTCAGAATCGACCAATGTAACATCAAAGGCTGCACGCAGATCATCGCATCGACAGCAAATGCGACCCCCGTCGAAACGGATTCGAGCTTCAAAATCAACTTCAGTGAGATCACGACGGCCGTCCAGCTCGCGACGCACCCGACTTTCAATAAACTTCTTCGCAAGATCATGACGGCCGGGATGACCAGACTCGCGCAATCGCCCGACGTCCATCATCTTCCGTGGAGAGCCATTGTACGTGAATCAAATCCTTCGGCCGGCACCTTGATTTTTGATGCCGGCACACAGGACGGAATCGCGGCGAATCAAAACTTCGCGGTGTATGCCGTTTCACCGACAACCGGAGTTTGTGACGTTTATAAAACGATCGCCTACATCCACACGCTTCGAGCCGACCCGCTTTCGAGCTTCGCGATTGTCGATCAGGTCCTCGATTCACAACCGATCGAAACGGGTGATCTGGTTGTCGTGAAGTAAAAAGCCGGAATGAACTGGGGAACCATGAGCACCACCAAAAAAACTCTCAGCATCGCTTCCCTGGTCCTGATCGCAGTCCTCAGCTTACCTTGCGCCTCCACCGTCGCTGGCGCGGCCGGAAAAAAGCGCGCCGGCCCTCCGGCGCAAACGAAGGGAAAACGCGTCCTTGCCATCGAGCCGATCCGGAACGTCCGTATCGAAATGCCCGACGAGACTCCACGCGATTTCGGGCAGGATTTCCACGATCGGATCCGGGGCCATCTCGATGGGAACCGCTACGTCGTGGTCAGCCCGGTTCCAGATCAGGATCGGCGTTCGCAAAAGAGCGCTGCCCGGGAAAGCTGGGCAAGCGGTTACCTGCCGAGCGCGACCCTCAGGATAGCGGTGGACGCTCTCAGCTTCCAAACGGGAAACCGCGGTGGCCGGATGTTCTACGGCTTCAACGAACGTTTCCGGACTCCCTTCAACGACGGCTCCGCCCAACCGAACGAATATCCGCTCGACACGATGTTCGGCGAACCGAGCTGGTTCGACCATTCCTTCGACCGTAAGGGTCGCTTTCCTTTTGATTCCATGTCAGGGCTCGATCTGGGCGACGGACTCGGGATCAATATATTATTCGCGTGGCTCACGGCAAAGTACGCAACCTATCACTCTGAACTTCATCTTCGAGTCGAAGTCGACGCACCCCTTGCGAACCGGCGGGATTACACGGTCATCCAAGTCCAAGGTACCGGCTACTTCTACGATGTGGCGGGTGCCTATGGCCAGTATAACGGCGGCATCCGGATTGCCCGGCGCGATGCCATGCTTCAGGCTTTCAATAAGGCGATCGAAGGCACTCTCGCCGCAATCGATCGCACCGTACAGGACCTGCCACTCACCGCAATCGTCGATAACATCGGTCTCAATGATGGCGTTATCTATATCGGAACGGGAATCGCCGCCGACATCCCGGCGGGCACCCTGTACGAAGCCGTCGATCGCCCGGAGATAGCGATTCAAGTATACAAAAGCGAGCGGAGCGGCTCTCTTGGACGGGTGGTCACCGGTAATTCCGCGCTCGTCCAAACCGGAATGGCACTTCGAGAGATCAAGAATCTCCCGAGTGCCCGCTCGATTGCAGCCGCTCACGCCGTCGCCAAAAGTTCGCTTCGAAAAAGCAGCGAACGAGGCCCCCAGCTCGTCGCATCAGAATCCATTCTTCTTCCACCCACGAACTTCAAAAAAGGAAATTTAAAGGGCCTCATTCCCGCGATCAGTGAATGGGTCGCTTATGTGAAAAGCGTGGTCGAAACCGCCACCCTCCCTTACCGGATCTGGCGGTATTCGCAATATGACCAGAGCTATCACGCCAAAGCCGATTCCCACTATGACCCGGAAACGACGAACGGAAACGAAGGCGATTCATTCGCGCCGCCGCAATCCGCCGCGGACGCGCGGCAACTCCCGACGGTCCAGGATTATGCAGCCGAGGCCCGTCGCGAAAACTGGGCCCGCCAGATCGGCCTCGACCGCGTCGCCCTCATTCCCGATCACGGCGGATCGCCTCTGGTCGCCGTCATTGATTCCGGAATCGATTATAATCACCCGGCAATTCATGATGCTCTTTGGCAGAATCCCTCGCCCGCTTCGGATGCCAACGGTCGCGAGGACCGGTACGGCTGGGACTTCATTTCAGGCGATGATCGCCCGTTCGACGATTCATACCACGGCACCCAACTCGCAAGCGCGCTTCTCGCCGTCGCACCTCACGCCCGGATCATGCCGCTCAAGATTTTCAACCCTTGGGGAATCACGAATTCAGCCGCCATTTACGCGGCCTTCACCTATGCCGTCGACCACGGGGCGAAATTGATTCTCTGCGGCTGGTCCACGCGCCGCTATTCCAAAGCCATGGAAATGGGAGTCGCCTACGCCCGCGATCACGGAGTCCTGATCATCGCCGCAGCCGGCGACATCGCGGCTGATCTCAGGCGCCTTCCCGAATATCCGGCGAGTTTCGCCCGCAAATACGAAAACGTGATCACCGTGACCGCGGTCGACGAGGCGGATCAGCGCCTCCCGAAAGCGAACCGCGATTCCGCGACGGTATTCATCGCCGCACCGGGAAAAAACATCCGCGTGGCCGAACCGCGCAATCGCGTGACCGAGGCGACTTCAACGGGGATAGCGTCGGCGATCGTCGCGGGCGCGGTCGCTCGGATGTTGCCCGATGATTCTGAAATCCAACTCCCCGCCCAGACCGTCAAAGACCTGCTCCGCGCACGAGCCGTTTCGGTACCGGGACTTCAGGGCGTGAGCCGTGACGGCGCGAGACTCATGATTTTGGAATAACGACGCTCATCCCTCGTAGCGGATTCGAAGAATTTCGAGTTCCTCTTCACCCCGCGGCGTTCTCAAATTGACCGTGTCCCCGACCTTCGCGTTCAAAAGCGCCTTCGCGATCGGCGAGATCCAACTCACGTCCCCGTTGCGCACATCAGCCTCGTCGATTCCGACGATCCGGTAAGTTCGTTCTCGATCTTCCTCGTCCCTGACGGTCACTCGCGCTCCGAAAAGCACTCGTTCGGCGTTTTGAACCGAGGGATCAACGATTACAGCCGATTCAAGCCGCTTGGTCAGAAAGCGGATGCGGCGGTCGATTTCACGAAGCCGCCTTTTGCCGTAAATATAATCACCGTTCTCAGAGCGATCGCCGTTCGAGGCCGCCCAGCTCACGGTTTTGACGAGTTCGGGACGCTCGACATGAAGCAGCTGCTTCAATTCCTCGCGAAGCCTCGCCGCACCGGGAGGAGTCATATAGTTTTTGAACCCCGTCGGAAGAGCCGGCTCTGGCCCGGCGGCCTCATCTTGCGAGACGGGCGAGTCGGAATCCTGTTCTTTTGTGAAAGCCTTGCTCATAAACCGTCACGCGTTTTCACGGAAACCATCTCGACTTCGTCGAGCAGTTCCTCTGTCAGACGCTGATGAGCATACTTTCGTCCCAAGCCCGCAAAAAGGCTATAAACACAGGGAACAACGTAAAGAGTCAATCCGGTCGAAACAATCACTCCTCCGATCACCGCAACGGCCATCGGTATACGGCTTTCGGCGCCGGGCCCCAAAGCCAGCGCCGGGGGAACCGCGCCAGCAATGGTCGCGAAGGAAGTCATCACGATCGGCCTGAGACGTACCGGGCAGGCCTCAATCAGCGCCGTCCTCACATCCGAAGTTCCTCGTTCCATGACCTGATTCGTGAAATCGACGAGCAAAATGGAATTCTTTTTCACGATTCCCATCAGGAGAATCAAGCCAATCATGCTGTAGATATTGAGCGACTGCTGAGAAATGAGAAGCGCCATAAAAGCGCCTGAAATGCTGAAGGGCAAAGCCATGAGCACGGTCACGGGGTCAATGAAGCTGTTGAACTGCGACGCAAGCACCATGTACGAGACAAAAAGCCCGAGAATCAGGGCGAAGATGAGGCTCGTGAAAGATTCTTTGAAAGTCTGGGCGCTTCCGCTCGCGACCGACCGGTAACCGGGCGGAAGCACTCGCTTCGAAATATCCTCGACCGCCTTAAGCGCGTCGCCCTGGGACTTGCCGGCGGCGACGTTCGCGAAAATACTCACGGCTCGCTCGCGGTCGCGACGTGAAACGATCTGAAGAGTCGGTCGCTCCTCGATGCGAACGACCTTGCCCAGCGGGATCAACTCTCCGCGATTATTCCGGACATACAGCTTTTTGATCGCCTCCGCGCGATCCCGTTCCTCACCCTCGAGGCGAAGGCGAATGTCATAGCGGTGCCCGTCTTTCGGATATCGTCCGAGAAGGACGCCGCCGATCAGCGCGTTCACCGTCTGACCGATCGAGTTCACGCTCACGGCGTGGAGTGCCGCTTTTTCACGATCCGGGAAAATCTGAACCTCGGGCATCCCGACCTGATAATCGGTGTCGATGTCGGTCATCAGACCGGTTTTTCCCAGCTCCTTCATGAGCTCTTGCGAGACCTCCGCAAGTTTTTCCCAATTCGGTCCGCGAACAGTGAACTCGACGGGAAAGCCCCGACCCGAACCCGAGAACCCCCGAGTGGACATATCCTGCACAACGACTTTGAGATCGGGAATCCCATTCAGCACGCGCCGACAGTGGTCAATGAGCTGTTGCTGAGTCCGCGTTCTCTGGCTGGGCGGTTTCAAGCTGACGAAAGCCATCCCGCTATTCACCTCGCCGCCCCCCATTCCGCCAATCGAGACGAAATATCGCGAAATTTCCGGAATGGTCGCAAGGATCTTCTCGATTTCCCGAACCTTGGAATCGGTATAAGGGAACGATGAACCGACGGGCGCCTGAAAACGCAACACGAAGAGACTCATGTCCTGAGCCGGCACGAATTCCTTCTTGAGGAACTTGACGGACGCGAACGAGCCGAAAAAGAAAACCAATGAAAGGAGGATCACCTTCCAGCGGTGATCGAGCGCGAAGGCCAGGGAACGTCCATAAAGGCTCCTACTCGATTCGAAAAGGCGCTCGATACCACGACCAAGCCAGGTCGTGCGTTCCGTCGCGCCAACGAACTGCGAGCACCTCATCGGCGTCAGGGTCAACGCCTCGAGCAGGGATAACGCGACGGCAACGCTCATCGTAACGCCGAACTGAAAGAAAAATTTCCCGATCGCCCCTTTCATGAATGCAACCGGAAGAAAGATCGCGACGATCGCGATCGTGGCCGCGAGCGCGGCGAACGAGATCTCGCGCGCCCCGAGCAGAGCGGCTTTCATCCGAGATTCCCCTTTTTCGAGATGTCGGACGATATTCTCCAGCATCATGATCGCGTCATCGACGACGATACCGATCGCGAGACTCAGGCCGAGAAGCGTGAAGGTATTCAGGGTGAAGCCGGCAAAATACAAAACGGTGAACGCCCCGATGATGGAAGTCGGAATCGCGAGCAAAACGTTGAAGGTGGACGACCAGGAGCCCAGGAATGCCCAACAGACCAGAGCGGTCAGCAAAGCGGAAAGAATCAGGGTAAAATTGATTTCAGCGACGCTTTCCTCGATAAAACGAGTCGCATCGAAGTTCACCCCGAGAGCCATGCCGGCGGGGAGAACCTTGCTGATCTCGGCCATCCGCGTTTTCACGGCCTGGGCGACGGCCACGGCATTCGAGCCACGTTGCTTTCGAATCCCGAGACCGACGGAAGGCTTTCCGTTCGCCCGGCTCATTCTCCGGATATCGGCGAGACCTTCTTCGATTTTTGCGACCTGCTTTAAGTAAATGGGCTTGTAATTCGGCTGCCCGCCTCGAGCATTGATGACAAGGTTCCCGAACTCCTCGACGGACTTCGCTTCACCCAGCGTCCGAACGTTCAGTTCCTTTCGATCCGATTCAATCCGCCCCGCGGGCAGTTCGGAGTGCTCGTTTTTGATCGTGGCAGTCACGTCATTCACCGAAAGTGAATAACGATCCAGGTCTTTCGAGGAGACCCAAACCCGGAGGTTCGGATCGATGTACCCCCCCATGAAGACCTCGCCTACTCCGGGGACCGTCGTGAACTTGTCCTTGAGCTGATCGCGAACGTAAGCCATCAAGTCCTTCAAGGCATGCTTATCGCTTTCAACGGTGAGCCAGAGAATCGGCTGGTCTTCCGGATTCATCTTGGTCACGATCGGGGGATCCATTTCACGAGGCAAATAGCGCTGTGCTTGCGCGATCTTAGTTTGCACCTCCTGAAGCGCGGCATCAATATTTCGCTCCAGTTCAAATTCAATGCTGATATTGGCTGAACCGTTTCGGGAACTGGAACTGATGGAAGTCACGCCCTGGACGTTCATGATCGCGTCCTCGAGCACGTCCACGATATCGGTCTCCATCACCTCCGGGGCCGCGCCCTCGAGCGTAACGGAAACAGATACGACGGGAAAATCCACGTCCGGAAGCTGACTGACTCCCATGCGCATGAACGAGATACCGCCAAAAACAATCAACCCGGCCATGAGCATCCAGGCGAAAACCGGTCGACGGATTGCAATATCAGAGAGAGACACGTTTAACCTCCTGGACGATCTCCAGATCGGGGGCGCCTTGCGACACTGGCCTCTAGCCTGACCCAGTCCAGCTGAGCTGAAAACCGGGCGCGGTCCAGCGCCCGCTGGCTTTCCTGAAATGTGGTCAATGCCTGGAGGACATCGATGTTCGTGACAAGTCCGAGCCGATATTCCTCGGTCTGCTGTCGATAATTCCGGTGCGCGATCCGAACCGCCTCGGTTAGCGCCGCGAGTTGCGCGCGATCCGCCGTGAAGATCTCGTATTGGGTGCGGATCTCCTGCTCAGCCGTTCGCCTGACGCGACTCAGATTCAGCTGTTCCTGACGATGGAGCGACGCCGCCTCCCGCACACGCGACTGGATCACGCCTCCCGCATAAATCGGAAGCGACAAGGCGATCTGGGCGTCCCAGTTCACGTCCTTCAGACTCCCTGAACGGATCAGAAAATAATCACCGTTCAGATCGACTGACGGAAGATGCGCGCCCCGAGCAATTGCGATCCCTTCATAGGTGGCCTTTTCGCGTTCGAGTTCGGCCTTGATATCGGGCCGCTGCTCGGAAAGCTTGATGAACGCGCTGATATCAGGCAGCGGTCCGGAGACCGGAACCGGGGGCTCCGCGTCCGCGAGCGGCGTCTCGTGGTCCCGCCCCGTGAGGAAGCGGAACGACTCCCGGGCTGACCAGAGCTGTCCCCGGATCTGTTCGGACTGCGCCTTCAGATTGGCGATCGCCGATTGGACCGACAGGACCTCACTCGCGCGAGAGCGACCGATCTTCTTTCTCTCGTTCAATTCACGAACACGCTCCCGGTAATAAGACATTTCGCTCGCGATATTCAAAAGATCCTGCTCGAGGGCGATCACGGTATAAAAAACCTGAGCGACGTCCTTGTAGAGCTGAATCAGGGCCTGCTGTCGCGCGAACTGCTGAGCTCCAAGCAGACCCTTGGCTTGCCTCAGGCCTGCAAATTCCCTGAAGCCTCGAAAGAGCGGCTGGGTCGCTGAAAAGCGGACGACGGGCTGAGTGGAAGGTGAAAACGATCCTCCCAAACTGCTCGAGGGCGTCTCCTGAACGAGGTAACTGGCATTGGCATTGACCGTGGGAAGGACACTTCCCGTTGCCTGTCGATAGCGCTCCTCGGCCTGCAGGATCAGCTCGTTTTGAGTTCCAATCACCTCACTCTGAGCCACGGCCGCATCAAAGCATTGTTCGAGCGAAAGGGGCGCGCCGGCCCCCGGCCACCTCGGGGCGGCAGATGCGACGTTCAAAAAAAGAAAAGTCCAAAGCGCGGCAGATATCATTTAGAGCTTCCTATAAAAGGGCTTAAGATACCCTATCATAAAGAGGCAGGCGAGCCCGGAAATCAGCAAAATGAGTCCTCCATTCCAAGCACTCAAAAATCGCAATTACCGACTCTACTTTTCCGGTCAGCTCGTTTCGATGATCGGCACCTGGATGCAATCCACGGTTCTGTCGTGGTTGGTCTATCGACTCAGTCATTCCGCGACCTGGCTGGGCATCATCGCATTCAGCACACAACTCCCGGCCTTTCTGGCGAGCCCTATGGCAGGGCTCGTGGCAGATCGGAAGGACCGCCGTACCGTTCTTCTTTGGGTCGAAATCATCGCGATTATTCAGGCATTCATGCTTGCGGCGCTATTCTTCTCGGGAAAGATCGCTCTTTGGCACATAGCAGCACTTTCGATTGTTCTCGGAATCATCAATGCCTTCGAAATGACGACGCGTCATGCCTTCGCAGTCGATCTCGTGGGCAAAACCGACCTGCCGAGCGCGCTCGCCTTCAATTCCGTCACCATCAACGGCTCCCGAATGGTTGGCCCGGCGATTGCCGGCTTGCTGATCGCTCCCATTGGGGAAGGCTGGTGCTTCGTTCTGAATGGCTTGAGTTACCTCGCCGTTATTCTGGGGCTACTCTTAATGAAACTCGAAAAGCGGGTTGCGCTCCCCTTTCTGGCCACGAACCCTTTCAGCCAGATCTGGGATGCCTTCCAGTACACACGACAAGTGCCGCGAATCGCACGGCTGATCCTTTTGTCCGCGTTCATCAGCTTTTTCGGGGCACCGTACGTTGTTCTCCTTCCTGTTTTCGCGAAAGAAGCCCTCCAGGGAGATGCACTGACCCTGGGCTGGCTGACCGGAACAAGCGGTCTTGGCGCGATCTGCGGGGCCTTTGAGTTCGCTTCCAGGTCCGAATCCCCCGAAGCCATGGAACGCAAATTCCCGATCCGGCTCATTCTGGTCGGGCTTTCACTCGCGACTCTCGGAGCCTCGAGCCAATTATGGCTTTCTCTGCTGGCCACTTTCGGAATCGGCTTTTTCATGATGGCCATCTTCCCGAGCATCAACACGACGATTCAGCAGATCGTCGATGATTCTTATCGCGGTCGCGTCGTGAGCCTGTATACGATGAGTTTTCTCGGGACGATGCCACTCGGAGGTCTCCTCGCGGGCTGGCTCGCCGATCGTACAAGCGCTCTTGCGGTCGAACTCAGTTTCGGCGCGATCTTCCTGATCGTGGGAATCACTCTCCATCTCACTCGTAATTGCAATTATCGCGGCAAATGAGTACATTGCGTGCGATGGCTCAAAGAACGGCTAAGCGAACCTACCTCGTGACTGGTGCCGCCGGATTCATCGGCGCGCGATTCGTGGAGTCCTGCAATGAGCGCGGGATTGAGACGATTTCCGTGGACCGAGAAAATTACTTTCAATCACGCTCCGAGCACCAGGGAATCTCCTTCGGCACGATCGTCGATCGAGACCGGCTGCTCGGTCATATTTCCAAAACCGGAACTGACGCCTCCGCGCTCCCGCTCGCGTTCGATGCCGTCATTCACCTCGGTGCCTGCACGAATACGATGGAACTGAACGAAGCCTTTCTCACCCGCGTAAACCTTGAGTACTCGAAAGCCCTCTGGAACTACTGCACCGAAAAACGTATTCCCTTCATCTATGCCAGCAGCGCCGCCACTTACGGCGACGGTTCTTCGGGTTACGATGACGATGAGAAATTGATCCCGCGACTCCGCCCGCTGAACCCTTATGGCGAGTCCAAGCGTTTGTTCGACCTCTGGGCATTGGCTGAGGAGCAGGCCGGACGAAAGCCACCGTCCTGGAGCGGTTTTAAATTTTTCAACGTATACGGTTTCGGTGAACGGCATAAAAATAAAATGGCCAGCGTCGTTCT
>Ga0208375_1001377_pt1 | contig 27593 bp, 27 predicted proteins | sample RifOxyD1_FD_184038 | JGI IMG/M metagenome (GOLD analysis project Ga0208375, IMG submission 184038) | Soil microbial communities from Rifle, Colorado - Rifle Oxygen_injection D1 (SPAdes) | ecosystem: Environmental > Terrestrial > Deep subsurface > Rock core/Sediment | place: Rifle, Colorado...
ATCCGTTGTCATCAGTATTTCTTATTTCGGCAGGCGCGTTTCTTGGAGTTTTAGGTATCACCGGATTTCTTCTTGGCGCAATCGGGAGTCTCATAACACTCAACCGGTATATTAAATTTTAACAAAATATTTCTTTCATGAAGATACTATTTGTCATTATCATGACTGTGTTTTTGATCCTCGTTCCGGCCTCTCGGATATATAGTCAAGATATCGAAACATTACGAGCAAAAATTGTTGAATTGCAGGGACAGGAAAATTCTCTCTCCAAAGAAATTAGTATTATCAATTCAAATATTGAATTATCGACATTAAAAATACAAACAATTCGGTCAGCCATAGGAAAGTTATCAACAGAAATTGATGAGCTAGCTGATGAAATTGAACGGCTGGAAGGATTATTAACCAAAAGGTTGGAGTTAGTCATATATAGAATTCCAGAATCGTACAAAAGAAATGTGGCACCAAATTTTGGCATTGTATTTTTAAGTAGTAATATTTCAGATTTTATCTCTCGAGTTAAATACGTCAGCCGTGTTCAACAAGAAGATGCGCAACTCTTGTTTCAGCTTAAATCTACGCAAAATAATTATTCTGAACGAAAAGTGCTTCGTGAAAAAAAACGGGCACAACAAGAACTGTTAAAAAAACAATTAGAACAGGAAAGTGCCGCCTTGGATAGGCAAAAAAAAGAAAAGGAAAACTTTTTATCGCAAACAAAAAATAGCGAAGCAGTGTATCAACAGTTATTAGCGCAAGCCCTAGCTGAGCGGCAAGCTATTGAAGCGGCTCTTGTTAATTCAGTAAAAGTCGGGCCGATAAAGAAAGGGGATCCGATTGCCTTGGTCGGTAATACTGGATATCCAGGTTGTTCTACCGGTTCCCATTTGCATTTTGAAATACGAAGGAATGGAACATGGGTCAATGCAGAAGATTTTTTGAAAGCACGAGATGTTGTTGATCAACAAAATGGAGGTAATCGTTCTATTGGAACCGGTTCTTGGGATTGGCCGCTTGATGGATCAATAATAGTTACCCAAAGGTATGGACAAACTCCCTGGTCATGGTGGTATAAATATAGCGGTGGAATTCATACGGGGGTAGACATGGTGAGCAATTCTACAACTGTGATCCGCGCCCCGCAAGACGGAACAATGTATTCATCAAGTGAGACATGTGGAGGTAGTATTATCAAAATTAAATATATAGAACATAATGATGGAATAGTCAGTTTTTATTTGCATGTGCAGTAAGACAATTTATTATTGCGTGCTAGTATTTTTCTTTTTGAACCTGCCTTTTTCTGTATTTTCGGCGAGAAGTTTAACCATCGTTAGCGATAAGACGTCTCTTTTTGGGGATGAAGAATGTCATATTACGGCGTCAGCATCCGGATTTACTGATGGAGAAACCATTTATATAAAGGGCGCATTTTATCAGGAAAATCCGACAAAAAATTATTTTGGGTATACAAAAAACGGAGATGAATGGATAAAAAATAGCGCGACAAATATAAGTCAAAGATCAGTAAAAATAGGGGAATGGGATGGAACGATGATTGTGAAAAGTGACTTTAGTGACAGTGGATATAAAGGAGAAGGAGAATACAGCTTCAAAGTTGGGTTCTATTATGGTAGTTATGAATCAGTATATTGGTCATCAAATATACTGACAATGACGATCAATGAACCGGATCCGACTCCAACAAACACTCCGACAAATACGCCGACAAATACTCCTGTTCCGACAGCAACAAATACACAGGTTCCAACAAAAACTCCGACTCCGATATCTACTCCCACTTCGAAAGCTACACCCACGATCGAATTAATCCCTACTTTTGTTCCGAGCCCAACAGGGGAAGTATTGAGTGCTGAAGATACAAAATCTTCAAATAAGCCCTACATTATTGCGCTTTTATTTGTTTCTATCGGATGCGCGCTACTTGCAGCTGTGTTTGTTATAAAAAATCGTCTATACTCAAAGAAATGAAATATATTCGTTTCTGGCTACCGGTCGTATTATGGATGGCAGTGATATTTAGCTTTTCATCACGCCAGAAAGTTGCATTTACCGACTCATATATTCTCGGTTTTCTGTTTTTTAAAACCTTACATCTTCTCGAATACTACGTTTTATATGTGGTGACGTATCGTGCAGTGAAAAATACGAGTAAAAATAGAAAAAATGCATGGTTGATCGCATTTACTATTACAAGCGTATATGCAATGACGGATGAAATTCATCAATGTTTCGTTCCGACAAGGGAAGGGACCATTCGGGATGCTATAATTGATATGTTTGCAGCAGGAGTAGCATGGCTAACACTCAAACAATCATTTCAAATTCTCCCCAAGAAACTCAAAAAGTGGGCGAGAGACTGGCAACTTCTATCTTAAATGATAGATTTCTTCCGCGGATTTGTTGTTTATATGGGGAACTCGGGGCAGGGAAGACGGTCTTTACTCAAGGGTTTGCAAAAGGAGTAGGACTCCCCTCCCGTCTGGTCTCCCCTACGTTTATCATTATAAAACGGTACTCCCTGAAAAATGATACGCAGTATTTTTATCATGTCGATTTATACCGGTTGCAGAAAATCGAAGATATTGAAAATATAGGATTATTTGAAATATTTAATGATAAACACGCAATTGTTATTGTTGAATGGGCTGAGCGATTAGAAGAGTTAATTCCTGATAGGAAAATAGACATTCGGCTGACAATGACAGAGGAAACCAAAAGAAAAATTGAAATACAGTATGTCTGATACTATTATTCAAGCAACAAAAATTCTCAATTCTGGTGGGATAATTATATTTCCGACGGATACTGCGTTTGGGGTTGGGTGCAGGATAGATAACAAAGAAGCAATCGATAGGGTGTTTCGGATACGAAACCGACCCATGACGCAAGCCTTACCTATATTAGTGGCAAGTTGTGAGCAAGCTCTCTTCTACTATAGTTCCCCATCAGATATTGTGCGACATCTGATGAAAACGTATTGGCCGGGAGCTCTCACAATTGTTGATTATTGTAAAAAAAATTTAATACTCTCCCCTATTCGTGGCGGCGGAGAAACTGTTGGATTGCGGTGGCCAAACCATCCAGTTCCTCAGGCGCTTATCGAAGGAGTTGGAGTTCCTATTGTCGGACCGTCAGCTAATTTTCATGGGAAACCGACTCCATATACGGTATCCGATCTTGATTCTGCGTTTGTATCTCTTGTGGATTTTATAGTTCCGGGTGTTTGTACAATTAATCAAAGTTCAACGGTAGTTGATTGTTCCGTCGATCCATACAAAATTATCCGGCAAGGTGCGATTGTATTATGAAACTTATTATTGATACACGAAGCAACGAAAAAACAATCATAGCCCTTGTTGTGGATGGAAAAAGGATGGAAGAATCGCTTCAAACAAATCACGTCCATTCACAGGCCGTATTGCCTCTTATTGAAAAATTACTTAAGGAAAATAACTTTTCTCTGAAAGATATTAAACAGGTAGAAGTTCCTGTTGATTCTGGCTCCTACACTGGCCGCCGCGTCGGCGCGGCAATCGCTACCACACTTGGGATTCTTCTCAACATACCCGTCAATGCAATGAGATCCCCTGCACAGATACATATCCCCTACGAAAAAGATACATGGACTTCTTTGCTATCATGTACCGTTACATGATAGCAAAGAACTGAAGAAGAAAACAGTCCAATTCAATCCGCGAGTGGTATGAGTCTTGCATGTTTTTCAAGGCGGGTGACGCGTGTATTCAGTCGATCGTGAATACCTACGTGTAATTCTTGTTCATCACGGTATTTTTGAAAATCTCCAGCCATTTTATCAACTGACATTAAAATTTTATCCAGTGTTTTTAACCGTTTTGGAAGCTCATCTAGTCCCGTCTCGCGGAATTTGTCATCCATAATATCTCGAACGTCGTCGGCTGTCAGGTGTATCTGTTTTTTCATACGTTCTCACAATACTCCGTGAAAAATTCTCTGTCAATGATAACTTTATTCACAAGCTGGCGTTTTCTTCTTGACCTGCTATGATATTTATATGCAGCATTTTTTGAGGCATTTTTTCTTACCGCACCATTCAAATAATCATAGGGCGAAGGCGCTCCACATCGATTCCCTTCTTTGTTACGTGCTTCTTTTTGCCATATTGAATTTAAGTATTAAGATTATTCATCGGGATTTTCCATCTGTTTTAGGGTATGCAACAGATATTAGGGTTGATGCGCTCCTTGCTTCAACAAATGCCAAACGGATAAGTTTGGGTCTGAATCCACTTAAACTGAACGCGACCCTGTCTCAAGCTGCAGCTGCAAAAGCGCAAGATATGTTTTCGCACGATTACTGGGCTCATAATAGTCCGCAAGGGAAAACTCCCTGGTCGTTTATTGTGAATTCCGGATATAAATATACGATTGCCGGTGAGAATTTAGCGAAGAATTTTTCAACCAGTGGAGGTGTTGTGGATGCCTGGATGGCGTCACCAACTCATAAAGACAACATTGTGAAACCTGGGTATCAGGATATTGGTTTTGCCATTGTTAATGGTGTATTAAACGGTGAAGAAACAACACTTGTTGTTCAAATGTTTGGTGCAGGAGGATCCCCGATAGCAGAAGTTCCAAAAGTGGAGACCGTTATTCCTGAAGTAGCCATTGCCGTTGAAGAACCTCAAAAATTAGTTCAAGGGGTAGGCTCTTCGGTATTCAAGCCCATTTTTAATATTCCGACCGTTACACGTGATATTACATTCATGTTTATTGGTCTTATTGTTGGTGTGTTAGTGCTTGATGGAATTGTAATATCAAGAAAGAAGATTGTGAGAGTTGCCGGTCATAATATTGCTCATATACTCTTCTTTCTTACATTTTTTGTTGCCCTTACAATGGTGCAAAGAGGAGCGCTGTTATGAAGCTAACATATGTCAATTTTGTCGTTCTTGCTGTTATTCTTGCTTCAGGTATATTTACTTTTTGGGGAGCTCAAAACGATAAGACAATACAGTTATTTGTAGGCGTTGCGACAGCTGTCGCGTACGTGCTTTGGGGAATGATCTATCATGCGCTCGAAGGAGATTTACACGTGAAGGTTGTGATAGAATACAGTCTCGTTGGTGCAATAGCAATCATATTGCTGCTTACCATTTTATGGACATAAAATATACATTTCGAAAGGAGATAGTATGCAGGGTTTAATTCTCGCAGGAGGCTTAGCAACGCGTCTTCGACCACTTACGATGGTTACAAATAAACATTTGTTACCTGTCTACGATAAACCAATGATCTATTACCCTATTGAAGCAATGCAAAGAGCTGGAATAAAAGAAGTACTGTTGACAACGGATGGAAAATCAATTGCTCAATTTGCAAATTTAATCAAATCAGGGGAAGAATTTGACATGCGTATGTATTATGGCGTGCAGAATAATCCCAAAGGTGGTATTGCTGATGCAATCGCTCTTGCTGAAGAATTCACTCATGATGAGGCTCTATGCGTAATTTTAGGAGATAATATTTTTGATCATGATTTAAAACCAGCTGTTAAAGAGTTTGAAAAAAAAGGAGCAGGTGCAAAAGTTTTTGGCATTCATATGCAAATGGACGCAAAGCACTATGGGGTTATTGAGGTTGATGATACGGGAAAAGTATTGTCTATTGAAGAGAAACCAGAATCACCAAAATCTGATATTGCCCAAACCGGTATTTACATGTATGACCAAAGGGTATTTGACTATATTAGGAAACTTTCACCGTCTGCACGAGGTGAACTTGAAGTAACGGATTTAAATAACATGTATTTAAAGGATGGAAATCTAACGTGCGAAATAATCAATTGGTGGGTTGATGCAGGAACGTCTTATGATGAGCTCTTGCGTGCAAATAACCAAGTTGCAGAGAAAATGAAGAAAGGCAGTCTATGATAGATGGAGTCATGATAAAAAAATTAGTACGACATCCTGATGAACGTGGATATTTTGAGGAAATTATTCGAGTGACGGATGAATTTTTTAAAGAGGGGTTTGGACAATTGTCTCATTCCTACATGGTTGAAGGAGTTGTGAAGGCATGGCATATTCATGCAACACAAATTGACTGGTGGTTTTGTGTAACAGGAAAAATAAAAGCAGCACTTCATGATAAACGGGACAGTTCTTTGACAAAAGGCGAGACTAATGAATATATATTGGGAGATGCGCCGGATAATATTGTCCTTAAGATTCCAGCGGGTGTTGCGCATGGAATGAAAGTACTCGAGGGGCCGTGTCATTTTGTCTACGCAACGAGCAAAATTTATAATCCTCAGGAAGAAGGAAGAATACAATATGATGATAAAGAAATAGGATATGATTGGGTGCAAGGAATCCCAATTACAAATACAAAAATTACCTAATCTATGAAATTACTTGTTACAGGGGGAGCTGGGTTTATTGGATCTAACTTTATTTTGTATTGGCTTAAGAACCATACAGAAGATCAGATAGTAAATTTAGACAAACTCACCTATGCTGGAAATCTCGAAAATCTTCAAGATATTGAACATGACAAACGTTATACATTCATTCACGGTGACATTTGTAATTACGATGATGTAGCCAAATCAATGCAAGGAGTCGATGTTGTTGTTCATTTTGCAGCAGAAAGTCATGTCGACCGTTCAATAGTCGAGGCTACTCCTTTTGTATCAACAAATGTCGTCGGTACTCACGTGTTACTGGAAGAAGCGATGAAACAAAAAGTAAAACGCTTTCACCATGTGTCAACTGATGAAGTATTTGGATCGTTGGAAATAGGATCTGAGCAAAAGTTCAATGAGCATTCTCCCTATGATCCGCATAGTCCATATTCAGCGACAAAAGCATCATCAGATCATTTAGTTCGTGCGTATTACCATACGTATGGACTTCCCATAACTATTACAAATTGTTCAAATAATTACGGTCCGTTTCAATTCCCGGAAAAATTTATTCCTCTTACCATAACTAATCTTATAGAAGGGAAAAAAATACCGTTATATGGAGATGGACTAAATGTTAGGGATTGGTTATATGTTGAAGATCATTGCCGTGCAATTGATGCGGTTCTTCAAAAAGGTAATATCGGGGAAACATATTGCATTGGTGGATTGACTCAGGATATAAATAATCGAGCAGTCATTGATAAAATCTTGGCCTTTTTTAATAAGTCCGAATCAGAAATAGAGTATGTAAAAGATCGACTTGGACACGACAGGAGGTATGCGATTGACTGGTCAAAAATTCATAGCCAACTTGGTTGGAGTCCTGTATATGATTTTGACGCGTGGCTTGAAAAAACAATTCTTTGGTATAAAGAACACGAATCGTGGTGGAGAAAATTAAAAACAGGAGGAACACAGTAATGAATATCATTGGCACTGGCTTATCTGGACTCGTTGGATCTCGAATTGTTGAGTTGTTAAAAAACAATCATGTATTTGAGGATTTGAGTTTAGAATCAGGAGTTGATATTACAAAATTTGATGAAGTAGAAAAACGACTTACTGCTTCATCTGCCCCTTGGGTATTTCATTTTGCAGCATTTACTGATGTACAGGCGTCCGAGAAGGAAAAAGACCAGGGAAATGAAAGTATTTCATGGAAAGTAAACGTAGAGGCAACAAAAAATATCGCATCAGTATGTCAAAAATTAAGGAAACACGTACTTTATCTTTCAACAGATTATGTGTTTGATGGGAAAGCAGATGTGTATAACGAAGAAGCGGTTGGAAATCCACAAGGATGGTATGCAAAAACAAAATATGAAGGGGAGAAGATTGTGAAAGACTTAAGAGAGTTAGGATTGGTTGTGAGGATAGCTAATCCATACAGGTCTCATCCTATTGGAAAGAAAGATTTCATGCATAAAATTTTAGAAAGATTGCAACAAGGTCTTCCTATTGCAGCTCCTACCAATCAAAAAATGACAGCTACATTTATTGATGATTTAGCGCATGGGATTGAAAAGCTGATATCGATACAAGCTACAGGAGTGTATAACATTCCAGGAGCTGATAGTTTCTCTCCGTATGAAGGAGCCATGATGATTGCAGAAGTGTTTAGAGTAGACCAAAAAAACATTTCGAAAACAACTTTCGAGGAATATTTTGCTTCTCGTGCACCAATCCCGCAATATGGAGTACTTACTCATGATAAAATTGAATCTCTCGGAATAAAAGTTCATACATTCCGTGAGGGGTTGATTGAAATTAAACAGATAGAGGAGAAAATACTATGACAATTTCTTTTATTGGACACGGATATGTCGGACTTGTCACTGCTGCGGTGTTTGCTGATTTAGGCAACACCGTGTGGGTAGTGGGAAGAACAAAAGAAAAAATAGAAACATTAAAAAAGGGTATTGCAACGTTTTACGAGCCAGGATTATCAGAGCTTGTGAAACGAAATGTTGATGCAGGTCGTTTGCGATTTACTCTCAACTATCATGAGGCAGTATCTCCATCCGAAATCATTTTTATTGCAGTCGGAACTCCACCGAAGGAAAATGGAGAAGCTGATTTAACAGAAGTATTTAATGCGGCACGGGAAATTGGAAAAAATCTTGTGGGATATAAAGTAGTATCGATTAAAAGTACAGTTCCTCCAGGAACAAACAAGAAAGTAGCAACACTTTTGGATGAAACTAAACCAACTGGTTCATCATTTGCTATTTCTTCAGTGCCGGAATTTTTGCGTCAAGGACAAGCAATTGCTGATACGATGCATCCACAGCGGGTTGTGATTGGAACAACATCCGATCGTGCGCAAAAGCTACTTATTGACCTTCATAAGCCAATAAATACAAAAATGGTGTTATGCAATGTAGAGACTGCTGAACTTATCAAGTACGCAGCTAATTCGATGTTGTCAGTGAAAATTTCTTTCGCTAATGCCATGGCCATACTGTCAGAAAAAGTTGGAGCTGATGTGGAAAAGGTACTTGATGGTGTCGGACTAGATCCTCGAATTGGAAGAAGTTTTTTGTATCCTGGAGTTGGATATGGTGGAAGTTGTTTCCCAAAAGATGTGAAAGCATTAATTGCAATAGGTAAAGTTTATGGATATGATTTTGCACTACTTAAGGCAACAGATGTGATCAATGATGAAGCGAGACTACATTTTATAGAAAAAATTCAGAATCATTTTCATGGAGAGTTGCAAAGGAAGACAATTGCTGTTTTAGGTCTTTCATTTAAGCCAGATACTGATGATATGCGGTTTGCCCCTTCCATAACAATCATCGAAGCGTTAATTAGTGGTGGAGCTCGAGTTATTGCGTATGATCCGGTTGCAATTGCAAATGCAAAAAAGGTATTGCCCAAGGAGGTTGTATTTGCCTCTTCTTCATATGATGCAGTAATAGATGCTGATGCGGTCGTGGTTCTAACTGAATGGAATGAGTTTCGGCAGTTGGATATGGTGAAACTAGCCAAAGGATTAAAGGAGCGAGTACTATTTGATGGGAGAAATATATATGATCCTCAAACAATGAAAGATTTGGGGTATACCTACTATGGAGTAGGCCGGATGTAATGTATAATATATAAGGAGGAAATATTGTATGGCAGCAAAAAAAGCACTAATAACAGGAATTGCAGGTTTTGTTGGAAGTCACTTAGCAGAACTTCTATTGTCAAAAGGATTTGAGGTGTATGGGTTATCACGACCTCGGTCAAGAATGGATCATATTGAAGCAATTAAAGACAAACTTCATCTCGAAGATGCTGATATATTAGATTCCCACAGTTTATATGGAACAATATCCCGCATTAAACCGGATTATATTTTCCACCTTGCTGCCCAATCATTTGTTCCGACATCTTGGGTATCTCCATCAGTAACTTTAGAAGTGAACATCATCGGATCTGCAAATTTATTTGAAGCAGCACGTCAGGCAAAGATTGATTGTACAATTCAGATAGCCTGTTCATCAGAAGAATATGGGTTAGTACATCCGGATGAGACTCCTATTAAAGAAACAAACCCTCTTCGTCCGCAAAGTCCGTACGGCGTATCAAAAGTAGCTATGGATTATCTTGGCTATCAATATTTTTGTTCTTATGGAATGAAAATTATTCGAACACGAGGATTTAATCATACTGGTCCTCGCAGAGGGGAAACATTCGTCACATCAAATTTTGCAAAACAAATTGCAATGATTGAAAAAGGAAAGCAAGAGCCGGTGATAAAGGTGGGTAATTTAGAAGCCGAGCGTGACTGGACGGATGTTCGGGATATGGTAAAAGGATATTTACTATCTGTTGAGAAATGCGATCCGGGAGATGTATATAATATTTGTACTGGTCATGGTGTGGTTGTCCAGGACATGCTCAATATTCTTCTTAAAATGAGTAAGGAAAAAGTTAAAATAGTGCAAGATCCAAGCCGCATGCGACCATCAGAAGTACCAGTTCTTGTTGGAGATAATTCCAAATTTGTTGCAAAAACTGGATGGAAGCCTGAGATACCGTTTGAAAAAACAATGGAAGACCTTCTTAATTATTGGAGAGAACGGGTATAAACGGTATGAATCTGGTTATTATCCTTCCCACGTATAACGAGAGGGAAAATATCGAAATATTACTGGATGCTCTTCATAAAAAAGCGAAGAATATTGCTCATTACACATGCTATTTTCTTGTTGTTGACGATTTTTCACCTGATGGGACCGGAAAGATCATACGAGCTTATCAAAAAACACATAAAGACACATATCTGCTTGAAAAGAAAAAAGAAGGACTTGGAAAAGCAATTCTTCGAGGAATGGAGTATGCAGTTGACACGTTACATGCAGATTTTATTCTCCAAATGGACTGTGATTTGTCGCATGATCCAGACAGAATTTCTGCATTTATTCAGGAGTTAGATAGTGGAGCTGATTTTGTTGTAGGAAGTAGGTATATAAAAGGCGGATCAATTCCATCCAATTGGGGAATTCATCGAAAAATATTTAGCGTTGTTGGAAATGCAATTGTCAGGTTTGGACTGGGTTACAGTCATGTTCATGATTGGACAGGAGGTTTTCGGGCGTATGCAGTGAAGTATTATTTTAAGTTAAAAGATCAGATGGAAGCGTATGGAGGATACGTATTTCAAATAGCGTTTTTGCATAAAGCAATTCAAATGGGAGCACAGGTTGTAGAAGTTCCCATTCACTTTACAGATCGTAAATTTGGCCACTCAAAAATTGCCCCCGCTGAGTATATAAAAAATGTTTTACTTTATGTGGGGATGAACGGATCATTTGGGAAGTTTTTGATGGTGGGAGGATTTGGATTTGTTATCAACGCGGGGTTACTTGTTGTTTTTCGTGAATGGATCGGGTTGCCGCCAACGATTGCCAATCTTATTGGAGCAGCTGCAGCAATATTTTCTAATTTTAATTTAAATAATATATGGACATTTAAAGATAAGAAAATTAATTCTTTTGGTATGTATGTTGCAAAGTTAGCCCAATTTTACGGAACGTCGCTTTCTGGAGTTGTTCTCATTCAAACAGGAACGATTGCTCTTGGAATGAAATTGTTCGGAGATAGTCAATATTTTATCTATTTCTTGGTTGGAACAGGCCTTCTTCTTATTTGGAATTACACCGTGTATTCAAAAGTAATATGGAAGAAAAAGTAAAAAAAATATTACCGTTTTTGCCAATTTTAGTGATTCTCGTTCTTGCAGCGTATTTACGCCTCTATAAAATTGCCGATTATATGACTTTTCTGGGAGATGAAGGCAGGGACGTGCTCATTATAAAACGGATGATTATTGATCATAAGTTTACCCTTCTCGGTCCAACAGCATCTGTGGGCGGATTTTTTATGGGGCCTATTTATTACTATTTCATGCTTCCTTTCCTCTGGGCATGGAATCTAAACCCTGTTGGCCCTGCAATCATGGTTGCATTATTTGGTATAGCCACAGTGTTTCTAGTTTATATTGTGGGCCTTCGGTGGTTTTCAAAACCAGTCGCTTTGATTGCTTCTCTTTTATATGCTATTTCTCCAATTGTGATAGCGTACTCTCGTTCATCTTGGAATCCCAATATCGTTCCATTTTTTGCACTGTTATCAATGTATTTACTTGGAAAAGCAATTTTTGAAAAACAGTATAAACTTCTATTTTATGTTGGGTTATGTGCGGGTATTGGAGTGCAGCTGCATTACATTTATTTGTTTCTTATTTTCACACAAGGAGTTCTTCTCGGAATTTACTACCGAAAGTTGAATTTTGTTCACATCCTGTATCTCATTTTGGGATTTTGTTTAGGATTTTCACCATTTCTCGCATTTGAACTTCGTCATGGATTTACCAACTCACGTGCCATTTTGGAGTTTGTTTTTACTGGAAAAGATACTGGTTTTCAATGGCATCAATTTATAGGAAACATTCAAGATGTAACGACCAGATTATTCGGACGGTTTATTATCAGGATTCCAGAAGTCGGTGCATTGGGAAATATGAATCCCGTAATTCGTGATCCATGGCGTTTCGCCCAATCGTTTTTGGCAATTGGTGGAATTATTGCGCTTTTTACTCTTCTTATCCGTGCAAGAAAGACAAATAATCAAAAAGGGATGAATATTTTCATACTTATGTTGAGTTGGTTTGTTATCCCCCTTATTTTTTTTGGTATGTATAAGAAAAATATTTATGATTATTATTTTGGGATTTTTTTTCCGCTTCCATTTTACCTCACTGCTTTACTTTTGATTGACGCAATGAAGATTCGTTACATAGGAAAAATATTTGGAACACTGGCTATCATCGGGTTATCAGTATTTAATTGGCAGGGGAGACCGTTTATCTATGAACCAAATAGACAACTTGCACAAGTGGAGATGATTTCGAAAGCCATTGTTGAAAAAACAGATAATAAACCGTTTAATTTCGCGCTCATTACAACCGGTAATTCTGATCATGCATACAGGTACTTTTTTGAAATATGGAAGAAATCGCCTCTTGTTATTGAAAATAGTGTTATTGATCCAGATCGAAAGACTGTTGCGGATCAGCTTTTGATTGTTTGCGAAGATATTTTTTGCCAACCTTTAGGTAATTCTTTATGGGAAGTTGCCGGATTTGGAAGAGCGGAAATTGCTGGTGTTTGGGACGTGTCTGTTGTTAAAATATATAAGCTTATTCATTATGTGGAGCCATAGCCATGAGAGAACCTTTTCTATCAGTTGTCATTCCTGCATATAACGAAGAAACAAATATCAGGTTAGGTGCTATCGATAAGGTAGCACGGTATCTAGAAGATCAAACGTACTCGTGGGAAGTGATTATTGTCAATGATGGTTCAGTCGATAAAACAGCGAAACTCCTTACAGAATTTATCAAAAAAAATCCCCGTTTTAAATTTATTGATAATCCTCATCAGGGGAAGGCAGGAACAGTCATGACGGGAGTTGCAAACGCGAAAGGAGAAATAGTGCTTTTCAGTGATCTTGATCAAGCAACGCCCATTTGCGAAATAGAAAAGGTATTTCCATGGTTTAAACAAGGATTCGACGTGGTTATTGGATCAAGACATGGTCAGCGAGAGGGGGCGCCATTTTCAAGACGCGTCATGGCACGCGGTTTTATGTTGTTAAGAACCGTTATCTTGGGACTGAAAGGAATATCCGATACTCAGTGCGGATTTAAAGCGTTTACGCAAGACGCATCGAAGAGCATTTTCAAACGTCTATCATTATACGGTCATCATAAAATAGTTGAGGGATCCATGGTGACAGCGGGATTTGATGTAGAATTACTTTTTTTAGCAAAGTCATTCGGGTTTAAAATAAAAGAGGTGCCTGTTGAATGGCATTATGTGGAAACAAGAAGGGTCAGTCCAATAAAAGATTCTTGGGAAGGACTTATGGACATCATTCGTATTCGGATTAATGCATGGAAGGGTTTGTATAAACAATAAAAATGTATGCGCACTGTAATTTTATGCGGTATCCTTGCTCTATCGCTTCTTTTGTATTCATTCACGCAAGTTGATTTAGGAATGACCTTGACACAGGTAAGTATCTGGCAGAGTTTTCAGAAACAATTTCAATATGTAGGATATTTTAATCGTCCGTTATCCACACTGTTGTTTATTTCTATTCTTAGTGCGTATTTTTTGGCATACATTGGAGTTTTATGGGCGGTACTGAAAAGGAAAATTTCTTCAAAAACGATGTGGTTGGCGATTATCGTGACAGCCGGAATTTTGGTTTTTTCGTACCCCGCCTTTTCCTATGATTTTTTTAACTATTTATTTACTGCTAAAACCGTTCTTGTGTATCACAAAAACCCCTATCTCGTCATTCCGCTTCAATTTGCTGGCGTTGATCCATGGCTTTCGTTTATGCACTGGACTCATCTTCCAAGCGCGTACACCCCTTTGTGGATACTCGTGACGTTACCCCCTTTCTTCTTCGGATTCGGATATTTTTTGTTACTCCTTTGGGGTCTAAAAGCTGTTATGGTAGGTGCCTATATTTTTACCATTATTGGAATTGGGAAAATTCTTGAGAAGGTTGATCGTGAATATATGTATATAGGCATGGCTTCTTTTGCTTTTAATCCTCTCATTATTATTGAATCCCTAGTAAGTTCTCATAATGATATCGTTATGATGGCACTTGCCGTGTGGGCTATTGTATTTTTTCAACAAAAAAAACGTTGGATTTCCTGGATATTGTTATCGTTATCTATCGGCATGAAACTCATGACTATTTTTCTTATCCCTTCCTTTATGACGGGGTGGAAAAGAAATACGATGCTCATCTTTATGAGCATTGGTTTTATGGCTGTACTATTTCAACGTGAGGTACTATCGTGGTATTGGGTTTGGATTGTGCCTTTTATTTCACTCGTTCCAAGAAAGTGGAATGTATGTATTATCTCTTATGGAGTTTCAATTGGTCTTCTTCTTAGGTACGCTCCATTTTTGTATTATGGGAATTGGGATCCGCCAGTTGGCGAGATTAAAATGTGGGTGATGTGGGTTCCCATCGCTATCGCACTTGTCATATCGATTGTAATGGAAGTAAAAGATCGTCAAATTTCTTCAAAATAGGCTATAATGGAGGGTATGTCCATAAACTGTAAGCTTCTGAGAAGCCCTATTGTGTGGATGATAGGGATAACGGCTATATATATCATTTCTAGGCTCATTAACCTCACAGCTCTTCCTATTTTTACGGATGAAGCTATCTATATACGCTGGTCACAAATCGGTGGAAATGACGCTTCGTGGCGGTTTATATCGCTTACTGACGGGAAGCAGCCGCTATTTACCTGGTTTGTCATGGCTAGCCTCCGGTTTTTTCAAGATCCATTGGTCGCTGGAAGAATCGTATCTATTGTAGCCGGTTTTTGTAGTATATGGGGGTTGTATCTGCTTGGAAGTGAAATATTTAAGAACAAACGCGTCGGTGTCATTGCTGGGTTTTTGTATCTTATCTCCCCGTTTACGCTCATATATGACCGGATGGCACTTTATGACGCCTGGGTGGCTACGTTTTTTATCTGGAATTTGTATTTAGCTATTCTTCTTGTTCGGCGGGTTAGACTTGATATCGCGCTCATATTTGGTTTAATCCTAGGCGTAGGTATGCTCAACAAAACATCTGCATTTTTCAGTTTATATTTGTTGCCTGCAACTATTATTCTTTTCGACTTTAGGCAAAAACAAAAAATGAAGAAGTTGATCGGGTGGATAGGATTGTGTGTTCTTGCTGCCGTGATGTCTCAGGTTGTATACAGCATTTTGAGGCTATCTCCATTTTTTTATATCATTGCACAAAAAGACGTCACATTTATTTATTCATATAGTGAATGGATCACCCATCCGTTTAGGTTTCTGCTGGGGAATTTGCACGGCGAGTTCGATTGGGTTATCCATTATTTGACATTGCCGATTTTCCTGTCCGCTTTGGCTCCGTTTCTTATCATTTGGAAAAAACCGATGGAGAAATTTCTCCTTCTCGGATGGTGGTTTGCACCCTTTGTCGCACTCGCTTTATTTGGAAAGGTGTTGTATCCGAGATTCGTGCTTTTTATGGCGATGCCTTTTCTTGTTCTTGCGGCTGTCACCTTTGATTGGATAATGAAAAAAATTCGTCCTCAGATATTGAGCATGATCATTATTGGTTTATTATGTTTTCAGGCTATTTACATATCCGCGTGGATCATTTCCGATATTAAAACAGCACCGATTCCGCGATCTGATACCGGTCAATATATTAATGATTGGCCGTCCGGTTGGGGAACAGATGAAATCGTAGCATTCTTTAAAGATGAAGCAAAAGATAAACCCATTTCCGTATATACGGAAGGGACGTTTGGACTATATCCGTTCGCACTTGAAATTTATCTCTGGGATAACAAGAATATTGAGATTCATGGAATCTGGCCGCCACCGGAAACAATTCCTGCTGAAATAGTCGCTAGCGCCGAGAAGAAAACAACTTTTTTCGTTGTGTACCAAAAACAAAAAAAATATAATTGGCCAATAACTTTGATTACAAAATATCAAAAAGGGAATAATGTTGATGTTTATACATATCTTTACAAAGTTGAACTGCCGAAAAATCCATAACAATACCTTCTATGAATAAAAAACAGATGTATATGTTATTATCCGTTATTTTGCTACTAGCGGTATCTTTTATTATTTTATTTCCTATATTTAAACCTGGATTGTTGATTACCGATGACGGCGGATGGATGGTTGTTCGATTATCTGCATTTTTTCAAAGTTTTCGAGAAGGACAATTTCCCGTTCGTTTTTTGGGCAGGCTCAATCAAAGCTATGGGTATCCGGTTGCAAACTTTCTCTACCCGGGGTTTATGTACATAGGAAGTGTTCTTCATGCACTTGGTCTTCCGTTTCAAGCCGCTGTTGAAGCAATTATTGTCGGATCCGTGATTATAGGTGGGTTGTTTACTTTTTTTTGGCTGCGAAGACAATTTTCAAATACCGCAAGTATCGCCGGAGCATGTGTCTATATTTTTATGCCATACTTGCTGTATGACATTTTTACACGGGGATCTGTCGGAGAGGTATTGGCAATTGGCATTATGCCGGTTGCGCTTTTTGCCGTTGAGTCGAAGAATAAGTGGCTTCTTGCACCGGCAATTGCAATAGTTGCAATTAGTCACAATACGCTTGCTGCATTCTTCATTCCTATAGTATTGGGGTATATTGTACTGAAAAAGTATTGGTCACAACTTTTTCATCTTGTCCTTGGTGTCGGAATGACATCATTTTTTTGGCTTCCCGCACTATTTGAACGGGTGTATGTAGCGTTTAACACCACCACAGTTTCAAATCCCGAAGTCTATTTTTCGATCAGTCATACGCTCATCCTGTGGAGCTTTCCGATAGCTATCGCTATCCTATATCTGCTTGTTAACAAAGGGTATAGAAAACAAAAAGAATTTTGGTTTTTTGTAAGTATCGCAGCCGTAGGAATATTTTTCGCTTCCGGTTGGAGTTCATCTCTTTGGCAGACTTCGGGATTAGGTACATTTGTGCAGTTTCCATTCCGCTGGTTATCGTTTCTTACCATTGCTGGTCCTTGGCTTGTTGCGTGTAGTATTCATATTTTGAAAAAAGGCAAACTGATTGTCATGGCATGCATGATAGTTTTTTTTGCAGGGAATTGGGCGATGGAATATATAGGATCTGTCAGTGTTGTGCAGCCCGAAGGATTTTTCTCGACTAATGAAGCCACGACCACCGTGCAGGATGAATATATGCCACTTTGGGCATCAAAACAAATGAGTTACCGGGGAAACAAACGCATTGAGTTTTTTATGGGCAGGGGAACGATTGACGAGAAAAAAGTCACCACCCAAAAGATTGATGTTGTGATCCATGCCAAAGAAAAAAGCGTGATTCAGATAAACACTGTTTATTATCCGGGATGGGGAGCAATGCTCGATGACGTTCGAGCGACGCTATCGTATGAAAATGAATATGGACTCATGCGCATTACTGTTCCTGCCGGGGATCATCAACTGTATATGGAATTTCGGGAAACTCCGGGAAGATTCTTGGCAGATGTGGCAAGTGCAATGTTCGGCGTTTTATATCTCATTTCATTAACTGGATTTATGATTATTCAGAAAAAAAGGAAAGTATGAAAAAAGTATTTGGGCTTATTATCGTTTGTATACTGTCTTTCTGGTCAGTGAAGAGTCTTATTGGGCGAGGATACTTTCCTATGCATGACGATACGCAAGTCGCAAGAGTTATTGCGATGGGGAACGCGCTCAAATATGGGCAGTTCCCCGTGCGATGGGTTGGGGATTTGGGATATGGGTATGGATACCCGTTATATAATTTTTATGGTCCACTTTCATATTATTTTGGAGGTTCTTTATACGCTCTTGGCGTGGACAGTGTCACTTCGACAAAATGGATGTTTGGAGTAGGATCTGTGCTTGCTGCTGTCTCCATGTTCTTCTTTTTATATCCGATGTTGGGATTATTGTCTGCTGTCACCGGATCCATCATTTTTCTTTATGCTCCGTATCATGCGGTGCAAATATTTATTCGAGGTTCTGTTGGAGAATATTGGGCAATCGCATTTGTTCCTCTTGTATTACTCGGTATTTATAAAAAGAGACCAATTATTGGCGCACTAGGACTCGCTGGTACAATTCTTTCTCATACAATACTTGGATTTATCTCAACCGTTATTTTGGGATTTTCGATTGTTATATTTATGATAAGAAGACGTGATTGGAACATGTTGAACATATTGCTCCTCGGTCTTGGTATGTCAGCATTTTTTTGGCTTCCGGCTCTTATGGAAATGCAATACACGAGTGTCTCTCATATGATTTCCTCATCATCAACCTCATTTTCAGATCATTTTATTTGTGTATCTCAATTATGGAATGCGTCGTGGGGATATGGAGGATCAGCTCCCGGATGCGTTGATGGGATGTCTTTCAAAATAGGAAAATTTCATAGCATTATCTTTGCACTGTCGTTATGTATTCTATTTTTCAATAGATTAGTTATGAGACTGAAAAAAATAAATACGATTGTCATGGTGGTAGCCTTGTATACCGCAGTGATGATATTTTTGATGCTTCCGTATTCATCTTTTATTTGGAATTTTTTTCCTTTAACGCGATTTATTCAATATCCCTGGAGGCTTTTATCTTTTGTGATAATTGGAATTGGGATACTCAGTGCTTATTTTGTAGTATCATGGAAAGCGCCGATTGTCCGTTTACTTACTGCAGGAATTCTTATTACCGGAACAATAATCATTAATGCAAAATTGTTCGTTCCGCAGTATCAATATCTCAGGGACACCGAACAATTCGAAACAAAAGAAGAACTACGTTTTCGAATATCTAAAATATCTGATGAATATCTTCCAAAAGAGATCAACCGGCCGAAAAACTTCAATGATATTGTACACGAATCTATTTCCAATACCTCGTCTATTCAGGTAAAAGAACTTTCTCTAAAAGAGACCTTGATGAGATATGAAATCATTGCTTCGAAGTCTCAAGAGCTGGAAGTGAATATTGCCTTTTTTCCGGGATGGAAATTTTTTGTTAATGATCACAAAGTTACTCCTAAAATTGTAAGTGGTATTCCATCTGTGACGATACCAGCTGGAATGAGTATAATAGAGGCACGATTTACAAACACTCCCGTCCGGACAACAGCCAATTTTATAACTGTTATAACGTTTATAACAATGATAATTTTTATGTTTATCTATGGAAAAAAAACCAAAACTTAATATTGTCATTCCCGTATACAATGAAGAAGATGAGCTTGAGGGTCATACAGAGACTCTTATTGGATTTCTTAAGTCGTATCTGACTGATTTTGATTGGACGATCACAATTGCTGATAATGCTTCTGTCGATAAAACACTTGTTATTGCCCGTAAACTTGCAAAAAAGTATCTGACAGTGCGTGCGTTTCATTTGGATAAAAAAGGTAGGGGTCGGGCTGTGAAAAAAGCGTGGATGGAAATTGAAGCTGACGTTCACTGTTATATGGATGTAGATTTGTCCACTGACTTAAAACATATTCCGCCACTGGTGAGGTCACTTCTTCGGGGATATGACATTGCAATTGGCACGCGGAATGCTGAATCTTCAAAAGTATATGGAAGAGGTTGGATACGAACGTTGACATCAAAGACATATATCACTCTTATCCGACTGTTATTTTTTGTTCGTTTTACCGATGCGCAGTGTGGGTTTAAGGCAATCACGAGTCAAGCAGCGAAAAGTTTACTTCCGCATATAGAGGATAACGAATGGTTTTTCGATTCAGAACTTCTCATTGTTGCTGAAAAGCTTAGGTTTAGAATATATGAAGAGGCAGTGACGTGGATCGATAACCCAGGCTCAACAGTACGGGTAGTTAAAACGGCACAAGGAGATTTGGAAGGACTGTGGAGATTATTCAAAACCAGGCCATGGAAAAATCTTTCTAGGCGATATGGATGAAACAAACATCGAAATCATTAAGAAAAAATCAGTCACAGGTATCGTGGCACTTACTTCACGGACATTCCTTTTACAGTTGATTGCTTTTGGAGCGACTTTTCTACTGACTATCTATTTGACTCCATCAGTATTTGGCATATTTTTCGTTGTTTCAGCATTCATTTCATTCCTATCCTATTTTTCGGATATTGGTCTTGCAGCAGCTCTCATTCAAAAAAAGGAAGAGATTACAGATGATGATTTAACAACAACATTTACCATACAGCAACTATTGGTATTTCCGATTGCGCTTGTTTCATATTTTTTATCTTCGAAAGTCGCTGCCTTTTATGGACTAGACAGAGAAGGAGTAGTTTTATTTCAAGCGCTTGTTATTTCTTTTTTCTTTTCATCGCTAAAAACAATTCCTTCAGTGCTTCTTGAACGGTCACTAAAGTTTCATATCCTCGTTATCCCTCAAATAGCAGAAACATTAGGATTTTACATTGTTGCCGTAGTTCTTGCCTCCCGAGGATTAGGAGTAACAAGTTTTACGTATGCAGTGTTAACGCGGGCAATTATTGGACTCATCCTCATGTACATCGTCTCTCCGTGGAAAATAAAAATCGGGATTGAAAAAACAGTAGCGAAACGGTTACTCAAATTTGGCATACCTTTTCAACTTAATTCTTTTTTGGCACTTCTTAAAGACGACTTGATGACAGTATTTTTAGGAAAAGTTCTTCCTTTTGCAGAAGTAGGCTACATTGGATGGGCAAAGAAATGGGCCGAAGTGCCGCTTCGTCTTATCATGGATGGTGTCATTCGGGTAACATTCCCTGCATTTGCACGGCTTCAGCATTCAAAAGAGATTTTAGGACAGGCAATTGAAAAGACGCTATTTGGCCTCGCTATCACCATTCTTCCCATATCAGTGGGACTTCTGTTTTTTATTGATCCACTCGTAAAACTTATTCCTAAATATGGTAAATGGGAACCCGCACTATTTTCCTTTTCATTGTTTGTTCTCGCCTCTATTTTAGCTGCATTTTCAACTCCTCTTACCAATGCTCTCAACGCAGTTGGAAAGATAAAAATTACTCTTATGCTTATGGTGTCGTGGACAATTGCCACCTGGATTCTTACCGTCACGCTTGTTCATTTTATTGGATTTAATGGAGTCGCCGTTGCGCTTCTTATTCTTACAACATCACTTGGTGTTGTTGTGACACTCGCCAAAAAAATTGCAGATTTCTCTTTTATATCCATGGTTAAATGGCCGTTTGCAGCAGCAATTGCACAATTACTGTGGTATTACTTGTTACGGGGAAATCCGCCATACACACCAGCGTATCAGGTTTTAATAGCTTCCTCCGGTGCTATACTATATGTAGCCGTACTTTTTATATTTGAAAAGAAACATATCATGGAAATAATTCATTTTATTCGTCAAAAATAATATGAAACTAACGATATCTGTTGTCATATCTACCTATAATAAAGAGACATCACTTGAGCGATGTTTAAATTCAGTCAGCGAGCTTGCGGATGAAATAATCGTTATCGATAACCAGTCACAGGATAAAACAGTGGAAGTGGCAAAGAGGTACACAAAAAAGGTATTCAGTGTTCCCAATCAACTAATGCTCAATTGTAATAAAAATAAAGGCTTTGAAAAAGCAAGTGGAGATTGGATACTCAATCTTGATGATGATGAGGAAGTAACCCCGGTTCTTGCGAAAGAAATACTATCACTTATTCGTTCTCATCCATCTCATAACGGCTTTTGGATAAAACGGAAGAATTATTCGTTTGGTAAATGGATACAACATGGGCTTTGGTGGCCGGATAAACAAATTAGATTGTTTCGAAAGGGACGTGGACAATTCCCCTGTGTTCATATCCATGAATATATCAAAGTGGATGGAGAGGTCGGAGAGTTAACTGAACCATATATTCACTATAATTATGAAACAGTACATCAATATCTCACAAAAATTGACCGTGCGTCAACGAGTGAAGCGATTACATTGTCAGAGTTAAACTATCAACTCATGTGGTATGATGCGATTCGGTTTCCCGTATCTGATTTTTTAAAAATATATTTTGCACAGGCAGGATATAAAGACGGACTTCATGGTTTGGTTCTTTCTTTATTTCAAGCATTCTACTCTTTTTGTACCTTTGCCAAATATTGGGAAATGAAAAAATGTCAGGAGCATGACATACAGCTGAAAGATGTGTCGTTAGAACTTACAAATCGAAAAAAGGAAATACAATATTGGGTACTAACAAGTTATATTGCTGAAACCTCATCATTGGCGACTAAAGTATGGTTGAAGATAAAGCGTAAATTTATAACTTTACTTCAATGAAAACAAAACAATATCATATCGCTGTTATTATTGTTAATTGGAATGGAAAAGATGATACCGTGAGATGTGTGGAATCACTCCAAAAAATTAACCTGATGGGGAATACGCTATCAATAATTGTTGTTGATAACGGATCGACGAATGATTCAGTGGCGGTTATAAAAAAATCTTTTCCAGAGATATCTATTATTGAAACAGGTAAAAATTCAGGTTTTACAGGCGGTAATAATATTGGAATTCAAAAAGCGATCGAGATACGGGCTGATCTTATTTGGCTACTCAATAATGATACGTTAGTAGACCGGCAGGTGTTATCTTTTGCGTCAGTATTTGATGATTTTTCCGTCGGAGCGTGTGGAAGCAAGATCTATTTTGCACCAGGTCATGAATTTCACCACGATAGGTATAAAGAGAACGAGCGAGGTCGAGTATTTTGGTATGCGGGAGGTCTTGTTGATTGGAATAACCTGTATGCATCTCACCGAGGTGTTGATGAAGTGGATCATGGGCAATACGACAAGATTATTGAAACCCCATTTATCACTGGTTGCTCATTTGTTGTCAGAAACGAGGTTATAAAACAGATTGGTATGCTCGATGATAAGTATTTTTTGTATCTTGAGGATTTAGATTGGAACATTCGTATTCAAAAAGCAGGATATAAAACCATGTATTTCCCGAAATCTATTGTTTGGCACGTCAATGCCGGATCTTCAGGAAGACCCGGTAATCCGATACATGAATATTATTTTACCCGGAACCGGTTGCTTTTGGGTATGAGTTATGCGTCTCTGCGGACAAAGTTTGCATTGATCCGTGAAGGTTTTCGTTTCTTCATCGGGAAATCAGCTATTCGAAGAAAAGCAGTAGTAGATTGGTTGTTTGGTCGATTAGGTTTTCAATATGAACCCAAAAAATACAATTAGTGCCATTATCATAGCCAAGAATGAAGACGCTCGGATTGAAGAGTGTATCAAAAGTATTAGCTGGGTTGAAAAAGTCATTGTTGTCGATAATGATTCAACTGATAAGACAGTTGAACTCGCTAAGAAACTAGGGGCGAAAATAATTGTTTGCAAAGAGAATGATTTTTCTTTACTTCGTGAGACTGGAGCAAAGGCAGCAACAGGAACATGGTTATTGTATGTGGATGCAGATGAAATAGTAACGAATAAACTTAAAGAAGAGATTCTGAAAACAACCAGCCTGCCGGCAGGCAGGGTTCAGGGTTACTTTATATCAAGAAAGAATTTTTATTTGGGTCATGAGTGGCCGACAAAAGACAAAATGATACGGTTTATCAAAAAAGACGCGCTTATATCATGGCAAGGTAAATTGCACGAACATCCGGAAATACAAGGGGAGATCGGAGATCTTAAAGAATCACTTATTCACAACACGCATAGAACGCTTTCTGAAATGGTGGATAAGACGAATGAGTGGTCTGAAGTTGAAGCAGATTTACGGTTACGAGCCCATCATCCTCACATGGCAGCATGGAGATTTTTTAGGGTCATGGGATCAGCATTTTGGAGATCATATATGAGTGAAGGCGGATGGAAAGCAGGAGTAGTCGGATGGATAGAGAGTATCTATCAGGCTTTTAGTATATTTATTACCTATGCAAAATTATGGGAAAAGCAACAGAAAAATCTAAAATAAGAATATCACCGATTTTTATTATTTTTATATTTTGGCTTGTATTCTGCGTGCCATATATATTCAAAGGTCTCGTTCCCTTTCCTTCTAAATATCTTGTAACCTTTTTTGCTCCGTGGAACGCATCCTATGGAATGCCAGTGAAAAATAACGCGATGCCTGACGTCATAACGCAGATCTATCCTTGGAAGCAAATAACTATTGATTTGGTAAAACAAAGTCAATTTCCTCTTTGGAATCCGTATGCATTTGCAGGTACTCCTCATGGGGGAAATTATCAGACAGCAGTGTTTAATCCAGTAAACATTTTATTTTTTCTTCTTCCATTTATTGACGCATGGAGCGTCATGATTCTTCTTCAACCGCTCCTTGCGGCTTTTGGAACATATCTTTTTCTTCGCGTTCTTGACAGGTCAAAAGTTGCATCGCTCATTGGATCTATCGGATTTATGTTTTGCGGATTTATCACAACATGGATGGCCTACGGGACTCTTGGATATGCAGCACTTACCTTGCCGTGGATTTTATGGTCGATTGCAATAAATTTTAGGAAACATACAGTCATTGGGAGAATAGCACTTCCCATATGTATTGCGGTTTCCTTCTTCTCAGGGCATTTTCAAATTAGTTTGTATGTGTGTATTGCAGCAATACTATTTATCTGTTTTGAGGGATGGCAGAAAAGAAATTGGAAAGAAACCATTTATTCATTGATGAGTATTTTTATCGGAATTGGAATTGCGGCTCCGCAACTGCTTCTCACCTATCACGCGTATGTTGCATCAACACGTACAGATAGTTTTATTCGCGCTGAAGTTGTTCCGTGGCAATATCTCATCACGCTCTTCTCTCCTGATTTTTATGGAAATCCGGTAACAAGAAACGACTGGTTCGGACATTATGCGGAATGGGGTTCATACGTTGGAATAATACCTCTCGTTTTATCAAGTATTGCTTTATGCGTACCTTTGAAAGGTTATAAAAAGTTTTTTTTGGTTCTTATCGGTGTTGTTGTATTATTGGCATTTCCGACTCCTGTTAATGACCTTCTTTTCCGATTAAAAGTTCCTATTCTTTCAACAAGCGCGGCATCACGGATTATATTTCTTCTCAGCTTTGCAGTTGTGGCTCTCGCTTCTTTTGGATGTGATGATTTAATAGCTGCATGGAAAGAAAAAAGAAAAAAGTTTATTCTGCGACTTATCATCGGATGGGTTGTATTTCTTGTCACCATTTGGATTATCTTACTTGGCATTAAACCGCTATCTTTGTATGCGCTTGCTATAGCGAAACGGAATTGTATATTACCTACGGCTATAACTTTTGGAGTATTGTTTATTATGGGCGTTGGATTAATTAAAAAATACAAACGGTATATATTTTTTGTGTTGTTTTTACTGGGTCTTAGCATGTTTGACATGTATCGTTATGCAACGAAATGGATGCCGTTTGATGAAAAAAAATATCTGTATCCTGAGTCAACTTCGGTAGCGTTTTTGAGAAAGAACATCGATTTTAACCGTGTATTTGGAAATATAGGTGGAGAAGTCGGAAATATGTATAAATTACCACTCATTGAAGGTTATGATGCGATGTACCAAGCGAGATACGGTGAATTTATTGGTGCCTCTTCCAATGGAATTGTCGCTCCGGCAGGAAGATCAGTAGTATCGTTTGATAAATACGGACGATTTAATAGTGATGTGCTTCAGTTATTAGCAGTTCGGTATATCTATCAAAGAAAAAGTGATGGGAGAAATGTATGGGCATTTCCGGTTTGGCAATATCCAGAGGGCGATATGGTGAAACGGTTTGAGGACGAACATTATGAAGTATATGAATATACGCGTGCATATCCTCACGCTTTTTTAGCTTCATCTTATGAAGTATGGCAGGATCCTCAGGAAATAATTGATACGCTTTTTAGAAATGACTTTGACAGGCGAAACACACTGGTGCTTGAAGAAGAACCAAGTATTAAACCAGCGCAAGGAGAAGGTGTTGCAGCAATTGAGAAATATGACGCTAATAGAATAGTGATTCAGACAAATAGCACAGTGTCGAAATTATTATTCTTATCCGATATATATGATGACGGATGGGAAGCAAAGATTGACGGAAAGAGGACAAAAGTCTATCGGGCAGACTATGATTTCAGGGCTGTGGGTGTCCCAGCTGGAACGCATACGATAGAATATAGGTATCACCCGATGGAGTTTCGTATCGGTCTGTTGGTAGCTCTTATAAGCATTATTCTATTGGGCCTTATACTATTATGAAAATTGGACTATATAATCCGTATTTTGATTCTTTTGGTGGAGGAGAGCGATACATGCTGACCCTTGGAGAACATTGGTCCAAGATGCACCACGTATCAATTTTTTGGGATGACGATACTATTACTTATAAATCTCAGAAGCGCTTCAAATTAGATTTATCCCGGATAACAGTCGTACCGAACGTATTTAAAAACGGATCACTCATAAAAAAAATGTTGGTATCTGCTACGTATGATTGCATTGTGTTTTTAAGTGACGGAAGTATTCCGATGTCATTGGCAAAGAAGAATATACTTCATTTTCAAGTCCCTTTTTCACACGTTTCCATGAGCGGATGGAAAAAAAGTCGATATCAATATATCATATGTAATTCCGAGTTTACAAAGAATCATTTAGATCCATCATTGAAAATTCCGACTAAAATTATTTATCCTCCTGTAGCGAATGAGGAATTTCATCCCGGAAAGAAAGAGAATGTGATTCTATCTGTAGGGCGGTTTAATGGTTACTATAACGTGAAAAAACAAGATGTATTGATTGATGTGTTTATTAATTTATTAAAGACAAAAGAGTTAGTTGGATGGAAACTGGTTTTGGCCGGCGGTATGCTACCAACAGACAAAGAGTATGTTGAAAAATTGAAAAAGTTAGGTGAAAACTATTCCATTGAGATTATTCCGAATGCTTCATTTGAAATAATTCAAGCCGCCTATGCGAAAGCTCGTCTGTATTGGCATGGAGCAGGATTTGAAGAAACAAATCCGGAATATATGGAACATTTCGGCATATCGACCGTTG
>Ga0208375_1001379_pt1 | contig 27544 bp, 16 predicted proteins | sample RifOxyD1_FD_184038 | JGI IMG/M metagenome (GOLD analysis project Ga0208375, IMG submission 184038) | Soil microbial communities from Rifle, Colorado - Rifle Oxygen_injection D1 (SPAdes) | ecosystem: Environmental > Terrestrial > Deep subsurface > Rock core/Sediment | place: Rifle, Colorado...
TTACTATGTCCTTGTAAGTAGGAATTATAGTTTTCATAACAAAAGGCACCTTAGAGTGCCTTTTGTTAGTTTAGTATAAAAGTTGGGATTTGGGGTTTCGTAATTCACAGTGTAGATATAGTACCGAAGCCACTTGCGATAGAGCCAGAGGCAAGAGCGCCTACTGTAGTAAGAGAAGATGTAAGGACATTTGATGGGAGAGTAGTTCCTGTAGTTAGTTTAGTTACATCTAGTCCTGTAGCTATGTAAGCATTAGCTATTTGTGAAGCATTCCATGTACCTGTAGTTACTACTCCTGTGTTTGGTGTGATGACGAGGCCGTTGTAGGAAGTGGCTCCTGTGATAGCTCCTGCTATCGCCGCAGAAGACGCGGACAGAACGCCGAAGGACGCAGAATTAGAATACAAATTCGTAGAAGTGGAGTTGGTGAGAGTCGAATTTGTCGAAGACAAATTCGACGTAAAGAAATTAGTTGATGTAGCACTTGCTAATGTTGCAGAGGTGGAATATAGATTAGTTAGGGTTGCTCCACTTGCTGAGAGATTAGTTGTAGAGGCATTTGTAATACTTGCAGATGTAATAGTTGCATTGCTAAGTGTTGCATTTGTAGAAAAGAGAGAAGAGAGAGTAGCTCCACTTGCTGAGAGATTTGTTGTTGATGCATTAGTTAAAGTGGCGTTTGTGGAGAATAGAGAAGCAAGTGTAGCTCCGACGGCTGAGAGATTAGTAGTAGATGCATTCGTTGCAGTTAGATTAGAGAAGAAACCGTTGGTAAAGCTAAGTCCAGTTCCTGATACGGCAGTAGTAGATGCATTTGTAAGAGTTACATTTGCTAAAGTAGTATTTCCTAAAACATTTAATGTCCCTGTGAATATCCCGTTTGTACCTGTGAAGCCAGTGGCTGAAAGATTTGTAGTTGAAGCATTCGTAATCGTGGCGTTCGTAGAGAATAGAGAAGCAAGTGTAGCTCCGACGGCTGAGAGATTAGTTGTACTAGCATTTGTGGCAGTAAATCCTGTTACAAAAGCGTTCGTAGAGAAGAAACCAGTTGCACTTAGATTAGTTGTACTCGCATTAGTTAATGTAGCATTTGTAATAAATCCATTTGTAAAGTTAAGACCTGTTCCAGAGATTGCAGTTGTACTTGCATTAGTAAGTGTCGTCAACCCCGTAACATTTAAAGTTCCATTTGAAGTTAGAGATGAAGTAGCAGTTATACTTCCTCCTGTAAAGTTATTAATAGTTCCTGTTACTGCATTTAATATTGAAGTAAATAAATTAGTAGAAGTTGCATTTGTAAACAATACATTAGAGCTAGAAAGAGTCGGTGCATAGAGTATTCCAGACACTGAGAGATTAGTGGAAGAAGCATTAGTAAGTGTTGTTTGTCCTAAGACATTTAGAGTAGAACTAAAGTTACCAGAAGTTCCAAATATATCTCTAGTGTTTAATGTACCTGTAGCACTTAGACTAAAGATATTTTGATTAGAACCTGGATAGTCAAAGACGGAGATAAGTGGTGCTGTCTGTGTCGTTGAGCCATAAACAAGGAATGCTACTTGGTCAGCATTAGTACTTTGTATAGATATCTTTCCAGACGGAGAAGATGTACCAGCTCCAATCTCTCCTGGGGCTATGACTTTGTCTCCTACTGTAAGTATTCCTCCTTGAGTTATGTTGGTGTTACCGTTTACTGTAAGAACTCCAGTGATTGTTGTTGTAGCTAAAGTGGATGTACCACTTACATTTAATGTTCCACTTGCATTAATATTTTCATTTACTGATAATCCTCCATTTGAGTTAAAGGAAGTAAGTAAAGTTCCTGAATTGTTTCTTAACTCAAATAGATTAACCACTCCCTGCCCCTGCCCTCCCTGTACAGAGAAAGTAGTAGTACCAGTAGCGGGAGTCTCATTCTCTATGTGTAGAGACATGTTGGATTCTAGACGTTTAGTTAGAGAGTTCCAACGTAATATAGCATTAGGAGTAACAATACCTCTGAAGAATACTAGAGAGGAGTCTTGGGTATCAGTTGTAGCGTTACTAGAGTTAATGGAGAAAGAGGTACTGTTAGTTCCAGAGATAGAAGTAGAAGCAGCAGAGAAGGAATTAGCTGTTACTGTTCCTGCATAGACATTTCTCCAGTAAAGAGATGGAGTACCTAAGTCATATGAGATATTAGCAGCAGGAGTGATGTTTGAGTTAAAGAGTCCGTTTACTGTAATGAAGTTAGAGGTAGAAGTACCTAATGTAACGCTACCTTGTATTGTAGTGTTAGAGCCTATGAGAGTAGTACCGTTTACATTAAGAGTTCCATTAATTGTTTGATTACCTGTTGTGTTTACTGTACCTACGGCTAGGTTAGTGGTGAAGAAGTTAGTGGTGGTTCCGTTTACTAACGTCGCAGAAGTCGCAGACAGAACGCCGACTGACGCAGAATTAGAATACAAATTCGTAGAAGTAGAATTCGTTGCAAAAGAGTTAGTGGTAGTGGAGTTGGTAAAGAGAGAATTAACCGCTTCGAGATTAGTTATGTAGTGATTAGTACTTGTTCCATTCGTGAGGAAGGAGTTGGTGGAGAAGAAGTTGGTACTCGTAGCATTTGCTAGCGTCGCAGAGGTTGAATACAAATTCGTAGATGTAGAATTCGTTGCAAAAGAATTAGTTGTAGTTGCGTTAGTAAATTGCGAATCATTTGCAGAGAGATTTGTTATGTAGTGATTTGTAGAAGTACCGTTAGTTAAGAAAGAATTAGTGGAGAAGAAGTTCGTAGTGGTAGCAGAGAGAGCGTTTAGAGAAGTAGTGTAGAGGTTAGTAGAAGTTGCATTCGTTGAAGAAGAGTTTACAGCTACAAAATTAGTAGTTGTAGAATTAAGTACGTTAAGATTTGTTATGAAAGAATTAGTAGTAGTAGCATTCGTTGTAGTTGCGTTTGTAATAGCGAGATTAGTTACAAAAGAATTAGTTGTAGTGGAATTAGTGCTAAACCAGTTGGTACTGGTCGCACTCGTAAAGAGTGAATCTAGGGCAGAGAGATTTGTAATGTAGTGATTAGTAGATGTAGCACTAGTTAAATTAGTGGTGGAGGAAGTAAGATTGTTTATAGTTACATTCCCTGTGAAAGAGACACTGTCGTTAAAGAGATTACCTCCGTTGAATACTCCGTTACTTACTGTAGCGTTTTGAATGTATTGATTAGTAGAGGTTCCATAGTTTAACTTTGCATAGTCTAGTGTAGTATCACGTAAGTAACTTATGGTAGATACTCCTATTAGACTTGCTGAGGGAGTAGGAGGGAAATAGTTATTTACTGGAGTTACATATCCTCCGAAGCCACCTTGTGATTGACTAGAGTCTTTACCATTTAATCCGTCTTTACCTGAGATACCGTCTTTACCAGCGGGGCCTGCTTTACCTTCTAGGGTTATGTATTTTGTTATGTATATAGGGGAAGTTTCCAGTTTGTAGTGGGCAGTTTCAAGTTTTTGGTTTCCAGCTTGCCCAGCCAAAGTGTAATCACTGGGGCGGGGTTCTGGTTTTTTGGAAATTGTTTGTGGGGTGGTAGTGGAATTAATTGTAGGTAAATTAATATCAATTTTTGGTGAAGGAAATGAAACTGTAAGCGAATTATAATTACAACGAGTATCATTTACAGAAGTAGTAAGTGATGATAATCCACAAAATAAACCAAGAGATAATTTATCAAGGAAGGGAAGATTTTTTCTCCCTATAGCACTTGTGGACTCCGAGGAAGTATAAGCTCCGAGTACCATTCCTTGGTTAATATTATTTCCAGTATTCGACAAAGCATAGACTGGAAGAAGTTTTATTTCTACAACTTTTGGAATATTAGAAGTAATATTACTTTCCCTAAGTGCTAATTGTAAGCCTGTGATTTTTGCTATAGAAAAATTTTTCAACAAAAAAGCAGGCAATATAAAACCAAGCATGTTCGAGTTATCAGAAGAAAAAGATACTAAGTTATTTCCAACTGCATAATTTCTTTTTGGAACAACACCAAAGATTTTTTCTTTTCTATCCGAATTATTTAAATTTGATTTAAGTGCCAACTTTTCTAATTTTTTATAAAATTCTTTTTGTATTAAATTTGAAAGCTTGTCGCCTATAAGTGAAACTTTTTTTGAAGAAAGAAAAGCGATGGAAAGATTATCAAAAACAAAAATCTCCGTGGCATTTACTAAAGCTATTTCTTGTGGTAAAGAGTGACTTAGATTTTTAAAAGAATTTAAAACAAAAGAAACACGTGCCTTTCGAAATGTAAATACATCCCTAACTTGAGAAACTTCTGACAAAAGTGAAAATTGATTATTAGAATTAAAATCTCTATCCATGTCAAGATAGAAAGCGTTTACTTTAGACGTGGTGAGGAAGAGAAAAACCGCCGTAAGGAGAAAAATTTGAAGGATGTTTTTACGAACAAAATTTAACATGAATTACTATAAGTTAAGTATAGTATAAACAGTCCAAAAACATAGTAAAAATAGTGAATAAACTGTGGATAAAGGACAGCCAAAAAATCTTTATTATATAAAGAAAAATAGCACGCCTATCAAATAAAAAATCAGTATAATTTTTGAAAAATAAACATATATTTTTTCAAACAAAATTTAGCCAAAATAACACATCAAAAATAAGTGATTTTAATCACTTATTTAGTAATAAGCTACACTAAAATTAATATTCAATAAAAATAAGTTCAATTAGTCCTACTTTAGGTTTTTTCTAATAGATAGAATAGCCGATAAATACGATATTCTATGATGTTTTGTTATGCCCATTTTTTTGATTGCAATAATATGTTTTTTTGTTCCATAACCGACATTATTTTCAAAATCATACCCCTTGCAATTCTTTGCTATTTTTTTCATATACTTATCTCTAGTTATTTTGGCTATGATTGACGCTAAAGCAATTTCTGTGTAGCCTTCATCCCCTTTTATGTATGATGTTTGATCTAAATTATCCCTTTTTATCTTAAGTCCGCCGTCTAAATTGATTTTTGTTTCATTTACTGGGATATTTTTCTTCTCTAATTTTGTTAAACAAGAAATAATACACGCGTGAATTGAATTATTTATTCCATACTTATCGATATGCTTTACGCTCCGACTAGACACGGCATATTCAATATTATTAAGCTTTCGGTTTTTCCTAATAATTAAATATATGTTGTTACGTCTAGTTAAACTAAGCCTTTTAGAGTCTCTAATAGTATTATTAAAATACTCGAATTTTGCTCTTTTTGAGTCCTTTAAATAGACAGCACAGACTGTTACTGGCCCAGCGAGTGGTCCTCTGCCAACTTCATCGATTCCTATCACAGGATTTACTTTAATCTTTCTCATTTGTCTATTATATAGCAATTTTTATGATAATTAACCCCTATTTAAAAAATTTTCAATTATCAATTATCAATTTTCAAAAGATACAATTGCATAATATACTTAGTTTTATAAATAAATGACCGAAACACGTATATATAATCTAGAAAAAAGAACCTTAGTTTTTGGACAAAATATTGTAGCTCTATGTAAGGGTTTTAAGAGTGAGCCACTTACTAGACCAATGCTTATACAAATAATAAGGTCTGGGACTAGTATCGGGGCCAATTATGTCGAAGCCACTGGTGCAAGCTCAAAAAAGGACTTTGCTCACAAGATTTTTATTTGTAAAAAAGAAGCTCAGGAAACAAAATACTGGCTTGCTATTATATCCTCTACTTTTATAGAACAAGAAAATCTAATAAAAAATCTTCAGAAAGAGTGCCAAGAATTAGTCCTTATTTTTAACAAGATAGCGAGTTCAGCACGTGCGGAATAGGTAATTTTATTGGGAAATTTGTTTGAAAATTGATAATTGAAAATTGAAAATTATTTTATCATTATTATGATAAAATATACCCATGTTCATACATTTAAGGAACCATACCCACTACTCCCTACTGAAAGCCCTGCCTAAAGTGAAAGAACTTATTGCTGTGGCTAAGGATAAAAGAATGGATTATGTAGCCATCACTGACTACAGTAATATGTATGGCACTATCGAGTTTTATTCAAGGTGTAAAAAAGAAAAAATAAAACCAATAATTGGCGTAGAATTCTCTCTTAAATTTAATGAAAGAACATTTCAAACTATACTTATCGCCCGTACCCTAGAGGGGTATAAAAACTTAATGCGAATTGTATCAATTGTAAACGTAGAGAATTCACTCAATCCGGTACTCACAGAGGAAACACTTACAACTTACAAAAATGGTCTAACTATTCTCTCTGGTGGGGCAAGTGGGGACATAAGTAACTTGCTTGTAATAAATCAAAAAGATGCGGACGCTCGACTAGCTTTTTATAAAGAACATTTTGGTGAAAATTTTTATCTAGAAATAAATCCACAAACTGGCATGGAGCGTGGTCTGGAAATGCGAGAAAAAACTATAGCGTATGCCAGGAAAACTAACACCCCTCTTGTAGCAACTTTTAATACTCATTATATAAATGATGACGATAAATCTGCACACAAAACTCTCTACATGGTTCATGGTGATTTACATTCATCCGACGAATACAATCATCTATTTCAAAAAGATTCCTTCGCTTTTGCGGATATCGATACTGCAAAAAAAATATTCGCAGATACGCCTGACGCTATTTCTAATACTGTAAAAATTGCAGAGAGTTGTGTATTAGAAATACCTCTTGGGGATTGGGTATTCCCAAATATAGAATTCAAAAAAAATTATAACGAAGACGTGCGAGATTTAGCCTATGCTGGACTTGAAATCAGAAAAATGGAATTAACTGATGCAGTAAAAACTCGTCTAGAGCATGAACTTAAAGTTATTGCTGATAAGGGATATTCCCCTTATTTCTTAGTGGTTTATGACCTTTTACGATTTTCTCGCGAAAATAATATCTTAACAAATATTAGAGGCTCTGTTGCTGGGTCTTTGGTAACTTATCTTCTTCGTATTACTAAATGTGATCCACTTCTATACAAAATTCCGTTTGAAAGATTTTTAAATCCAGAGCGACCATCAGCCCCGGATATTGATATGGATTATGCTGATACTAGACGTGATGAAGTTATTGATTATGCACGACGAAAATATGGAATAGATAATGTTGCTCAAATTGGAACATTCGGAACAATGATGGCTCGTGGTGCTGTAAAAGATGTGGCGCGCGCGATGAAGTATCCATACGTCGTTGGCGACCGTATTAGTAAATTAATTCCAATGCCTAAGCAAGGGTTTCCTGTAACTATTAAAGGTGCGCTAGAAGAAATTGCTGAACTCAAAGAACTCTATGATACTGACCGTGAAGTGCAAACAATTTTGGACATGGCACAAAAAGTTGAGGGATGTGCGAGACACATTTCTGTTCACGCAGCAGGTACTGTTATTTCCCCTGCTCCACTTTGGGAATGGACACCGATACAAAAAGACCCTAAGGGAGGAAAAATAATTACTCAATATGACATGTATACAATTGAGGATGCTGGATTATTAAAATTCGACTTCTTAGGAATTCGTAACTTAACAATTTTAGGAGATGCAATTAAACTTGCAAAAGAAAATTATAATGTTGATGTCGACATAGAAGAAATTTCATTATCTGATCCAAAAACTTTTGAAATGTTATCTCGTGGTGAGACTATGGGGCTATTCCAATTAAATGGTTCTGGGATGACGAGATTTTTAAAAGAGCTTAAACCTAACTCTATTTTCGACATAAATGCCATGGTGGCACTTTATCGTCCTGGACCGCTAGAAATGATTCCAGAATATATTAGACGTAAACATGATCCATCTCTAGTTTCTTACATTGACCCCAGATTAGAGCCAATTCTTGAACAATCCTTTGGTGTTATTGTTTATCAGGACGATGTATTGTTGACGGCTATACATCTAGCTGGTTATTCGTGGCTTGAGGCAGATAAATTACGTAAAGCTATGGGTAAAAAAATCCCCGCCGAAATGCAAGCACAAAAAGAAAAGTTATTAAAAGGCTTCGTAGAACATGGACTTTCTGTAAAAAAGAGCCAAAAGCTTTGGGAGTTAATAGAACCGTTCGCTGCTTATGGATTCGGAAAGGCGCACGCTGCGAGTTACGGAAGGGTGGCTTATCAGACTGCTTATATGAAAGCCAACTTCCCTGTTGCTTATATGACGGCAATTATGACTAATGAGTCCGGTGATGTAGAAAAAATTGCAGAAATTGTTTCTGAATGTAAAAGAATGAATATAAAAGTTTTGCCACCGAATGTGAATACGAGCGAAGGCGGATTTAGAATAGTTGGCAGTGGGCAGTTAGCAGTGAGCAGTAATACAAATGCAGATGCGAATGCGATTAGTGATAATACAAATAACGAGGAAATACTTTTCGGATTATATACTATTAAAAATCTTGGGGTGGATATATCGGATGCTATTATTGCTGAAAGAAAATTAAATGGGAAATATAAAACATTTGAAGATTTTATACTTCGTGTTACTCATAAAAATTTAAATAAAAAATCTCTCGAGGCATTAACCAAATGTGGGGCGCTTGATGATTTAGTTGAGCGAGAAGATGTTTTAGAAAATTTAGAAAGTATTTTAGAATTTCATAAACACGTAGTGAAAGATAATGTGATGCAAGACAGTCTATTTGGTGGAATGGAAACTCCATCTTTCGTGATGAAAAAGGCTAAGCCAATTTCTCAAGAGCAAAAACTTGCCTGGGAAAAAGACTTGCTCGGACTTTTCGTTTCCGGTTTCCCGCTTGATCCATGGAAAGAAAAAATTGAAGCCCGCGGAATAGGTATAGATAAAGTTCATCATGATACACCGGACGGCAAGGAAGTTTCTCTTGCGATAATAATTGAAAATATAAAATTAACAAAAACAAAAAAAGGGGACCAGATGGCTCTTATTAGATTGCGTGATTATAGAGGAACAATAGAGGTAGTTGTATTTCCAGAAACATACAAAAAATATAAATCACTCATTATAATAGATACCCCTCTTGTTGTTAGAGGAAAAGTATCTACGAGGAATGGAGAGAAGACCATATCTATTGATGAGGTGAGATTGTTGGCAGGAAGTTAATAAAAATATTCAATGTTTCAATAATCAATATTCAGACGAGACTCATTGTATTTAATTAGATATTGAAAATTGTTTCATTGAATATTCATAAAAATGTGTAGAAATATAAACAAAAATATAACCAACACCCCTATTTACATAGATAATCTTTCTATGGTATAATCTCTCCATGGTTCAAATGCTATCTATTGTGCAAATCGCTCTAGCTATTCTCCTTACGGCTCTCATCCTTATTCAGCGTGCAAACACAGACGCTTCTGGAGCTTTTGGAGCAGATGGAGGAAGTAATGCAACACTTAAAAAACGAGGTGGAGAATTAATGCTTTACCGATTAACTGTTATTACGGCTGTTTTATTTGCATTAACTCTTGCAATTCCACTTATTCTTTCTCGTTAGAAAAGCACACAAGATAGTAAGAAGTTTATAAAGTTAAGAAAAATTGTTAGAAGTTAGTGGTTAGAAGTTAGAAGAGTAATACTAGGTGATTGATATTTTTTGAAAAACAAAATTTGATTTCAACTCCTAACCTCTAACTCCTAACACCTAACTCTTCATATTAACTTTCGACTTTACAAACTTTATGGACTTTATAGACTTCCTTGTATGGATACGGCATCAATAAAATCATCAATTAAAATAAAGAAAGAAAAATTTCTCACTGTTTATAAAACAATGACACCTGAGAAAGTAATAGTTGTATGGCTACTTTTAATGCTAGCTGGTATTTTGTTATTCGCTGGATTACTTCAAATTAATAATCGCTATCTTATATCAATTCCTGCTCGTGGTGGATATATACATGAGGGTATTTTAGGAACTCCTCGTTTTATTAACCCAGTTCTTGCAACATCAGACGCTGATAAAGATTTAGCAGAATTAATATATGCTGGACTTACCAAACGTGATAACACAGGAAATATAATTCTTGATATCGCTTCATCTATAGAAGAAAGCTCTGACAAACTTCACTACAAAATAACAATAAAGCCGGAAGCTCGTTTTAGTGATAAAACACATGTTACCGCGGACGACTTCATTTACACAATTTCTCTAATACAAAATCCACTTATAAAAAGTCCACACCGAGTTGAGTGGGAAGGTGTAACTATTGAAAAAAATAGTAACTTAGAATTTTCTATATCGCTTAAAAAGCCCTATCCACTTTTTATGAATGTTTTAACTATTGGAATACTTCCTAAACATATTTGGAACAGATTAACTGAGGAACAAATTAGTTTAAGTGATTTTAATATTCACGCTATAGGAAGTGGCCCATTTTTTATAGAAAATATAACGAGTGTTTCTGGTATACCTGAATCATTTACATTATTAGAAAATAAATATTACACATTAGGTCGCCCTAATATACAAGAAATTGTTATAACCAGTTATCAAAATGAAAAATATTTAATACAAGCTTTTGAAAATGGAGATATAGATAGAGTACATGGAATATCACCCCCACGTGTGTCAGATTTAAAAGTAGCAACCAGCTCTATACGCACATCACTTCTACCACGTACTTTTAGTGTATTCTTTAATCCAAACAAAACAGATTTCCTTTCTGATAAAAAAGTTCGCTCTGCTTTAAACATGGCTATTAATAAGCAAGCAATAATAAATGATGTTTTAAAAGGATATGGAAAAGTCATAGAAACACCTTTCCCTTTTGATGAAGACCAGCCAGACCCTACTTACAATAAAGACAAAGCAAGGAAATTACTTGTTCAAAGTAAATATTTAAAAAATGCATCTAGTACAATTGAAATAACACTTTCAACTACAAATAATGCGGAGATGAAAAAGATAGCAGAAATGATACAAAAAGACTGGGAAGAAATTGGTGTACATACAACTTTGGCTGTTTACGAAGTAGCAGACTTAAATCAAAGTGTTATAAAAGACCGAGATTTCCAAGCTTTATTATATGGTTCAATCACTAATTCTCCCGCTGATTTATATGCGTTCTGGCATTCATCACAAAGATCTTATCCAGGATTAAATATATCTAATTATGTAAGTAAAAAATTAGATACTAATTTAGAAATAATACGCGAAGATGATAATGAATTAACTAGAGTAAGTGCATACGAATCTGTAAAAACAGAATTTGAAGATGAAGTTCCAGGAATATTTTTATTTGCTCCATCACTTATTTATGTAACCCGTGATGATGTCAATTCCCCTATTCCGATTTACAGTTTAGATAATTCTTCCCGTTTTCTACTTGTATCTTCTTGGTATAGATATACGGAGAAAGTTTGGCCTAAAACATATTACAAAAAATTATTAACAATATTAGAAAATATTATTCATTAAACTATATAATAAAAAAAATTATGACAACAAATAACATTGAAGGAGAGGTAGAAATGGAAGCAACAGAAGTTCCAGGAATAACAACCCCACCACCGACGCAAACACGTAGGCCTTTTGACCGTAATGGCGGACAACGCCGAACAGGTGGTAATAGTCGTGGTCGCCCAGTCGCTGGACCAAAGTTTGATACAACAATATCAACAAAAAGAGAAACTGACCACATCCCACCATTAAAGGATGGTGACATCCGTGTAATACATTTTGGTGGAGTAGAAGAAATTGGACGAAATATGAGTATGATTGAATATAAAGATTCAATCGTTGTGGTTGACTGTGGAGTTCAATTTACAGAAACACATACACCTGGCATTGATTTCATTTTACCAAATGCAAAATATCTCGAAGAAAATCGTCACAAGATAAAAGGGGTAATGATAACTCATGGACACTTGGATCACATTGGAGCTATTCCTTATATCATGCCTCGTATTGGTAATCCTCAGATATATGCACGCTTGTTTACTTCACTTATGATAAAGAAGCGTCAGGAAGAATTTCCTCATCTTGCCCCTCTTACAATAAATGTAATCGAAAAAGAAGATATGTTAACTTTTGGAGAATTGAAAGTAAGATTTTTTGGAGTATCACATGCTATACCGGACGCTATGGGTATTATTGTTGAAACTCCACTTGGAGATATAGTTCACACTGGAGATCTTCGTCTTGATCATGATAATGATATACCAACAGATACAGAAGTTGAGCGCTATAAAATTTTTGAAAATAAAAATGTTCTTCTCCTTATGGCAGATTCTACGAATTGTGAAAACCCAGGATTTTCTATTTCTGACCGTGTAGTATTTAAAAATATTGAGAATGTTATTAAAGATACTCCAGGAAGATTAATTGTTAGCACTTTCGCTTCTCAGGTTGAGCGTATGATATACATGCTAAAAACTGCTGAAGATTATGGCAAGAAAGTTGTTATCGAAGGAAGAAGCATGAAGACTAACGTAGAGGTGGCGCGACTCGCCGATATGCTTCATATTCGCCCAGAAACACTTATTCCGATTGAAGATTTACAGCGTTATCCTGATAATAAGGTCGTTATAATGGCAACAGGCGCTCAAGGTGAAGAATTTGCCGCCCTAGGACGCATTGCAAATAAGACACATAAATATGTACGCCTAACTCCGCGGGATACTATTTTGATGTCATCATCTATTGTTCCAGGAAATGAACGTGCAGTACAAAACTTGAAGGATAAACTTTCTCGCCAGGGAGCTCACCTTATACACTATAAAACATCAGATATTCACTCCTCAGGTCATGCAAACTCTGAAGAGCTTGTTTGGATACACCGAAAAATTCACCCTAAGTTTTTTATTCCAGTTCATGGATATCACTATATGCTTCGTATGCATGCTGATATAGAAAAACGTTTAGGTATGATGGAAGAAAATATTCTTGTTCCAGATAACGGAATGATTATTGAAATCCAAAATGAAGGAAATAAAATTGTTGCATTAAAAGAAAAAGCCCCTTGTGAATTAATTGTTGTTGATGGAACTTCAGTTGGAAAAATTCAAGATGTAGTTATGCGTGATAGACAAACGCTTGCTGAAGACGGTATGTTCGTCGTGATTGGTGTCATCGATAGTCATACTCACACTTTGAAAAAATCCCCTGACTTAATTTCTCGTGGTTTCGTTTATTTAAAAGAATCACAAGAGCTTTTATATCAAACAAGACTTCTAACTAAAAAAGTTATAGAGGATTCACTTGCTAAGGGTGGCTTTGTAAACTTAGACCAAATGAAACAAGATATCTCAGAAGCTACAACAAAATTCTTGTTACAAAAAACAGCAAAGCGCCCGGTGATAATACCAGTGATAATTAGTATATAGAAAGTGGATGGTGGGTGGTGGAAAATATAAATAAATATTCAATGAAGCAATATCCAATATTTAAACAAAATAACAAACTTTATACCAAATTTTAATTAAGCCCACTCGATGGAATTTGTGTCATTCCAAACTTGATTTGGAATCCAGGTTCTGGACACTGGATTCCAACTTTCGTTGGAATGACTAGCACTCAGATAAGCTAATTAGAAATGGCATTATTTGATTAACAATATTACTTCATTAAATATTCCTAGTCTGTGTCTTCATTGATTATTGAATATTGTTTCATTGAATATTGCCCTCCACTGGTCACCACTTACTGCTCACTGTATACTATAACTATCTCCATGCTAGCCATAACCCGTAACAAACTCCTCCTTGCGACATTCTTGATGACTATATTATATGCCTTTCACTATGGCATACCACTATACGCGACATCAACGTATTTGCATGTATATTTTGGTTCCTCAACTATATCTTCACTCTATGTAATTGCAAGTCTAGTTACATTATTAGCTTCAATTCATGTTGCAAAATATATAAAAAAGTTCCACACCTACACTTTCACAATGATGCTTGTCATTGCTGAAATGATAATAATGACAGCGTTTGCATTAACAAAAAATCCAATATTAGTTGGATTATTTTTTGTCGTACATTTTTGTCTACAAACACTATTATATATATGTATAAATGTTTTCGTGGAGACATTTAGTAAACAGGCTGAGACTGGAAGTATTAGAGGAATATTTTTGGTACTTCTTAACCTTGGAATACTTATATCCCCGATTATTGGTGGTCTTGTTTTAACAAGAGGATCATTCGCCGCACTTTATATGGTTGCGACTGCAACGCTTGTTCCATTTTTATTTTTCTTACACCAATATTTAAAACACATGAAAGAGCCAGCTTATCATAGTGTAGATATGGTTGAAGCTTTTCACCGTGCTTGGAGAAATAAAGATTTGAAGGGTGCACTCATTGCCTCGTTCATGCTTGAATGTTTTTATGCTGTGATGGTTATTTATTCTCCAATATATTTAGCATCAATTGGTATACCACTTGTCGTATATTTATCTATAATATTACCTTTTGCACTTTTACCTTTTGTAATACTGCCTTATGAGCTTGGTTGGTTGGCGGATGTAAAAATTGGAGAAAAAGAACTTATGGTATTAGGTTTAATTATTGTTTCAATTTCACTATTTTTAATGGTGATAGTAAGTACACCGAACGTAATACTTTGGATTGCAATACTTTTATTTTCTCGCATAGGTGCTGCTTGTGTTGAGACAATGACTTATGCTTATTATTTTAAAAAAATATCAGCCGAGGATACTTCATTAACTGCACTATTTAGTAATACTCGTAGTGTTGCAGTTATTATAGTTGGGGGCTTCGGAATTTTTATAAGTCCGCTACTTGCGACTTATCCGCAAATTATATTTATAGCTCTTGGCTCTGCAACGCTATTTAGTATTTTATATATATTACCTATTCGTGATACTCGTTAAAAACTAATAATAAAAAAAATGAAAACAATAAAAGTAAAAACAGACGGAGTAACACGACTGAATAAATATTTAAGTACAAGTGGTGTCGTTTCAAGAAGAAATGCTGATGAGCTTATTAAAAATGGACTAGTCACAATAAATGATAAAACTGCTATCCTTGGAGATAAAGTAAATGATGGCGACACTATCTCATTTAAAAAAATAGAAACTCCTTTAACTTATGCCCTCTATTACAAACCAAGAGGAGAAGTTACTGGGCGTGTAGCCGGACTTCCTGGTTGCGAACCAGTTGGTAGATTAGACAAAGAAAGTGAAGGGCTACTTCTTTATACAAATGATTATCGTGTAGTTGATGCTGTGCTTCACCCAATACATGCAAGGGAAAAAGAGTATGAGGTACAAGTGCGTGAGAAGACAACACCTCGAGTTGTTACACTACTTAAGCGTGGAATAAAAACTCAAGAGGCCACATATTCCCCTGTTAAAAGTGTTCATATATATGGAGAAGGTCGCAGTATTCGTATTGTTATCACTGAAGGAAAAAAGCATGAAATTCGTAGAATGTTAAATGCTCTTAACTTAACTGTGTTATCCCTTAAGCGTGTTCGCATTATGTCTTTCGTATCACATGGATTAAAAGCAGGCTCACCACATATATTAAGTCAGAAACAAAAAGATATTTTATTGAAAGATTGCGGAATAGAGTGAGTACACAATTTTTAATTTCTAGTTTTTAATTTTTATTTAAACATACAATTCTTTTAACTTAAATTTACTTTTAATTACAAACTGTGCCGCATGTCATTCCAAACTTGATTTGGAATCCAGTGGACACTGGATCTTGATTTTCATCAGGATGACACACAAAATATAAATTTTGTATTTCAATAAAAACTAAAAATTAAAAACTAAAAATTTTTTACTTATTCTTCCCTAGGAATAGACCATTCTAGAAGCCTTTATATTTATCATGATTTTATATGAAATCTAAACATGTGAATAACTCCCTTTCAAACACTTGAGTATAACTTGTGGTCTGATACACTAATTAGTAGACAGTTGTTTCATTATCAGCTTTTAGTACCAGGAAAGGACAATCAAATGTTCTTGAAGTCTATGAGATAAAGTTGGGCTTATAAACCAATTGAATCTATGCCGATAAAAAAGCAGATGCGGCTTCAAACAACTGGAAGTAACATATTCTGAAGTTTGTAAAAGTTTTAGAAGAATTGCTAACAATAAAAACGGAAGCCTAAGAAGCAACCGCAACGCATCAAACAAAGACGTCGAACTTATTTAAAAAATAATTAAGACAAAACAAGAGTCGCCATACTTACCAGAGGGGCGACTTTTGTTTTGCCTAAGACGCATCTGCTTTGTTGCAGAAAATTTTTGCTCCATGCGTCGTACTATGTGTACGCCTTAGTCGCAAAAATTTCCTGCGCCTCGTCTCTGCATCCTTATAAAAAAACTAGAAATACTTCGCATCTATCGTCTTATACAAACAAAAATCCTATCTCAGGAAATAGAAAATAATTGCAATAATTATTGGAAGGCCGAGTATCAGGGAAATTAATTTTTTATCTCGTTCAGTCATGATGTTAGTCTATAAAGTCCTTAAAGTCTGTAAAGTCCATAAAGTGATACAAATACACATACTAGAAGTCCTTAGAAACCAGTGAGTGCACATATTGCCCAACGTCTACCCCTGTTGTGGCTAATGACTGGGCAAATCGTCCATCTTTTGATAATGAGGGCTTTAAATCAACATTAATGACCATATAACCATCTTTATAAGGAATCATATCAATTGATGCATGTCCGTTAATGCCCAATGACTGATATGCGGATTCCGCTGCCTTGCGTATGGCATCATTCTCCTTTTCCCCTGCTTTAAAAACTGCGCGCATTGGATGGTCTTTTCTTGGAAGTGCAGTAACCGGTGAAAAAGTTTCTACAGCAAGTGGTGTATATAATTTCTGCCCTCTAAAATTTGGAAGAACGGCAACGGACAAAGTTCGTGTAGGTTTGTATGTAAAAATATGCACGTCCAAATTATTATTATGATAATCTGCTAAAACATTTTCTAAGTCTGCATACTTACGAATTAAAACTGATTCATTTTCTTTATCTTTTTTAAGTGGTCTCACCATAAGTGGAGTATGAAAAGTCTGCCAAAGTTCTCTAAAAGTTTCTCTAGGTGTTTCAGTATTTGCTCTCACAACTAAAGTTTTTGGAGTTGGTAATCCATGCTGACGGAATAGTCTATACATATCTTCTCTATCTAAAGTTACAGAGTCGTCGTGAGAAAGTAAAAGTGGTATCCACATTTTTTTTGCAAGCTCTCGCCATGGTGCTTCCACATCTTGTGTTGTATCAACCACAGACTCTGCAATAGTAAAGACATAGTGAGCATCTGTCGGTCTACCTTTCATTGTCCAACTACCATCTGTATCAACCAAAATATCAAGTGGCGTGTATCCAATTCCAGTTAAAGATACCAATATATCTTTACCATCTTTGAGAGATTGACTGGTATTAACTTTCCCACCACGAATTACCGCGATGGTGTAGGGAATAGTTGAGGGAGGAGTCATGGTTTTAGTATAGCAAGGATATCTAACTGCTTACAGTCCATAGCTAACAAATAGGATTTTTACTCCCAAATTAATTTTCAATTTTGCAATTTCCAATTTTCAAAGGAAATGCAATACAGGTGGCCACTTCGTGGCCACCTGTATTTACTTTTGACTTTATAGACTTTCGACTATTTACCTACTTTTATCAATTCCACTTCAAAAATCAAATCTGAGTTTGCTGGAATAGCTCCATTGCCCATTTCTTGTGATCCATATCCAAGTGAAGCTGGTATCGCCAATAATCTCTTGCCACCAACCTTCATTCCCTCTACACCCATATCCCATCCTTTTATAACTTTCCCAGCTCCAATAACAAATTCAAATCCTGCATCTCCACGATTCTTAGATGCGTCAAAAATCTTACCATTAGTTAAAGCTCCTACATATTGAACAGTCACACTATCTCCTTTCTTGGCTGTAGCGCCAGTTCCAACAACCTCATCTTTCATTTGAAGGTCTGTTAATGGTGCAATTGGTGTTGATGTTGCCATAGTTGTTGTTGCTTTATTTTGTGTAATTGTTTCCTCTTTTGTTTCTGAACTAGCTTCCGCGTAAGCTCCTTTAACTTCAGACTTTCCTTTATTATTCATAAATGTAAATAACATTCCCCCAGCTACCAGCACAACCACAATTATAATTCCAATATTTGTTGATTTCATACTTTCAGTAAATTTTTAGCCTGCCTCGCCGGCAAGGCGGGTTCTTAATTATTAATTTTTAATTATTTTAATATTTTAACATATAACTACAACTTAAAAATAGAAGCTTACTCTTTTCTAAAGAAATTGGATGCAGTGCGAGGAGCCTAGGAATTTTTCGAGAAGACGTATATATGCATTGTATTTTTCTGCGACCTTCTGCGTTCGTTCTGCGTAAGTCTGCGGTCGTGGTTTACCACGACAAGGTGCCGCCAGTCTTATACTCAGTAACCCTAGTCTCGAAGAAGTTTTTCTCCTTATTCAAATCCACCGCCTCGCTCATCCATGGAAATGGATTAGGAGATCCGTAAACCTGGTCAATTCCCACACGCGCTAAACGCCTATCTGCAATATGTTCAATATATTGCTTGAAACCTTCAGCATTCAAACCAAAAATACCTGTAGGAAATACATTCACTGCGAATTCATATTCAAGCTTCACTGCTTTTTTAATTAAATTTGTAATACGTGTTACAAATTCTGGAGTCCACAATTCTGGTTGTTCTTCTTTAATTGTATTTATCATATCAATACCGAAATTCATATGATTACTTTCATCACGCATAATGTATTGAATTTGTTCCGCAGAACCAACCAATTTCCCCTGTCGCTGAAATCCAAAAATAACAGCAAAAGATGAATAAAAGAAAATACCTTCAAGAATAAGCGAAAATACACACATATTTTCTAGAAACTTTTGATCACTTTCAAAAGTCCCCGTCTTGAAATGGTCATCAAATATTCCTGTGTTAAAGGTAAGAATAAATTCTTCTTTATTATAAATCGCATCAACTTCACGATACATATTATAAATCTCCGTTCCTTCAAGTCCTAAAGATTCCACCATATATTGATATGCATGAGTATGCACTGCTTCTTCATAAGCCTGACGAAGTAAATATAAACGTGCCTCAGGTGAAGTTATATGTTTATAGAATGCCAACACTAAATTATTCGCAGCGATAGAATCTGCTGTTGTGAAAAATCCAAGAACAGTTTTGAAAGCATGACGCTCATCGTCTGACAAAACAGTTTGTGATCTCCATTGCTCGATGTCTGACTGCATACTTATTTCTGTTGGAAGCCAGTGATTTGCATTCGCCACATTATACGCATCCCATGCAAATTTATGTTTTATCGGCCAGAGTTGTACAACGTCCGCCGTACCACCATTTATTATTTTGCGTTCATTCACATTCACTCGTCCTGCGCCACGCTGAATTATCGGGCGATGTCCCGGCTCACCGAATGGTGGGTTCGGTATTGTCGTATCGTGTATTGGATTTGGATTTACTGGAGGCATATAAGTTAATTTTTAATTTCTAATTTTTAATTTTTATTGAAGATACTTCTTTGTGTTGGGCTTTCTTTTTGCTAATTACTTTCTACTATCTGCTACTCTATTCACATCCGTCGCAATGCGCTTCTGGCATTTTTGTGATATTAAATTTATTCACAGACTGCTCAAAAACTTTCATTGCTTCCACGTCAGCCGATGTTGGTGTCGCAGAAGACATTGGCATGTTCGATGGTATAAGTGTCGCTGATGGTGATGCAGAAAGTATTTCACCAACTGATGCAACAGATGAAGTATCATGTTCACCGTCTACACGTTTATGAGTCGAACCGAACTCGGAAGCATTCACTGTTGATTTCTCAACTTGAGACGCGCCAAGTGAACGTAAATAATATGTTGTCTTTAATCCTAATGACCAAGCATATTCATAAACTCCAGCTAATTCTCGCCCTGAAGTTCCTGCGAAATAAATATTCAATGACTGCGATTGATCAACCCACTTTCCTCTATGAGCCGCGGACTTTAATAACCATGATGGTTCAATTTGGAAAACTTCTTTATATTTATCCTTCAAATGCTGAGGAATTGTAGGAATATCGCGAACTGACCCATCATGATATTTAAGCATTCCAATCATTTCAAAATCCCAAAGACCCAGCTTTTTCAAGTCAGAAACAAGGTATGGATTAATAATAATAAACTCACCATTCATATTTGACTTCACATAAATGTTTTTGTATATCGGCTCAATTGTTGGAACAGAACCAACAATATTGGAAATAGTAGCAGTCGGTGCCATGGCCATACAATTAGAATTACGCATACCGAATTCTTTTACTGTATTACGCACCGGTGTCCAATCCATCTTTCCACCTTTTTCTATGTCTATAGTTTTACCACGAGTTTCTTCCAAAAGATTTATTGTATCCACTGGAAATATTCCCCTATCCCATTTACTTCCTTTGTAAGATGAATATGCTCCGCGCTCACGAGCCAATTCTGCAGAAGTTAAAATCGCGTGATAAGAAATTAATTCCATTGACTCATCAGCAAATGAAACTGCTTCCTGCGAGTCGAAATTAATATCCATCATATATAGTGCATCATGAAATCCCATAAGTCCCATTCCAACTGGACGATGACGCATATTACTTCGCTCTGCTTCTACTGTCGGATAAAAGTTAACATCAATAACATTGTCCAACATTCTCATTCCAGTTTTTACAGTTTGAGCAACTAAATCAGTGTCGAACTTTCCATCACGAATAAGTCTCTGATAATTTAATGAACCCAAATTACAGACGGCTGTTTCTTCTTCGGAATTATTTAATGTAATTTCTGTACAAAGATTTGAATTATGAACTACTCCAACATGGTCTTGAGGTGAACGCACATTTGACGGGTCTTTCCATGTAATCCATGGATGTCCAGTTTCATAAAGCATTGTAACCATCTTTCTCCAAAGCTCGCGAGCTTTCATGCTTTTATAAATCTTCATCTTGCCGTCTTTTGCAAGTGCTTCATATCTGGTGTAATGTCCTTCGAAAACTTTTCCATAAGTCTCTGCTAATTCAGGAACTTCCTCTGGTGAAAAAAGTGTCCAGTCTCCGTCTTCCTGTGCGCGCTTCATAAATAAATCAGAAATCCAAAGTGCTGTATCCATGTCATGCGTACGGCGTCTTTCATCCCCTGTATTTTTACGAAGTTCCAAAAATTCTTCAACATCATAATGCCAATTCTCAAGATAAACACATGTAGCACCACGACGACGGCCTGAACGATTAATAGCTACAGTTACGTCGTTCGCAATTTTTAGAAATGGAATAATTCCATTTGATTTAATGCCAGACTTTTTCACTAGTGAGCCTGAAGCACGTACGGAAGTCCAATTTGTCCCTATTCCGCCTGCCCATTTTGACAATTGAGCATTATCTGAGAAAACTTTAAAAATACTTTCGAGAGAATCCCCGACTGTGTTCAAGTAACAACTTGAGAGTTGTGGATGCTTTGTTCCAGCGTGGAAAAGTGTAGGTGATGACGGCACGAAACGAAGATTAGACATCGCTTCATAGAATTCTATCGCGCGAGTTGTTCTATCCATTTCTTTTTCTGAAAGTGCAACACCCATAGCAACACGCATCCAAAATCCTTGAATGTTTTCATAAATATTTCCAGTGCCTTCGACATCGCGAACTAAATATCTTTCATATAAAGTTTGTGAGCCAAGATACATAAATAATTCATCCCGTGAGCGTACGAGAGCATTTGCTAAACGGTTCAAATCAAAATTCTTCATGCGAATATCCAAATATCCTTTTTCAACTCCGAAATTAATTCCCTTAACAAAAACTTCTTTATATTGTTCGTCGATACGATTGTAATCAAGTGAGTCTCCGAGTAAATCAACATTAATAGATTGAAGCACCATGCGTGATGCTACGAATGAATATGCTGGGTCTTGCTCAATCATTGAACGGATTGTCATGATAAGTGCCTTTCGAATTTCTTTCGTAGTCATTCCTTCATAAACTTCTTGCTTCACTTGATTTACAATTTGCTCGACATTAATATCTTTCTCATAACCGGCCACTACATTCATAACTGACTTTCTAACTTTTTCAATATTAAATCTTTCTGGCGTACCATTTCTCTTTGTAATCATTAGTCCTCCCTCTTCTACTTTTTCTAAAACTTCTTGTTTCTTTTCTTCACGCATTTTCTGATGTTCGAAACGATAAATAATATAATGCTTTGCAACATCAAAAAATCCAGCACTCATAATATGCTTCTCTACTATGTCTTGTATATGTTCAACACTTGGCACATAACCTTCGCGAGTTATTACTTCGAGTTCAACTTCCTTAACAACTAGTTCCGTAATTCTTTTACATAACTCTGCCTTCTCATCTCTTGTAACACTTACAAACGCTTTCTTTAATGCGCTCTCAACCTTACCTTGTTCGAAAGAAACTATCTCACCATTTCTCTTCTTAACCGTTTGTAAAATAGACATACACGTTTCATTTTCATTACATTTTTAATATATTCAGTATATATAAAATGACCCTGGAATACACTTTTTTGTCTATATTTTGATGTCAAGAGTCGCTCTTGACATACTCCAAATACTTGGTTTAGATACGCTTATCTCGTAAGCGTTTATGATAGCCTATGGCAAATCTATGTGCCTCCCCATTACCCAAAAATATTTCCTTTGTATGGTAATCCACATATTCCTTTCGTCCCAAAATGTCTTTTGGCTTGTGATGAGCATCTTTAACAACAGAGACACAAGGTATAGAAATACCTAGTCCAGCCAATGTTTTTTCTGCTGTTTGCTTATGTGCTATGCCACCATCTATAACAATTAAGTCAGGGTAACGCCATTCTTTATGTGAAAATCTTCTCGTTAAAATTTCTCTAAGGCCTGCATAGTCATCATTTATATTTTCTGGTAATTTAAATTTTCTATACTCATCTGTATTTTTTTCTTTACCTTCAATTACCGTCATCACACCCACGCGCGATGTTCCAGAAATATGTGCGACGTCATACGACTCAATGCGAAAATTTTTATCTTTAAAAGAAGTTACATTGTCGTCCTTAATTAAATTAACATCTTTAATATGATCTAATGCAAAAAGTGTATTACGAATTTGTCCCGCCTTTTCAAATAAATTTTTCTTTGCATAATTATGCATTTCTTTTTCTAAAGATTTTTTGATGTCTGTTTTTTTACCTTCGAAGAATTTTCTAATATTTGAAATATTCTTTTTATATTCTGTTTCAGTTATGGCACCAACACATACTCCTGGACAAAGTTTTATTTGCGCATTGAAGCAAGGCTTAATTTGATTAAACTCACATCTATCACGATACGGAAACATTTTACGAATTATTTTCATCGCCTCTTTCAATTGTGTGAGAGATGCAAATGGGCCATAGACAGCGAGTGTTTCTTTTTTGGTAAATCGTTTTTCAAAATCGCGGATACGAAGAGTGAGAACTCTTGGAAATTTTTCTTTAGTTATTACTACGCAAGTAAAACTTTTATCATCTTTTTCTTTTGTATTATATGATGGATTATTATCTTTAATTAATTTACTCTCAAGTAATAACGCTTCAAGTACGCTGTCAGTTTCTTGGAAAGTTACATGATGCGCGGCTGCGACCATTCCGACTAATCTTAAACCACGTGTTTTTATTAAGTCATTAGAAAAATAACTTTTAACTCTATCTGAGAGTGATGTCGCCTTTCCAATATAAAGGATATTATCTTCGCTATCTCTAAAGAAATAAACCCCTGGATTATCAGGAAGTTTGGTTGTAACTAACTCTTGCTTTTTCATTTAAAATATTATACAATGAAATGTCGCTCTTGTACATGGTTAACCGTTAAGTCGGCAAACCAATAGTATCAGAAGCGATGGCAAATCCCTATAAAATGGGGTTAAATCAAAAAAACATTGAGGTTCTTTTCATGGCAACTAAAAAGGGCTCAGAGCAATCTGAGCAAAGTTCTAAAGGTGGAGATACATCCACAGAAACCAGACCGACACCCCTTGAACGGTTCAAATCACAGGCGAGGCACCCAACGATAGCCAAGCTTCGTGAGCCTGGCAAAACTCAGATAACTTTCCCAAAACGGTCGGGTGAAATACCCTTCAGTATTGGTAAAGTACTGGGAAAGTTAAATCTTTTTCTACGCGGCAATGGAACGGTCTCCATCAACCACACTGCGACTTCTATAAGTGAACTGGTCGACAAAGGCCACTTGTTGTCACTGGCAAATAGTGGAGACAAAAGTGTTACCAAAGTCAAACTCTGGCTAAGGAACAAACGGTCTTATGCCGTCGTAGAACGCCAAGACTTGAAAAATTTCTTAACGGCAGCTGGCATTGTTGCTGGGAAGTAAATCCCTGCACAGCCACTCTGCATCAAGCCACCTCCGTGTGGCTTTTTTTTATTCCTATTTTTTTAAATAATATTATGTGTCATCCTGATGAAAATCAGGATCCAGTGTCTTATGTTTCAGTGGACACTGGATTCCAACTTTCGTTGGAATGACATGCAATAGAATTTGTATTCACTTTCGACTTTATGGACTTTATAGACTTTACGGACTTACTTTCTTTCTCTTTAAAACCTTCTTAAGGTACTGCCCTGTGTAAGATTTCGGATTTGACGCCACCTGCTCTGGATTTCCTGTCGCAACAATTTTTCCACCTCCTACTCCACCCTCAGGTCCAATATCAATAATATGATCAGCAGATTTTACAATATCTAAATTGTGTTCAATCAGAACTACAGTATTTCCTTTATCAACTAATTTATTTAAAATCTCGAGCAGTTTAACAATATCTTCATAATGAAGTCCGATAGATGGTTCGTCTAAAAGATAAATTGTTTTTTCTACATGTGGACGATAAAGTTCTGAAGAAATTTTTACACGCTGAGCCTCACCACCTGAGAGTGTTGTTGCTGATTGACCGAGTTCCAAATATCCTAACCCTACATCTGACAAAGTTTTTACTCTGTCATACACCGCTGGAATATCATAAAAGAAAGTTAAAGATTCTTCGACTGTCATACACAAAACATCATAAATACTTTTTCCTTTCCATTTAACTTCCAATGTTTCTTTCATAAATCTTTTTCCCAAACAAACATCACACTCCACATAAACAGTTGGAAGGAAATGCATCTCAACAGCTATCTCGCCATTACCCTGACAAACTTCACAACGTCCACCTTTCACATTAAAAGAAAATCTCGACGGCTTCCAGCCACGAATTCTGGCCTCTTCGCTTTCTGCGAATAAGTCGCGTATGTGAGTCCACGCTCCAGTATATGTTGCAGGGTTACTTCTTGGTGTGCGACCAATTGCCCCCTGGTCTATTAACACAACACGAGACAAATATTCTGTACCCGAAAATGTTTCGCAATTATATATTTTTGCTGAGCGATTACGACGCTCTAATCTTGCAAGTAAATTCTTGTATAAAATCTCATACATCAAAGAACTTTTACCAGAGCCAGAAACTCCAGTAATAGCAGTCATTCTTCCCAATGGCACATTCACATTCATTCCTTTAATGTTAAATATGTTTCCACCAGTAATGCGAAGCGTACCCTTGTCGTGATCCCGGCGAGCTGGAACTGGTATTTCTTTTTCACCACGAAGATATGCCAAAGTTACACTGCCGGATTTGTTTCTTGGTGCGGTTAATAATTCATCTAAATATCCAGACACGACAACTTCACCACCGTGAACTCCAGCTTTCGGTCCAATATCTACAATATAATCTGATGCAAAAATTGTATCCTCATCATGCTCAACAATGATAATTGTATTTCCAATATCTTTTAAATGAGTAAGGGTTTTTATTAACCTTTCATTATCACGTTGATGAAGTCCAATCGTTGGTTCATCCAATACATAAAGCGCACCAACTAATTGTGAGCCAAGTTGTGAAGCCAATCTTATGCGTTGCGCTTCTCCACCTGAGAGCGTGTCTGCTTTTCTATTTAATGCTAAATAATTAAGTCCAACATTTAACATAAACTTTAATCTTGATTCAATTTCTTTTATCACAACGGATGCAATTTCTTGTTCCTTTTTTGAAAGTGGAAGCCTCTCAAAATATGTTAATGCGTCTTGTATAGAAAGAGCTGTTATATCAACAATGTTTATTTTTTCTACATCATCTAAATATACATTTAATGCCTCTGGTCTTAAGCGTTTACCAGAACAAACATCACACTCATCTAATCCACCAAAATATTTTGTACCTAAACCATTACATGACGGACATGCTCCATATGGCGAATTGAAAGAAAATAAACGAGGCTCAATTTCTGGAAATGAAAATCCACAATTCGCACAAGAAAACTTATTACTCATAATTGTTTTATCGCCAAGTATTTCTACTTCAAGTAATCCATTTGATTCATGAAGAGCTCTTTCAATTGCTTCTGATAATCTAATCATGGCATCCTTCTCTGTATTTTTGTGGCGGAAATCATCAAGTGCGATAGAGTCCACCACGATTGAGATTTCATGTTTTTTAGTTTTGGAAAGCACTATTTGTTCACGAAGAGAATAACGCTTACCATCAACAACTGCCTCTGTATAACCTTTTCCAAGCATGTCATAAAGCATTTGATAATGTTCCCCTTTTCTTCCACGCACAAGTGGTGAAAGTATATGTAATTCGGCGTGAGAAAATTCTACGCCCATTATTTCTTTTTTACTTTTTTTATCATCAACCTTTTTCACTTTATCCAAAATGAAATGCATAATTTCTTCATTAGAAAGTTTTTGAATTTTTGAGCCACATTCTACACAATAAGGCTTACCGACACGTGCATATAAAACACGGAGATAATCATAAATTTCTGTAATAGTTGCAACTGTTGAGCGAGGGTTTCGGCCTGCTGATTTTTGGTCAATTGATATAGCTGGAGAAAGTCCGATGATTTCATCTACGTCTGGCTTTTGTAATTGTGTTAAAAATTGTCGAGCATAAGCTGAAAGAGATTCAACATAACGACGTTGTCCTTCAGCAAAAATAGTATCGAATGCAAGTGATGATTTTCCAGAACCAGAGAGACCAGTAAATACAATCATCTTATGACGAGGCATTTCTACTGTGATATTTTTTAAATTATGTGTCCTAGCACCTTTCACAATAATCTTTTCAATATGGTCTATTTTTTCTTCGGATTTCTTGGGTGTCATGGGGATAGATTTTAATTATCTGCTTTATTTCACTAAACTCTTTTATGATTGTCATTCCCGCGCAGGCGGGAATCCAGTGTCTGTATTTTTTGAAAACCTGCCTCGCCAGCAAGGCGGGTTGGAAATTGATAATTGGAAATTAATTCATCAATTAGGGTATTGGATTATAACACAAAAACAGACAAAAGTTAAGAGACAAGACCTGAATTCTCGCCCTAATCGCACAAAGGTTCGCAGGCTAATTGCACAGGTGTTTTTGTCATATAGTTCATGGTATATGTCACATACACAAATAGGAAAAGAAGATTATGCTTGTATA
>Ga0208375_1001381_pt1 | contig 27514 bp, 37 predicted proteins | sample RifOxyD1_FD_184038 | JGI IMG/M metagenome (GOLD analysis project Ga0208375, IMG submission 184038) | Soil microbial communities from Rifle, Colorado - Rifle Oxygen_injection D1 (SPAdes) | ecosystem: Environmental > Terrestrial > Deep subsurface > Rock core/Sediment | place: Rifle, Colorado...
CTCACTATTATAACGCCTCAAAAAGAAAAAACTCGTCTGCGGTGCTCGTTCCTGTGCTCCTCGCGCCCCTGCACGTTTTCGGGGTCGCCTAATATAGATTAGATGAAATATTACTCGCCGCGCCCTTTTAAGAATTAACTATTGGGTTTTTGTAGACTTATCTAAATGAGATATTTTGGGATTGAATTCTAAGATACTTTGCATTATGTATTCTCTGATTCTTCTGTTCATATCGCCATTATATGTGAAATTTTCGTTACTTTCAAATGGTCTTTTTATGTATTTGATTTTGAATCCATATCGCTTTCCATTAACATCTATGACATCTTCAGTGCTCGGTTCAGCTATCCATGCATCTCCGAAAATACACATCTCAATGTCGTCAGAGCAAGTTATGTATCCTTCATAGACCTGTTTTCCTAAATCAGCTCTAACAATACCCATCCATCTCATTGAATCGGTGCTAGTTTGAACTCTACGTTCTGTTTCGTATAACATCGGCTGAGTCTCATATCTTTTATTAAGATCTGCGTAGAATTTTTCTGCCTCTTTTCCTGTAATACTATGTCTAATTCCAATATCACGATTAGAGATGTGCACTCCGCTGCCAGATACTGTTACAATATATGAACCAATTTGATATTCAAAACGACCCTCAGAAGGAACTGGCAAAAGTAAACTTTTAATTTCACCTGCTACATCATCTAAACTTACTCTTTCCAATGTTTCTTTCGCTTTGGTATCAAGCTCTCTTGTAAGTTCGGCTAAATTCATTCCTCTACAAAAACCCACCTATTATTTAAACTTTTAGGCGCGGCTCCGTCATACTCGTCTCGTCCTTACAGTCCTCGCGCCTTCATTCTTCAGGTCGCCTAATGTGATTAGACTCAATTTGGGTTAGGGCTTTTTTAGAGCGGGAAAACCTATAACAACCTGCAGAACTCAACTGGCAATATAATCTTAATGCCTTTGAATTCACGCAGATCAAGCAGATGATTATTTCCAGAAACAATGTAATCAGCATTTCCTGCAAGTGCACATTCAAGAAACCGGTTATCAGGCGGATCATTTTTAATGGCATCAATTCTTATTTTCGGATCAACAACTGTAGAATTCTCTAGCAACAGATCAATCCATTCTTTAATCATGTCTTCAGGCATTGCAATACGCGGATACCGCAAAACTCGCTGTAATTCTGCAAGTGTCGCAAGAGATGTTATTAATTCAAACTTCCCTGCTTTCCATGCATGAAGTATCTTTTCGGGATTGCCTTTCCAAAGCATGCCTGACACAAGTACATTCGTATCAAGAACTACTTTCATGCTCTTGTGCCTTTGATTGCCGCTTCAACGTCACGCGAAGTCAGGCGTTTCTGTCTTGCGAATTGCTGCGTCTTTTTGAGCAATTTATCAAATCCTTTGAATGAAGGCACAGTTAATTTCTTTAGCAAGATTGTGTCATCTTCTGCCACAACTACGAATTTCTCCCCTTCATGCAAATGAAGATTCCTACGTACGTCCTGCGGTATAACTACCTGCCCACGTGAACTCATGCTTGTTACTTCTAGTTTTTCCATTGTTAACCTCCAATAAGATAATCTTATTGGTAAGAATATATAAATGTTGTGGTTTTCCCGCTTTTTAAATTAAGTTAAGCCCGAACCCAAACTCGTCTCACTTCGTTCGCGTCTAAAACGGTGTTTTAGAGAGTCTAACACAGATTAGTTACAATCGCTTCGGTGGCGGACTCTACTGAACCTTTATAAAGCACTTACGTAATATTTATAATGTAAGAACATCATAATCATACTATGGCAGAAACAATAACCATACCAAAACAAGAATATGAACAAATGAAAATGGAGTTAAGTACATTAAGACATACAAAAATATACGAAAGACTCCTTCAATTTGAACAGAATATTGTAAAAGCAAAATTCACTAGAAAAGATTTAGGATTTTGATAACTTCTCTCTTAATTCTTTGATTGTATCTTTTTGTTTTTCTGGGCTTGTTTTCATTTCAAACTCAAATATCCTTATTTCGTTTGTTTCTGCAGAAGGAACGTAGTATAATCTTATGGGAGGATGATTAGTTTTTAGTTCATATATAAATAATTTAGAATCAAGAAGCTTGCCTGCATCAGGTCCAATCTGTTCTAATCTATCGAACATCTTTGCTAGAATTTGTTTAACAACCCCATTATTTGCAGCTTTTTTAAGCTGTTTTATCATAATATCGTCAAAAACTAACACATAACTCTTTTCCATTCTATAATACTAATTTTATGGCTTTATAAATCTTTTTTACTAAATATATATTATCCGCCACCTACGCAACTTTGCTCTTCGAGCAACCCTTCCAAGTTTTCAGGGGTAACTAACACAGATTAAATCCAATTCGAAAACCCGCCTATCGTTGATAGTAAACCGTAAATCCCTTTAGTTGTCGCCTTTGTTAAACTTCATAAAATAAAGAATGCCGAGAATAATAAGTATCAAAATAATTTGTGAAAATCCTTTTTGATTTATGCTACTGCCCCTAATTTAATTACTTCATTAGTTCTGTTCATTTGCTTTCGCATTTCAGTTTCTTTCTGTTACAAACATTCCGTGGGGGCCTTCCATTACCAACTTGTTTTCTCTTGCGAGTAATTTTGCGTATGGTGCGAAAGCAATCCATCCTTTACCCGTCATATCATCAATACGCACAACTCGGTGATTATAAGTGTCTAAGATATAAATGTGTCCATTTTTCATTATTGTAATGTCATGAGGTTCTTTGAGTGGATCGTTTGGCAACCCTTTGAATTCAATCCATCCTTTACCTGTCATATCATCAATTCTAACAATTCGATTATTGTGCTCATCCATGATGTAGATTCTTCCTTGCGAATCCAACACGCCGCCGTTGCTTTCATCCTCAAACTGTCCAATCCCGGAGCCCTTTGTTCCTCCGTAAGTTATCCATCCCTTACCAGTCATATCATCAATTCTTATAATGCGGTGATTACCGGCATCTGCGCCGTAAATTCTATCCATTGAATCAATAGCTATATCTTTTAACTTATAAAACTGATTCGCACCAGAACCACTTGTGCCAAACAAGATGCGACCTTTTCCAGTCATGTCATCAATTCGAATAATTTCATTGGAGTTCGCAATATAAATTCTCCCTTTTGAATCAAATGCGACTCCTAAAGGTTCCATAAACTGACTTTTTGTGTTATAGATTATCCAATTTTTTCCAGTCATATCGTCAATTCTTACAATACGTTTGTTTCTTGTATCCGGAATGTAGATCTTACCGTCGGGACCAACAGCCAAATGACTTGGATCACGTAATTGGTTGGTTCCATTTCCAAAAGTTCCAAATGAAACCCAGTTCTTGCCAGTCATGTCATCGATTCGTATTATGCGGCTGTCTATGTAACCTGTTTTCTCACATATCTCTGGAGTAGATTCACAGCTTGCCTGGTCAGCTATATAAATGTAAACACTTCCAGCTTCCGGATCGCTCTCGGGAATGCCTGTAGGACCGGTGTATTGTTGCTGGCTATTATTATTGGAGAAGTTTTGCGAAGCTTGTGGGTTGTTTTTCTTTTCAAACTCGCAAAATTGAATGCACGGACCATACTGCATCATGCTACAATCAGGAGGCCATTGCACCTGTTTTCTGGATTTCCAATCCTCGCACATCTGTTTTGAGCCTTCTGGGAAATATTTGCAAGAATAGAAGCAGCCAAAATCATCCCGCTCAGACGATTGTTCTTGCGTCCCTTGAGACGAAGATTCAATACCTAAAGTTTTCATTAGAAATTCGTATGGGGGGTGCCCTGGCCAGAAAAAGAAAATTAATGCAAGCAGAATAAGAGTTATAATCAGATAAATTTTATGTTTCATTATCCATTCTATCAAACTTATGGTTTATAAATACTTTTCGGTAATGCAACAACTTGATTTACGGCGGGTTTTCGAACTTTTCGGACGAAACTTTTGAGAACTTCGTAGCTCAAAAGGCATTTAACAGGCATTAGATAAAATTATTACTCGGTCGGCTTTATCCCTTAATCATTACTTTTATTAGCAAATTATATAAGTGGTATTTAAGATAATCTTATTATGGCAGAAAAATAATATATTGATACATCAATCTGGATGGATCTCTATGAAGACAGAAAAGGCTATAACAATGAACCATTAGGAGAATACGCCTTAAAATTATTCTCACTAATCAGAGCAAAGAACAAAACATTAATCATAACTGATCTGCTTGTCAGAGAATTAGAGATGAACTACTCCATTGCAGAAATCAACGGTATGATGAAGCCATTTGAAGCGATTACTGAAAAGATCATCGCTACGAAAGAACAAAGAGAAGAAGCTAAGAAAATCGCTAAAGAGCGAAATGTCCCTCCTGGAGATGCATTGCATGCAATCATTGCCAGAGATAGTAAATTAATTTTAATAACGAGGGATAATGATTTTAGAAAATTAGATGATATTTCTAAGCATCATAAACCCGAAGAATTAATTTAAATTTTCTTAGCTATTTCTTCAAATGCTTTCTTTCTAATGTCTTCATATTCTCTTTCAGATGTTTTTTTCTTTGCTGCTCCTTTGAGATGCGCTATGCTCATTATAGCTTCTTTTAATTTCACTTCTTCAATTTTATCTCTCAAAGCAGCTCTAATGAACTCTGTCCTGTTTTGATAACCTTCTCTTTTGACGAGATTATCTATGTCTTCCAAGAATGTATCTTCCAGTTTGACTGTAATCATATCAGTTGTCATATAGCTATCGTATATACTCTAGCTATATAAACTTTTCGTATTTTTCTGCCTTTGATTAAAAATAATTTGCTATAAATCTAACGTTAAGAAGCCGACCTGTGTCATACTCGTCTCGTCCTATCGTCCTCGCGCCTTCATTCTTCAGGTTACCTAACACAGATTAGATGAAATATTACTCGGTCGCCGCTGTTCAGAAACCAAAGGTTTATATATGTGTTACCACATATTTATGTGTAGGTGATTATTATGGGTAATATGACACTATCTATGCCGGATGAAGTGCAGAAGAAAATGAAGCGCTTTTCAGAGATCAAATGGAGCGAAGTAGCTCGAAAAGCCATTATTGAAAAATTAGAATCACTGTTTTTGGCTGACAAACTAGCTCAAAAGAGCAAGCTGACTGAGAAGGATGTTGAAGAATTCAGCAAGAAAATAAAGTCAGCAGCTACTCAGAGGTTTGTTCGTGCGCATAGTCATTGATTCTAACGCCTTATTTGCAGCTTTGATCAAAGATTCGACTACTCGTAGGATTGTTCTTGAATATGATGGCTTATTCTTGTTTCCAGAGGTAATTTTTGAAGAAGTTGAAAAGTACAAATCTGATTTACTTAGAAAATCAGAGATGGATGAGAAAGAATTCAATAAACTATTAGAATTGATATTGAGAAAAGTAACGATTGTTCCAACAGAACTTCTTGATCCATATTATGATGAATCTGACAAATTATCTAAAAGTGTCGAATCCCCGGAAGATCAGCTTTTCTTCGCTTGTGCTCTAGCATATCCCGATAGTGTCATATGGTCTAACGACAAGAAACTGAGAAGACAAACTAAAATTAAGATAATCACTACACTGGAGATTACTAATCTCTTATAGCGGCGACCTCCGTCATACTCGTCTTTCGCCTTACAGGCTCATACACTTCAAAACAAGGTTTTGAGGTCGCCTAATATAGATTATGTGCAATCCGCCTCCACCCGCCTTTAGAAAATTTTATAAAGTTTGAAAATAATCTTGTATATTATTGTAAAAAATTAGGAAGAAATAAATGAAAAAATTAATAAAAATTCTAGGAATCATTGTCGGAATTATTGTTTTAGTAACTCTAATCATGGCGATTTTTTCGATATGTCCTCTAAAAGGACCTTGGCCAACTCCTCCTTGGTGCAAAGACAGAGAGCTAAAAAACATTGGAGATTTTGAACGTGATGTTACGATAAAAGTGTTAGAAGAACAATGGAAAAAGATATCGGAAAATGATAGGTACTATTTTGTAAGGGGAAAACCAGCATTTTCAGTAATACAACAAGAATTTTCACAAGATTATGAAAAACAAGAATTTCAAGCGCCTTACATAAAAGCAGGAATGAGTATAGTATCATGGCCATGCAGTATCCATTCGATGAGTGAGGAGCAATATTTGGAAGCATTTGAAGAAGAGATTGTTGCAATGAAGAAAATGAATGTAAATACTATAATGGTGAGAGTAGCTCTTCAACAAGATACGGATTATACAAAGAGCGCTTTCATTGAGAACACATACGGTTTTAGTGATAAAACTGTCTGTGACCGAATTCCGTATAAAAAAATGGATACAACGTTTCCACCGGAGATAATGGGTAAAATTTTCAGAAAAATTCATGAGAACAATTTAATGGTTTTATTAGAATTTTCTTCTTTCCCTCCAGAAGGTTTCCCATGGCAAACGCTTATACCATGGCAAGGAAATGTAATGGCTGAAGATTTAACTAAGTTCTTTTCCGAATACCTTGAAAGAATGATGCCCTATGTAAAAGTTGCTGAGCAGGAAAATGTCGAGATAACAAGAATAGCAACTGAAATAGAAGTCATTGGAAAAGAAAGGAATACTATATTTAATGCTACCGAGGAAGAAAGGATAAAAGAAAGAAACACCTTATTTAGAGAAAAAATAATTCCCTCAATAAGAAAGGAGTATAAAGGGCTATTAACTTATGGAGAAAATTTCCAGGTAATAGACCAGATAGATTTTTGGGACAAATTAGATTACATAGGTATTGATTTTTATATGGCTTTTACTAATAAGAATGACCCGACCGTTGCAGAGCTGGAATCCAGCATAAAAAGTCTATTGAACAAAAAAATATTGCCATTGCAACAGAAATATAATAAACCAGTGTATTTTGCTGAATTAGGATATAGGTCTTATGACGGCGATAATCGCAGACCGTATGAAGGAGAGGATGCGGGTAGGTCATGGATTGACCAACACCCAGATAGTCCTGTTGACCATCAAGAACAGGCAGACGAATTTAATGCCACTTTCAATGTAGGAAAAGATATTCCCTGGATTTATGGATATATGATTTGGGATCCGGGGTATAATGTAGCGATAGGACATGGCTTAAAACTTCCAGAAGGATGATTATAAACCGGTATGGCAGTTTTTCAAATGGTTACTTAAAATTTTAAGCGGGAAATATCACAACTTGATATGAGAAGTAAATATAGAATATAATTTCCAGCGGGCTATGGCGGACTTTCTCGCCTTCGGCTCGAACCACGCTGCGCTCTCGTTCTGCTACACTCGGGGCACATAACGCAGATTAGTTACAATTTTCGAGCTGCCCCTTTAATGCCCCTTATATCCGAACTTCTTATTATACTTCTCGTGGTCAATAATGTCAAGAACAAAAGCAATTATCTCAACTTCGGATTCTCCATCAGTTAAAGAATATAGCATTCTCCAAAAATGTGGAAGTTCCACCCAAAATAAATTCGTAATACCGTATTTATTTTTGTATTCATCAGGAATTTGCCTTTTGCTATTGGCTCACCATAGTGCACATCTTGCTTGATTAACTCCTTCTTCTGTTCGAATCTCTCAAAAATCTGCGCTTCTGGGGTCCTCTTTCTACCAGATGTGACTACCTCTTCAAATTCTTTCTTGAGATAATTGTATACCTCTTCAGCTTCAGGAGAAAGCCTTACCTTAACATTCTTTTTCAAACTTCCAAACCTTTTACAATAGCTCTTCTTAGATTAGGATTATTGTTGTGGATCCAAGTAATTCCTTTCAAAGAAACAGCAATTTTATTGCTTTCCTCAAGATAATGAAGAATAGTCATCAAGGTGTTATGATTAACCTGCTTTGGCAGTTTCTTTTTTAGTTCTGCAATTGTGATAACACTTTCATTCATATTCTTGAGTGTTTCTTCTACCATTATCACAGTATTGAGGTTTGGCGCATGTTCTAGTTCTTGCATATTAATCACCCATTGTTATTAATTAATAACTATTAGATATTAATAAGTATATAAATGTTTGGTTTTGGGACAGCTCGAAAACTCGTCTCGTCCTATCGTCCTCGCGCCTTCATTCTTCAGCGATACCTTTTTAAACAACCCCATTTTACATGAAAACTATGAAACAATGCCCGGTCTAACCGTGCAAGCTTCATTCGCTCACGCTCATGAAACAACCAAAAGCTGGTTACGATTCAGTAAGAAAATCAGGCAGTTAGATCTATTTCATTTCTAGGGATTGTTTAGATAATTTAGCGAGGTTAAAATTATGGAAATAAAAACTACACATGGGGAAGGATGCCATTTAACAATTGATGCATTTGAGTGCAAAGAGAATCTTAACAGCAAAGAGCTAGTTACAGAATTCCTGGAAGAACTGCCGGATTTGATCGGCATGAAAAAGATAAGCAAAGCCAATGTTATCCGCTATGCTGATAGGAATGAAAAGGAATCAGGAGTTACAGGATTTATCATAATTGCCGAAAGCCATATAGCAATTCATACTTATCCAGAAAAGAGATTCTTAAGCGCAGATATCTTCAGCTGCAAAGAATTTGACTATGAAAAAGCAATCGAATTTGTTAAAAGTAAATTCAAGCCTGATAATGCTGAGCATAATCTGCTTCACAGAGGGCATGCTGAAAATTACGATGCAGACAAACATTTGGAAAAAATAAAAGGATTTGACTTGGAAAAAATAAAATCGGCAGGTGATATCATCTCCGGCATGAAAAATATAGGTTTCCAGGCAGCACATCTGGGGCAGGCTGCTGAAATACTTAAAAAAATAAAAGACAGCAAAGCAGCAACTTTCCTGAGTTTTACATCAAATATGGTCTCATCAGGATTAAGGGAGGTTTTCGCTTACTTAGTGAAGCATAAAATGGTTGACGCGATAATAACATCAGTCGGCTCTGTCGAAGAAGATCTGATGAAATGCAGCAAATCTTTTTTACTCGGGGATTTTAATGTTTCTGACATTGACCTGCACAGAAAGGGGATAAACAGGATAGGAAATATATTTGTTCCTAATGACAGATATGAAATGCTCGAAGATGTTTTAGTTCCTTTCCTGAAAACAATGCATGAAAAACAAAAACATACCGGAAACTTGATATCGCCGTCAGAACTGATATATGAACTCGGAAAAATAGTCAAAGACGAGAATTCAATACTTTACTGGGCGTCAAAAAATAATATTCCGATCTTCTGTCCGGCAATTACTGACGGAGCATTCGGTCTCCAGTTATATTTCTTCAAGCAAAGCAATAAAGATTTCGGAATTGATGTAACTGCAGATATGAAACAATTGGGAGAACTTGTCTTGAACGCCGAAAAAACGGCAGGCATTATTCTGGGAGGAGGATTTGCGAAGCATCATCTGATTGGAGTTAATATTTTAAGAGGAGGACTGGACTATGCAATTTACGTTACAACAGCCGGAGAAGGAGACGGTTCTTCGTCGGGAGCAAGACCGAAAGAAGCAAAATCCTGGAGTAAAATAAAAGAGGATGCAAATAATGTATGCATAGAAGGGGATGCGACAATAATTTTTCCATTGCTTGCATTGAGCATGAAAGAAACGTGGAATAAATGAGCCAGGACTTGTTAATTTTAATAATTTTGACATTTCTTACAGGGCTTATTGTAAAATATGTGGATGTTCTTGAAGATGACCGGAAAAACAGTTCTTTGTCATTAAAAATTACCCTGGGAATGTTATATGGCATTCTTTTGTTTTATACAGTCCGCAGATTTGATGTGATTGCATCGCTTTGGATTGGAACGGTTATCGGATTAATATTAACAGGGAAGATAGACTCACCCGGGCACTATGCCGGCGTCGGCCTGTTCTTTGTTTTATTGCTTTTACTCGGGTTTTCCAATGTAAATTTTCTGCTTTTGATTTTATTCGCATTAATCTGCATTATTGAAGAAATTTTAAATGATTATTATGATAAGAAGAGAATTAAAAATAGACTGATGTCAAAAATAATTTCAGCAAGGCCTCTGCTTGAGATTACAGCATTTATCATCTCTGCTGCGACAGGACTTTGGATGATATGGATTGCGCTGCTTAGTTTTGATGCCGGATATATCCTGGTAGCTAGTTTAGATAAAGATTAAACTTTATTCTTAACTCTTTTCTTTGAAAATTGAATAATGTTTTCAATCGTAGTACTAATAATTCTCAATAACGCTTCCTTTGAATTAAAGGCATTGTGCGGAGTTATTATCACATTGTTCATCTTCATAAGCAAATGGTCATTAAGCATTACTCTTTTGACAGATTCCCTGAATTTTCTGTGCAATAACTGCTTTTCTTCTTTTATCTCATTTTCTCCTTCAAGGACATCTAAGGCTGCTCCTGCTATTTTTCCTGTCTCTAAACCTTTAACTAAGGCGTCTGTATCAACTACTCCCCCTCTTGCCGTATTGACTAAAATGGCTCCGTGCTTCATTTTTGAAATTGCATTTTTATCTACCATATGATGCGTTTCTTTGCAGTATGGAACATGCAGAGAGATTATATCTGAATTACGAAGAACACTATCAAAAGAAACAATTTTAATACCTAATTCTCTTACTAAGTTTTTGTCAGGATGCCTTGTGCATGCCAGAATTTTCATCTCGAATCCTTTTGCAATCCTTGCGACGTGTTTTCCAATATTTCCCAAGCCTATGATTCCAATTATTTTCCCTTTCAAATCAAACCCTCTTAAGCCTTCATCTGTTTCAAACATCTGAAGCTCATGCGTCCTTTTGATGGAAGGAAATAATTTTCTAGACAATGCAAGAATCAATGCAAAAGTGTGCTCTGCTACTGTATTTTCACCGTAAGCCGGCACATTCGCAACTAAAATTCCTTTTTTGCGGCAGTGCTCAACATCAATATTGTCATAGCCGGTGGACATCGCTGCAATCATTTTAAGATTAGGCAATTTATTGATTACATTCTTAGTTATCTTCGAATATATGAAAACAGCAAGGATATCAGTGTCCTGCAGTCTGCTTACATCTTTTTCCTCGAAATGCCTGTTGAAGAACGCCAGCTCATGAGATTTCAGCTCTCTTTTAATGATCTCTTGTTCCCAGTCTTCTGTCTCAAAGAATGCTATCTTCATCCTTTTGAGAGTAAAAGCGAATATGCTTTAAAAAGGTTAGTGTCGCACCCCGGCAAAATTTTATTTATAATAACTAGCTAAAAACCGTTTAAAGCAACGCCGACTCGCAATGTAATCCAAAACTATCAAAAATCGTTGATGCCCCGTATGGGGCGTCCCCCTCAACTCTGTTTATTATTTGATATCCATCGCTCGGTAAATGGCGTTGCTTTCTATGCAAATGCTAACTTTAAAGAACTTAATCGAAATACTTAGTTCCTCTGTGGACAAAATTAGTGTCGATGTTCTTTGGAGTGAACCATTTCTTGACGAATTCTATCACTTTATCAGTGTCAAACTCCTTGCATGAATAGACATCCAGAGAAATATAGTTATTCAGAGAAAGAGTGTGAATGACAATGGAAGATTCAGCAAGAGGCACCCAGCCGCTTAAGCCGTCTTTTCCTGGGAATCTTACCTCATCTGTCCTGAAAACAGCCGGCTCTCCCTGTTTTTCCATCTCAATGAAAGGAACTATCTGGTCAAGAAATTCGTAACATAGGGCTAAATCATCACAAGCTCCTTCTTTGCAGTCGTAGCAGTCAACCAATAATTCGTAACCGAATACTTTTTTCTTTTCCGCCATTCTCTTTTTGAAGTATGATTGAAGCCGTTATTTAAAAAACTTTTTATTTTGAGGGCTTTTTTGGTTAATTTTACGGATTTTTTATTTTTTGGGATTAAACGAGAAAAATTTGGCCGATGTTTTCTGCTCAGGTCGAATAGCCTAGCCGCGGGCAAAATTCTCGTAAAATTGCCTGCAAATCAAAAAAATCGTCCAAAAAACTATTTAAACAGCAAAAATAAGCAAAATATCATGAAACTCGGAGTATTGTTTTCAGGGGGAAAGGACTCTGTTTCTGCCTGTTATAAAGCTAAAGAAAAGCATGAAATCGCCTGTTTGATCGCGATAAACTCCGAAAATAAGGAAAGTTACATGTTTCACACCCCGAATATCGAGCTGGTCAAGTTGCAGGCTCAGGCAATGGAAATTCCTTTAATTGAGCAGAAAACAGCAGGAATCAAGGAAGAAGAGCTTGAAGACTTAAGACTGGCAATAGCCAAGGCAAAGAAACAGTTTAATGTTGAAGGAATCGTGACGGGAGCCATAGAATCTGTTTATCAAGCGACAAGAATACAGAAAATCTGCGATGAATTGGATTTATGGTGCTTCAATCCACTTTGGCAGACTGACCAGCTGGAACATTTAGATGAATTGGTCAAACAATGCTTCAAAATAATCATAACGGGAGTTTTTGCCGAGCCGTTCACTAAAAAATGGCTTGGAAGAGAGATAGATGATAAATCTGTTAAGGAATTAGCGCATTTGCACAAGGAATTTAAGATAAATCCCGCGGGAGAGGGCGGAGAGTTTGAAACTTTGGTCACTGACGGGCCCGATTTTAAGAAAAGACTGGAAATCAAAGAATCTGAAGTGTTTTACAAGAACTTCAACGGATTATTTAAGATCAAAAAAGCGGAGCTGGTGGATAAGAAATGATACTAATAATCGATCTTTGCTATGAAAAAGATTCTTTAAGTAATCTTGAATTTGTCCAGCCGATAAGAAGGATTGTTGAATCTGCGCATAAAAACACAAAAGTCCTGCATTTTACTGAATTAGACAGCGAAACAATCGGTCATTCAGAAAAAATTATACTTTGCGGAACTGCTCTGAAAGACAATGAGTTTGTCTGTCACAGAGATGAATTTGAATTCTTGAAAGATTACAAAAAACCGGTTTTAGGGATATGTGCAGGAATGCAGATGATTGGACTGGTATTTGGTGCAAATATAATAAATCAAAAAGAGATTGGAATGACGCAGATATTGACAAAAGATAATATTTTCAAAGACAAAATGGTTTCCGTTTTTGAACTTCACAACCACAATATCACTTTGCCTCGGGGATTTACAGAGATAGCCTACAATGACAAAGGAATGCAGGCAATAAAAAATGATAATATGTACGGGATTACATTCCATCCTGAAGTAAGAAACAGGGATTTTATTTTAAGTTTCCTGAAACTATAAAATACCGAATATATTCTGGATGATTTCTTAATATTCTTGATATAGTCTGCAAACAATTAACTACACTGTCTGCGGGATAATCCCTTACAACGTTTCCACTGGACAAGTGCGCGTGAGCTATTTAAACAGGACAATTCTTAAAAAAATAAAAGAATGGCCGAATTGGCCAAGGTGCCTAGTTGATTGCTAAGCGAGTATTTAACCGTACTCATACGGGTTCAAATGTTCGCTATGGGAAATCCAGGCAACTGAATATCCCGTCCTCGCCGAAATTATATTATTGATATTTTCGCATTTATTTTCTCAACAGTTAAATTTATATACCATTTATTCTCAAGAATTCTTGAGGTGGTATTAAATGTTAAACAAATATTTTAGGGCTCATCACGACAAGTTATACGTTGTGTTCAGAGTGATAGTTGGTTTGCTGTTCTTTGTGCATGGAGCGCAAAAGCTATTCGGCTGGTTCGGAAGCAAAGGAGCAGCAACAGCGTTTACAATGTTCTGGACGGCGGGAGTTATCGAATTAGTAGCTGGCCTGTTAATCGCTGTCGGATTGTTCTCAAGACTTGCTGCATTAATAGGCGGATTGGAAATGATAGCTGCATACTTCATAGCGCACATTCCGCAAGGAATCTTTCCGTATGAAAACGGCGGAGAATTGGCTTTGTTATACTTAGCTGCATTCTTTGTTGTCCTGATAAATGGAAACGGAAAAGCTAACTTAGAAAAATCAGTCTGCAGGAAAGAGTGCTTCTAAGCACTTTTTAATTTCTTTTTTTAATATATTATTCTGCATGCAGCAATAAACAAGATTATGTTGACAATATAAACAGAACTGCAAACAATACATAACCCTTTAATCTTGAAGTACTGGACATAACCAAGATACAAACTTGCTATTATTGAAAGTGCAGATAGATAAAGAACATAACTCAGGTTATAAAAGCTTAAAAAAAATATGACAATATAAAACAGTACTCCTGCAAGTGAATTAGAAAATCCGTCAAATATCCTTGAATACTTGCTGTTTACAACCTTGCTGCAGCTCACTGTGTCTGTAATGTCGCATAATGCTTTGTAGTGATGATTCTTCTTTATCCGTATTTCAACGTAATAAGAATACAAAGAAAGAAGCAAGCCAATAATGGCGATTGTTTGTATTATCATTTCACAATAAGAGTCCCTTTCATTTCTCTATGTCCTGCTCCACAATATACTGAGCATTTGAAAGTGAACTCTCCTTTTTTGTCAGCTACGAACTCTATTGTCTCTTCAACACCAGGCTGCAAATTCACATTAATGCTGTAATCAGGAAGAGCAAAACTGTGCTCAACATCAACACTTTTAACAGTTAACTTGACTGCATCTCCTTGATTGACAGTTATTGTAGAAGGCTCAAACTCCCAGTTCTTTGCAGTCATAGTAAATTCTTTTACAGAAGATACATCCTTAACTGCATAAGTTGTTGCTGGCGTATTCGTCTGTGAAGAACAAGCTGCCAATATTAATACAGTTAGTAAAAAGAGTAATCTTTTCATGAAATATCTGAACAATGGTTGATTTAAAAATGTTACGTATTGAATCGTTTATCTAAGCAATACTTATCTGCGCCGTATAAGAACACAACAAATGAAGCGACAGCCAAGGCATAATCTCTAATTGCTATGTCATTATATCCTAGGCCAATTGCTATCCCTAAAACATGCAAAGCAATCAGTAAAGAAGACGTCCTTGTCAAGAATCCGACCAACAATAAAGTTCCAAATATAACCTCAAATATGCCGTTGACGACCATAAACGTCAATGAAGAAAACGGAATCAAATTAGTAACGGAAAGAGATAAATAGCCCACCAATGTGCTTGGAGAAAGAACGTTTGTCAATCCAAACCAAAGCATAAGAAGAGAGATTCCTATCCTCAACACAACTGGCGCGTATTGTCTGTACGTGTTCATAGTTTCTTATTCATTCAATTGTTTTTAAATTTATTCTAAACCGAATAAGTTGTGATAATTATCTTTCTGCAAGAAAGCGCTGTATCTCTGCAGTCTTATCCTGATTTAATGAAATATGATCATCATAACTGCTGCCAGTCCTCTTTTTGGTAATAATAACCCAGACATCATTTTGTAGTTCTTTGAGTGCTTTGTCTATTGCTCTTTGTCCTGCTGGTCTTATTCTGGTTTGTTCTGGGAGGCCCTTCATAACAAAATCAAGAGGGTATGTTTTCCTCCCCACATATTAGATCTCACCAGCTTGTTTAGAATTAGGCGTTTTATAGAAATTACGTCTTCCATAGCTCAGTTTTAGGATACGGGATTTAAATAGATTACCCTCTATATTTATATATTGATGTATAATAACGAAAGATTTAAATAGTTAGGAAAGTACCAACTAGTTATGGAACAAGAATCAATATTTTTGGATGCTGTTGGAGATAGTCCAACAATGAGGATAATGCAGCATTTAATCGAAGGCAGAGATTTTGACTATACTTTGACTGACTTAATTGAATCTGGTGTCAGCTGGGGAACTCTGCATACTGTATTTCCTAAACTAATCAAACATGGAATTGTTGTAAAAACAAGAGAAGTCGGAAGAGCAAAATTATATAAAATAAATAAAGAGAACATTGTCGCTAAGAAATTGATTGAATTATACGATTCTTTGATACAGAAATCACTTGAACAATTGAAGAATAAGAAGAAAGTAATTATCTCTGCCTGATTAAAGTGTGCAGCAATCATCCGCCACTAAATTAATAAAGGGTTATTTACAAATACTAAAATATGAAGGAGCTGGAAAAGGCAACTTTTGCTGCAGGATGCTTCTGGGGGATTGAAGCTGCATTCAGAGAGATTAAAGGAGTTACTGATGTTATTTCTGGTTACATAGGAGGAAACACAAAGAATCCAACGTATGAGCAAGTTTGTTCCGGAAAAACAGGCCATGCAGAAGCTGTTGAAATAACATTCAATCCTGAGATTGTTTCCTATAAAAAACTGCTTGAAATATTCTGGAAAGTACATAATCCGATATCATTGAACAGACAGGGATTGGATATCGGAACAAATTACCGTTCAGCAATCTTCTATCATGATGAAAAACAAAAACAGGAAGCGATTGAATCCATGAAAAATGCGCAAAAAATGTTTAAAGATAAAATAGTCACAAAAATAACTAAAGCATCAGAATTCTATAAAGCAGAAGAATATCATCAAAAGTATCTGGAAAAGCACGGGAGACATATCTGCTAATATTATAAATAATCTATCATTTACACCGCACTCAGGCAAAATTCTCGTTTTAATAATTATAAAATAAAAAACGTTTTTGCCGCCGGCTTGACCCTTGCTCGTTAAGCAGACTGCCGTTTCTCCGTAAGGGGCACAATCTCTGCAAAACGTCGAAGCAAAGCTGTGCCCAATTTTGGCAAAGCCAAAATGGGCCCATCTCGATTTCATCGAGATTGGGCACAATTTACGCTGTTGCAACCCTCTCCGGCAAGTAATTCTAATTTTATCTTGGGTCTCACGTTGTGGCGGCAAAACTAACATTTTAAATCATCATAATAACCTTTAAAAATAAGCCAGTCTGCATATAACATATGGTAGACAAGCATTCTAAAGGCGGCAATAATGACACCTTGATTGAGCTAAAAAATGTATGGAAAACATACGATATGGGTCATGTAAAGGTTCATGCATTGAGAGGGATGGACCTCAAAGTAAAGAGAGATGAGTTCATCTCGATAATGGGGCCTTCCGGTTCAGGAAAATCAACTGCGATGAATATGGTAGGAGCTTTAGATGTGCCGAGCAAAGGAACAATCCTTCTTGGCGGCCATGATATATCAAAACTTCATGAATCTGATCTGGCACAGATAAGGGGGAGAAAAATAGGATTTATTTTTCAGCAGTTCAATCTCATCAACACATTGACCGCAAAAGAGAATGTCATGCTGAGCATGATGTTCCAGGGAAAGGATGAAGCTGCAAGAATGAAAAGAGCTGAGGCATTACTGGATTTAGTCGGCTTGTCAGACAGAATCAATCACAAGCCATCAGAACTTTCGGGGGGGCAGCAGCAGAGAGTTGCCATTGCAAGAGCATTGGCAAATGACCCGGAAATTATCCTTGCAGATGAGCCAACAGGAAATCTGGACTCAAAATCCGGGGAAATAATCATGGAAATACTCACAAAACTGCATGTAAAGGAAGGCAAAACCGTCATTTTAGTCACCCATGACGCCCATGTCGCCCACCATGCCGAAAAGATATATTTATTAAAAGACGGATTCATAGAAGGTTCTAAGGCAATAAAGCGCCAGATGCACGAAAAGGTCCTTGAGAGGGGCTGGGACCATAAAAAGATCGGTGAAGGATTATTATGAAAAAGAGCATAGTGTTTTTGACATTCTTATTGTTGATTGTCCCTGTTTTTGCTGTCTTAAATGAATACGGCGGCCTAAATGTCGAATATAATAATTATCTGCACATAGCAAGCATCAAATACGAGCCTTATCCCGCAGAACCTGGCAAATATTTCGATTTATGGATTAAAATTCAGAACTCCGGGATTGACAAGGCAGATGTCAAATTCAAGTTGATTCCAAAATTTCCTTTCAGCCTTGACGCAAATGAAATCGCCGAAAGAAATATTGCCGGATTAAGCGCAGGAGAGACCACGCTGCTTCATTATAAGATAAGAGTTGCTTCATCTGCTGTCGAGGGAAGCACCCCTCTTGATTATGAAGCACAGGTTGGAAATGCCAGACAGTCTGCAAACATGAATATATGGGTACAGACTATTGATGCCAATGTCGACATAAGTTCAGTAAAAACACAGATTCTTGTTCCCGGAAAGATAACTCCTGTTGAGATTAATTTGGAAAATAAGGCTGACTCTCCTATGAATAACATAGTTGTGAAGCTGGATTTAACAGCAACAACCCTGCCTTTCGTCCCTATAAATTCAACGACAGAGAAAAAATTATTCTTCATAGAACCCGGAAAAATAAATTCAGTCATATTTAATCTCATGGCGCTGCCAGGAGCAGCAGCGAATGCCTACAAAGTCCCAATCCTGATAAAATTCACAGACGGCACAGGAAAAACTTACAACAAGACAGGATTGATAGGATTAGTGGTCGGTTCCAGTCCGGATCTGATGGTCACGACTTCCTCATCCGACATCTATTCGAAAGGAACAGGAAATATCGCATTGAAAGTCACAAACAGAGGATTAACTGATATTAAATTTGTAAGCGCCAATCTTAAGCCTGCAAAAGAATATGAAGTAATATCAGAAAATAATATCTATCTTGGGAATATTGATTCTGATGACTACGAGACGGCAGAATACAGGATTAAAGTGATTAAAGTAAAAAAAGGCATTGTTCCTTTGCAGCTTGAGCTTAACTATCTTGATGCAAACAACAACAATTACTCTGAAGTCAGGCAGGTTGAGCTAAAAATTGTGAGCGCCAAAGATCTCGGAATCTCAAATAATGGGGGAGCAGGCAGGATAATATTTGTGATAATCATCATCGGCGCAGGATATTATTTCTACAGGAAGTGGGAAAAAAAGAAGCTTGCTAAGAAATGATAAAAGATTACTTTCTTCTTGCATACAGAAACATAATAAAACGCGGATTAAGAAGCTGGCTCACTATGATTGGTATTTTCATAGGTATTGCCGCAGTTGTTGCATTAATTGGATTGGGAGAAGGGTTAAGGGGAGCGATAACTGCCCAGTTCGGTATTCTCGGAACAGATGTCCTCAGCATAAGAGCATCAGGAATTGATTTTGCAGGCCCTCCCGGAACCGCAGTGATAAATCCGTTAAAAGACGACTTGGTTGACAAGATAGAAAATGTGCAGGGAGTGGAATCTGCATTCAACAGATTTATAGATTCTGCAATTGTTGAATTTAACGAAATAAGAGATACGGGTTTTATCGGCTCAGTACCAACAGAAGAAGACAGAAAACCATTCGAGGAGATGCTTAACCTGGAAGTTGAAGACGGAAGATTATTAAGAGATGGTGATTCCAAAAGAGTTGTTCTTGGGAATAATTTCAAAGATGAAGACAACAGGTTCAGGAAGTCAGTCATTGTGGGAGACAGGATACTGATCAACAAAGAGATTTTTGAAGTCGTTGGAATACTCAAGAGAAAAGGGAGCTTTATCCTTGACGGAGCGGTCTTTATGAACGAAGACGTCTTGCTCGATAAAGTAAGGACAAATGACGAAGAGGTCAACATAATAGCTGTAAAAGTCAGGGATGAAAATGAAATAGAGCGGGTCAAGGAAAATATCGAAAAACTCATGAGAAAGGAACGAGATGTTGACAGGGGAGAGGAAGATTTCATAGTTGAAAGCCCTCAAGCTGCATTAAAATCTCTTGATTCGACTCTTTTTGCAGTGCAGATGTTTGTCGTGATAATAGCGATAATTTCCCTTCTTGTTGGAGGGATCGGGATAATGAACACCATGTACACCTCAGTTGTTGAAAGAACGAAAGAAGTCGGGATAATGAAAGCGATAGGAGCGAAGAATTCCGCAATTTTTTCTTTATTTTTCATTGAATCAGGATTATTAGGTTCTGTCGGCGGAGTGGTTGGAGTAATCATGGGACTGATATTTTCGTATGGTTCTGCAGCGCTAGGAAGAGCGATTCTTGGAACCAGCCTGATACAGGCAAAAGTAAGTCTTCCTCTAATTATTGGAGCACTCGCATTTTCATTTGTAATCGGAACAATTTTTGGATCACTGCCCGCATACCAGGCATCAAAGCTCAGGCCGATAGAAAGCATAAGAAAGGTAATATGAAAGGAATAATGTTGCGCCAGTTACAAATCATATTAATTTACGATTAGCACCACATCGTGAGTAAACAAAACAAAATATGAAAGAAGAACTAAAATATGTAATCCAGAACATCTCGCACAGAAAATTAAGAAGCGGGTTAAGCATATTGTCAATTCTCATAGGAATAACTGCGATATTTGCATTGCTTAGTTTTGGATTCGGAATACAGGCGTATATCGATTCAATCGCTTCAGAAGCAGGAGTGGATAAATTATTTATTCAGGCAAGGGGGATTGGAGCTCCCGGAACTGACCAGAACTTCTTCATCTCGAAAGAAGATATAGACTTCGTAAAGAAACAGATAGGGGTAAATGAGATTGTAGGATTATATATGAAAGCAGGAGAGATTGAATCAAGAAACCAGAAAAGAATAAACTTTGCCACAGCATTCGACACAAAATATCTCAGGCTCGTGGAAGAATCTTTTGCGATAGATATCGCTGCCGGAAGATCATTAAAAAACAACGAGATAAACAAGATTGTTCTCGGTTATAACTACCAGTTTGATGATGAAATATTTGAAAGAGGGCTTATTTTAGGAGATAAAGTTATCATCAATTCAAAAGAATTCGAGATTGTCGGATTCTACAGCTCCGTTGGAAATCCCCAGGATGATGCGAATATTTACATGACAAAGCAGGCAGCTGAAGAACTTTATGGAGAAGATATAAAGGATAAATTCGGATTTGCAATAATCAGGGCGGAAAAAGGTGTGAATCCTACTGAACTAGCAGAAAGAATCAAGGAAAAACTGAGAAAACACAACAATCAGGAGGAAGGCGAGGAAAATTTCTTTGTGCAAAGTTTTGAAGATGCGCTACAGACATTCGGGAACATAATCACAATAATAAATTCAGTTTTGGTATTGATTGCGGTAATATCAATGATTGTCGCTTTCGTCAACATAATGAACACCATGTACACTGCCGTGCTGGAAAGAACGAAGGAAATAGGGATAATGAAATCAATAGGCGCAAGAAATGAATTCATAAGATTCATATTTGTTCTTGAAGCAGGATTGCTTGGATTTATAGGGGGAATTCTTGGAGTTATTTTAGGATTTATTGTTGCAAAGATTGGAGGGACAACAGCAGCAAATGCAGGATTTTCACTATTGAAACCTACTTTCCCAATCTGGCTGACACTCGGCTGCATCGCTTTTGCGACATTAGTCGGAGCTTGTTCAGGTTACTTCCCGGCAAGACAGGCTTCTAAGTTAAAGCCGGTTGATGCGCTTAGGTATGAATAGAAACTACCTATGTTCTTTCTTCGTATTTTCAATTAGTTTGACATATTCTTTTATATCTTCATCAAGAATTGAATTTATTATAGGCCTTATTGATCTGTAATAATATTTTAATTCCGTATTAGTCAAAGTTTCGTGATTTGTTATTTTATTCATTATACTCATCTTCCCTGGAGAAAATATCTCAGACAGCGACTTATTGAGCGTGATTTTATTTCTTGCCTTCATTTGCTGCGATTTTGATTTGTCTTTTCTCATTGTCGACTCCTTAAATGAATCGTAATAATGCGCAAATTCCGATTCGTCAATAGCTCCCTTTAGTCTATGTATAAAGATAATTTTTGTGAGATGCTTGCTGTTTATTCCTTCTTTTTTGAATATTTCATTTGCAATCATTATTACTTTGTTTAATTTGCTGAGCTGTTCTTTCGTCAGCATTTCTTTTAAATAATCATAATCAAACTCTTCCTGCAGTAAGAGCGGAATTGCAATTTTTAATCTTTCGCCGTCTTGCTTTAGAATCTCTATTATTGCATCTTCTGCGCCATATGAAGGAAAAGCGAGGTCAAAGCCTTTCTTTTCCAGTTCTTTCATTAATTTTGCAGAAATCATAATGATCTCTCCAGATGCCTGAATTTTGCATCATAATCTGCAATCAATGATGTTTCTGCAATTTCGTAATATCGTTTCTTTAAAGATTCGAAATTGATATTCTCTTTTCTGATTATTGTAATCATATCTTCATAATCTCTATTTTCCGCCCGTGCGATTTTTGTTATAATTATATCAAGCCAATTAAGCCTGAATAATTTTATTTTCCCAATTTGTTTAATCAATTTCGAATCTTCTTTCCAGTTTATCGTTAATGGAACGCCCATTATCTGACCGTCATCATAGAAGAAATCCAATCGTATATCTTCAAAATTCCATATATTTGGAATGCCGCTGCTTTTTTCTTTTAACCCTGCTTGGATTAATAAATTTCTTAGCACTTGTTTGTCTTTCGTTGTTATAAAATCAATATCTTTTGTAGATTCTTTTATTCCTTTCAAAACCATTGCAGTTCCGCCCAATGCGTATAGTTCTAATTCTTCATCTAAGTCGGCGATTAAATTAAGGAAATCATCGAGTTCTGCGATTCCCGTGCTTTTTGTGTTCTTGTAGTTATCTTCATACATAATCATACACCTATTCATACAAATACGTATGACTATATAAATGTTATGTTTTTTGGAAAAATAACTTGCTGCAAGACAGGCTTCTAAGTTAAAGCCGGTTGATGCGCTTAGGTATGAATAAGTTTTTAAAGAGAATATATTAGATTGTAAATATGCCATCCGTCTGGACAAACACAATTCTGAGCGTAATCATTGTCTCTTTAATTTCGTTAATCGGCGTTTTCTTTTTATCATTAAAAGAAAAAAAACTTAATAAAATACTGCATCTTTTGGTCAGTTTCGCAACAGGAGCCTTATTCGGGGATGTGTTCATTCATTTGATGCCGAAGATAGCAGAAAAAGGATTCACAACATCTGCCTCGTTTTCGATATTATCAGGATTGCTTGTGTTTTTCATCATCGAGAAATTTGTTCAGTGGCATCACTGCCATCATCCTGAGCATCAGCACCATAAGGAAAAGCCGCTGGCAACTATGAACTTAGTCGGAGATGGACTGCATAATTTAATTGACGGGATGATTGTAGCTGGAAGCTACTTATTGAGCTTTGAGATAGGATTAGCAACCACATTGGCAGTTTTACTGCATGAAATACCACAGGAAATAGGAGATTTTGCCGTTTTATTATATTCAGGATTCTCAAAAGCAAAAGCGTTATTGTTTAATTTTCTGTCGGCATTGACTTCAATTATAGGGGCGGTATTTGTTTTGGCTTTGGCAGGATCGCAAAAATTTACATTTTTAATTCCATTCACAGTCGGGGGATTCATATATATCGCAGGAGCTGACTTGCTTCCTGAACTGCACAAGGAAAAATATTCTTTTAAGACGGCCTTTACGCAGTTGATAGCCATGGTTGCAGGAATAGCTATCATGTACATTCTAGTCTTTCTGGAATAAGTCTAGCCAAGAATTAGAAAACTTTAAAAGATAGCTGTAATTCCTGGTTTTGATGGAAACATTATTAGATAATTCGTTTAATATTTCAGAAATGGCCGTAAAGCGCGTAAAAGTGGCTCCTGAACACAAAAATCGCGTCTTTAAAAATAATACAGTAAGCAAGGCTATCGCTGAAGGAGTTATCAGATATATACAGCAGAATCCCGGAAAGATAAAAAGTATTCTCGGTCTTGGATGCGGAAATGGTGTCATGGAGATTGCCTATTCCTTATTTGGAGTCCCTTTTGTCGCTGGAACAGATATCGATTCTACATCAATAATGCATGCCATAGCGAATGCAGAAGTAAATGGTGTTGAAGGCAGAACTGATTTTAGAACTGGAGATATGTATCATCCTTTCAAAGGAAGAAGATTCAACATGGGTGTACATGACGCATCTTCGGTAGCACATCCTGTCGCAAAATTAACTGACTGGTATCCCGGTGAGAAAAACAGCGGCGGAGAATTAGGGACTGAAACTTCAGAAAAAGCTTTGGATAGTTTAGATGAACTCCTGGAAAAAGATGGCGTATTCTTTTTCCCAAGAGTAACTCTTGCGGCTCATGATGAAATCGCAGTTATGGCTAGAAGAAAATATGAAAGCAGAGTTGTTGACATTGTAGACAAATACTTCCCAAAAAGAATCATGTTCGCTAACTGTTTGTGTGATCCGGAGTGTGAATGGGTAAAGAACAGTAAAGCTGACAAGAGAGGAGGAAAGATGATTCCTCATCCTGTGCTTGCAGAATTAAAAAATAAAGGAATAATATATTACGAACAAGTAGGGGACATATTAGTATGGTATCTGCATGCACAGCTGATAACAGCCAAATCTTAATTATTTCAGTATTTCTCCTGTTTTCATATACCACATATACAAATCTAATTCTGCTAAGGACATTTCTAATTTATCAGCTAACACCCTAAATTTGTTTTCAATTTCAAAGTAAGTTTTATTCGTCAATGATTTCGGCTTCTCTTTTATTAATTTATTTTCAACCATCAAATTTAAAATATGCCTGTCTAAAATAGCTAAATCAAAATAACCAACATTTCTCAGGAAGTGAGATGCTTCCTTGTAACCAAGCCCTTTAATGTTTTTAACTAAAAACTCTCTTGCTTCAGACTGCTCGGATGAATTTATTCCGCTTTTAACAATGTTCTTAATAATATTCTTGATGTTTGAATACTTTCTTGCACCAACGATGAACTTCGCCTTGTTATTATGAAAACGATGCTTATTCCTTCTTATACATTCAGCTAATTCTTTCCACGACTTATATCTAAATCCTTCGTGTCCTAATTCTTTCTGTATTGCAATTGCAGTCTTTGCCTTGGAATTAGCAGTTAATAGGCAAAAGCATAATTCTGAGAACCATTCCTTATCTGATTTGTTTTTAAAAGATGAAAACTCTGAGAGTCTTTTATTTACTACTTTATTAATGTCTGATTTTTGAAGGTTTTTAACATCTTTCAGCAGATTCATTTTATTCTCTTTATCCCATCCAGTAATTCGTTCTCTTTTCTTCGTGAGATATGCGTCTTGCCAAATCTTACTAAAATTCTGTTCAATCGCCCCCAGTATATTCTAGGAAATAACTTCTTTAGATCATTTTCAACTTGTTCCTGATTCTTTCCTCTTGTCCAGCTGAGATAATGAGAAATATAATCGACATGAGTGTCAACACCAATATGGTCTCCTCCGAACTCAGACAAAAACACATTTGCCGTCTTCCTTCCGACACCGGGCAATTTTACCAGTTTATCAAAATCACGAGGAGGATTCCCTTTGTACAGTGAAGCTAATATTTTACAGCAGTTTTTTATGCTCTTTGACTTATTCCTGAAGAAATTTACAGGCCTTATTATTTTTTGTATCGAAATTAATGAAGCATTTCCTAACGCCTTAGTTGTCTTATATCTGGAAAATAATAAATTAGAAACTCTTATCGTCGTCTCGTCTCTTGTGCGGGCAGAAAGCATTGTAGAAATCAATGTCTGCCAAGGTTTTGACCATTCCTCTGCAGCAAGCCTTATTCCTTCCTTAGATAACTTCTCTAGTTCTTTTAGCTGTTTTAAAGCTTTTTGGGAATGCATAGTTATTGGTTAAGACTATTTGTTTTTAAGTCTTTTCATAAAATCATTGTAACTCAATCTATTTCCAAAGACATCAATAAGCTTCTCCCTTATTTGAGCATCAGACAATGTCAATAATCCGTACTCTAACTCGTTACTTCCGCGTAATTCTTTTATGTCTTCTGGAAATGTAAATGCCGCCATAGGATATGACTTGTAACCATCACAGAGCAAGAAATTTCTTTTTACAATGCCAGTTAGATAAAAAATATGATGGCCAAAGTGATTGAAGAACATTACATAATCTGCTATTTTATCGGGATTATTTTTTATTCTTTTTTCAGAATACAGGTATTTTCCATCAAATACTCTCTGACAACGTACTCCTAATGTCTTTTTATCTGGTTCAAAGATGTCTATGTCCTTTATATCTTGTGACTGGCCAGAGTGATGAAATAAAAAAGATCTTGCAATGAATTCCTTCTTTTCTTTTAAAAGAAGTTCTTGTGCTGCTCTTTCTGCAATATTTCCAATGACCAAATCATGCACGTTGATATCGAAAGTTTTTGTCTGATCTTCTGAGACGTTCATATATGAAAGAATCTTTTCTGTTGGAAATCTAAAATACACAAAACCAAGAGTTGACAAAACCTTTTCTCCTGCGTTCAAATAATCATCAAGAGGAATATGTGAACTTTTAAGACCATTCTCCTTTAAAAACTTTTTTATTATAGACAATGAGCCTTGTTTATCCTTTTCGCTCCAAACCCAGCCGCCTTTCTTTGCATTAATAATGTGGTTGTTTGGATTTATATTCTTAAAATCGACCCCGATTCTATCCTCAATGGAGCCGTCTTTATGGTCTCTTGTCCACGTTAGATCATCGCGTAAGAGGTCTAAAGCACAAGATCTTTCGGTTCTCTCCTTGAGAAACTCTTCTCTGAGTCTTTGATTGACATAGACCGTATCTTTTATCTCATCTATGATGTCCATGGCAAAGTCAAACTTAGCTAATATTTAAAAGTAATCATTGCAAGAATAAACTAATTATTTCTTCTCTTCTTTCTTTTTTATAGACAGCTGTCCTCTTGTAAGCTTCTGCGAAGCAACCATCAGTCCGTAGAAAAGCATAATATAAATCGCAAGTGTCAATAATTCCAGACCGAGCGAGCTTAAATTAAAGTGGAAAAACATGACCTGCCTTAGCAGATTCTCTGAAATGACAAACGGAGTATAGGAAGCAAATATTCTTACAGAATCAGAAATGCTTTCAAGAGGCATTACTGTCGAAGACAAGAACAGCAGCAGTGCTGAAACAGTAATTGAAGCCAGAACATAAGTCTCTTCTGATTTGAAAAGATACCCAATAAACATTCCCAATAATATGAATGCCGCTGAAATAAATAATAAAATGAAAACACTTGAACCGAGCGAAGAAATAATATCTGTTTCAAAGAATAATCCGGAAATCAGCAAAAACACTGCAAGTTGGAATATAATAACAATGAATGAAGTTACAAATGTCCCTAAATTAAACACTGCATCGCTCGTCGGAGTTATGAAATTCCTGAATACAGATTTCGATTTCTTTTCAATCATTACCAATGTTGAACTGAGGAGTATTGAGGTTATCATGATAACCAAGACAATCAAAGTCGGGAATAGGTAATTGAAATGAGTCTCAGGAGTGGTTACCGGCTCTATCTTTGTTTTTATCGGGCTTATTATCTGCTCGGCATCAGAACTCTGGACATTCTGCAGCCTTGCCACCATATTTTCAACAGAAGCAGTTAAATCACTTGCGGCCTTGATAGAATCAGTTATGCTTCCGTCAATCATTATCAAATCGCCCTTGATGCCTGTTTTTTTCTGTTTTATCTGCTCCAACTGCGATTTGGCGTTTTCAAGAGCTGAATTAAGGCTTAATA
>Ga0208375_1001383_pt1 | contig 27501 bp, 29 predicted proteins | sample RifOxyD1_FD_184038 | JGI IMG/M metagenome (GOLD analysis project Ga0208375, IMG submission 184038) | Soil microbial communities from Rifle, Colorado - Rifle Oxygen_injection D1 (SPAdes) | ecosystem: Environmental > Terrestrial > Deep subsurface > Rock core/Sediment | place: Rifle, Colorado...
GTTCACATCGTCCGCGTAGAGTTGTTCCAGATTGCGCTGGGTGGCCGCAGCCGCCCACATTTCACGATTCATTGCCGGGGCAACCGCAAGCGGGCAGGTGCGTGCCAGACACAGGGTGGACAGCAGATCGTCTGCCCGACCCTGGGCGAGTTTGGCCAGAAAATCGGCAGAAGCTGGCGCGACCAGCAGCAGATCCGCGTCACGCGACAGATGAATGTGCTCCATGCCGTCGCCACCGGCGGCATCCCACAACGAGGTCAGCACCGGCTGGCCGGACAGGGCCTGGAAGGTAAGCGGGGTCACAAATTGCTGTGCCGCAGCGGTCATCACCACCCGCACCTCGGCACCGGCCTTGACCAGCAGGCGACACAGCTCGGCTGCCTTGTACGCCGCAATTCCGCCAGTCACGCCCAAAATGATTTTTTTATGTGTCAGTGACACGATTTCGATTCCTGGCGCACATTTCCATGACAATGCTGACATTCTAACAGGGGTGAATATGGCGATTTGCGACTGGCCTTTAGACACGCGTCCGCGCGAAAAACTGCTGAAACAGGGCGCAGCCACACTCACGGATGCTGAACTGGTCGCGGTATTTCTGCGCACCGGCGTGGTCGGCAAAAGCGCCGTCGATCTGGGACGCGAACTGATTGAACGCTTTGGCGGCCTGGGCGGTTTGTGCCGCGCCAGCCAGCAATCCGCCTGCGCAGCGCCCGGTGTGGGCGAAGCCAAATACGCCCTGCTGCAAGCGGTAATGGAAATGGCACGACGCACGCTGTCGGAGGAAATGCAGTCGGGAGACGCACTGGAGTCGCCCCACGCCGTGCGCGATTACCTGCGGCTGATACTGCGCGGCAAGGAGTACGAGGTGTTTTGCTGCGTCTTCCTCGACGCTCAAAACCGGGTGATTGCAGTCGAGGAGCTGTTTCGCGGCACCCTGACGCAAACCAGCGTCTACCCGCGCGAAATCATCAAGCGCGCGCTGGCGCACAACGCAGCCGCGCTGATCCTGGCACACAATCACCCCAGCGGCGTGGCCGAACCCAGCCAGGCCGACCGCGTGCTCACCCGGAAACTGGCGGACGCACTGGCCCTGGTGGACATCCGCGTGCTGGATCACTTTATCGTCGCGGGCGCGTCTTCACTGTCGTTCATGGAGTCCGGTCACCTGTGAGTCCGTGCCGGGCTTGCCTCATTCTCAGAGGCTGTGGTATAAATCGCGGTTCTCGGGTTGGCCTCTACAGGCTGATCCCAACCAGTTAACCCTCAATTTTGGAGCAGCATCATGGCTCGCGTATGTGTCGTAACGGGCAAGAAGCCCATGGTTGGAAACAACGTTTCCCACGCCAACAATAGAACCAAGCGTCGTTTCCTGCCCAACCTGCAATATCACCGGTTCTGGGTCGAGGCCGAAAACCGCTGGATTCGCCTGCGTTTGTCTACCGCTGCATTGCGCACCATCGACAAGAATGGCATCGAATCCGTCCTGGCTGACCTGCGCGCCAACGGCGTTTCGGTTTAAGGAGATCCACCATGGCTAAAGGCGGACGCGAAAAAATCAAGCTGGAGTCCACTGCGGGCACCGGTCACTTCTACACTACAACCAAAAACAAAAAGACCATGCCGGAGAAAATGGAGATCAGCAAGTTCGATCCCAAAGCCCGCAAGCATGTGATGTACAAGGAAACCAAGCTGAAGTAAGGCTGGTTGCACCCCATAGAAAACCCGCCAATCGGCGGGTTTTCTATGGGGTGCTTTTGTTGGCTGGATTCCTGCTAAATCCGGGTGGCCTTCAGGCCACCCAAATCAGCACTACGCATAGCAACGCAGGCGCACGGAGAAATCCTTCAGCGACTGCACGCCGCTCTCTTCGGCGCGTTTACACCAAGCTTGCAACTGCTCCAGCAACTGTTCGCGGCTTGCCGTCGAACGTCCCCAGATGGCAGCCAGCTCCTGGCGCATGCGATAGACCGTTTGCAGGCGCTCGCTCTTGCCCAGCAACGTCTCCAGTTGCGCCTTGTCAGCTGCGGCAAGCTCGCTCGGCTCCTTGTATAGCCAGCCACGAAAACTATCGAAATTCCAGTTTTGCGGCAAATTCGAGCCGGCCTTCAGCTTGGCGATTTCGGCCGCACTGTCGTCACGCACACTTTTCACAAAACGCGTCATTACATCGTAACGGTGGGTAATGACCGCTTGCAGCGTATCCAGGTCACACAACGGTTTGGCCGGTTGCCACTTCACGGTTGGCGCCAGCTTGCGAACGGTGGCAAGCCCCACATAAGTCAGCAGCTTGATGTACAGCCAGCCAATGTCAAACTCATACCACTTGTTAGACAGACGTGCCGAAGTGCCGTAGGCGTGGTGGTTGTTATGCAGCTCCTCACCGCCGATCAGGATGCCCCACGGCGAAATATTGGTGCTGGCGTCTTCGCAGGCAAAGTTGCGGTAGCCCCAGTAATGGCCCGCGCCATTGATAATGCCCGCCGCCATGATCGGCATCCATGCCATCTGCACTGCCCAGATGGTCAGGCCGATCGGGCCGAACACGGCGAGGTTGATGATCATCATCAGTGCGACGCCCATGGCCGAGTGAGGGCTGTAAACATTCCGCTCCAACCAGTCATCGGGTGTGCCGTGGCCGTATTTTTTCAGGGTTTCTGCCACTTTGGCTTCAGCGCGATACAGCTCAGCGCCTTCCAGCAGCACTTTCCAGATTCCGCGCGTCTGCGGGCTGTGCGGGTCTTCGACGGTCTCACATTTGGCGTGGTGTTTGCGGTGAATTGCGACCCACTCCTTGGTGACGACGCCCGAGGTGAGCCACAGCCACAAACGGAAAAAATGGCTGACGATGGGATGCAGGTCGACTGCCCGGTGAGCCTGGGAACGATGCAGGAAAATGGTAATGGCTGCGATGGAGATATGGGTCAGCGCCAGGGTGATCAGCACATACTGCCACCACTGCAGGTTCCAACCCGGTAAAGCCAACAGGCTTGAGAACATAATCTTGGCGTTCCTAAAAAGACAAATTAGTCCTTGATTTTACGGATAAAATTCATAAAAATCAATGGTCACTTATTACGGGGGCCGCGTTTCCCGCCAGGTGAATCACCCGCTGCGGGAAGGGAATTTCAATCCCTGCCGCCTTGAAGCCGCGCCAGATCGCCCAGTTGATATCCGAGCGCAGATTGCCCTGCCCTTCGCTGGCATCGCGTATCCACACGCCCAGTTCCATTTGAATCCCGTTGTCGGCAAATTCCCGCAAAAACACTTTGGGCAAATAGTCCGGCTCGTCATGAATGACCCGATCATGGCTGCGTGCGGCATCCAGCATCAGGGATTGCGCCTGTTCAAGATCGGTGTCGTAAGACACTTGCACCGGGATCCCGATTCGTACATTGGGTTTGGACAAGGAATGATTGATCACGGTCTGCGTAATCAGTGTCTCGTTCGGCACGATCGTTTCCGTACCGTCCAGCGCTTTCAACAAGGTATAGCGCGTATTGATCTGACTGACTTCACCGTATTTATTGTCCACCGTCACCAGGTCACCGATACGTACCGAGCGGTCGAGCAAAATGATGAAGCCGGAGATGTAGTTGCTGGCGACTTTTTGCAGGCCAAAGCCGATGCCCACGCCGATCGCTCCGCCGAGTACCGACAGCACGGTAATATCGATTCCCACCGCTGGCAGCGCCACCAATACAGCCAGAATCAGAAATACCGTGCGCGCGGCTTTCGCCAGCGCCATCCGCAGCGACAGATTCATTTCGGTGAGATTCATCAGATGACGCTCGACCAGACGCGCCAGCATGAGCGCCGCGATCAGCGCCATCACAATCACCACCGCCGCCTGCCCCAGCAACCACAAGGAAAAGCGATGGCTGCCCGACTGGAACGACAGCGCCTCCATGGCTGAATGAATGCGCGGCAGCAGACCTGTGAGATGCAGCGCGAACGCCCCCCAGACCAGCCAGGCCACCGTGCGCTCCCAGGTTTTCACCGATTCGCGCGGGCCGAACACATAACGCAGGGCGTATACCACGCCGCGAACCAAGACCAGCGCAAGCAGCAGGGGAACCGCCACATCCAGCAGCGGTGTTGCCTGCAGGGCGAGCTGTGCTGCCTCGCGCCCGACCAGCAAGGCCAGCAACATCAGCAGGGGGAAACCGATGCGCTGCACCCCTTCACGCCCAGACGACCGGGCATACGCAGAAGCATCGAGCCACGCGCGCAACGGCCGCCGCACAATCCACGCGACCAGTGCGCACAGCACCAGCACGCCGATTTGCCACATCAGTCTGGCGTTCTGGCTGTCGGCGATCAGCCGGGTGATCAGATTGTCAAAGGGAACAGATTGCAGCATGGTCAGAAATTCAGCGTCAGCTGCGCCGACACGATATCGACCGCGCTTTCGTACACACCATTAAGGGTGGTGCCATTGTCGTGGCTCTGCAAACCCGGATCGTTCACGAACAGATGGGCATAGCCGAAGTCGATCAAACTCTGCTGAGACAGCCGATACTGCCCCCCGACCGCCACCCAGGTACGGGCACCATCAGGAATTCGGGGGGTGCGATCAATGTCCGACACCGGCGCTTCATCGTACGCAACGCCACCGCGTAAGCTCAATTTGTCGCTCATGTGCCAGGTCACGCCCAGCGAATAGCGCAAGATGTCTTTCCAGTTCTCGCGGGTGGTTTTGTTGACGGTGCCCTCGATGGGCAGATCGTCGAAATCGCTCCAGCCGGTCCAGGTCACATCCGCCAACAGATCCCATTGGGGGGATAGCTTGTGAAACACACTTAGCGACGCACTGTCCGGCAGGGTGACCTCTGCCATGATGGGGCCATCGAGAAGGCCGACGACAGGACTGGATGTACTGGACTTGCCCTCAAGCGTGTAGTCCACCTCTGAACGGTAGGTCAAACCGATGCGGGTGGCAGGCGTCACCTGCCACAGCGTACCCAGGTTGTAACCCCAGCCATAGTCATCCCCCTTGATTGTTACGAGGGGGCCGCCAAGAACCGGTATCCGGTTCGTCAACTCGGCTTCGATCCACTGAATATTGAGCCCCGCGCCAAGCGAAAGAGTCTCGCTGACTTTATAGGCAATAGACGAATTGAGGTTGATGGTTTTCACTTCTGACTTGATGGCCTGATACCGGCCGATCCAATCGGCGTCATATTCGGTCTTCAAGCCAAATGGCGCGTTCACGCCCACGCCCACATGAATGTCCGGTGTTACGCGATAGGCAAAGTAGGCATTGGGCACGAAAGCCCAATCGCCGGCATCGCTGCCGTCGCCCCCCCCAATCGCAGGACTCACCGTACCGGTGAATTCGGCGGAAGGCTTGATCAAATGACCCGCCACGACCAGCTGCCGATCCGGCAACAAGGTCATCCCGGCTGGATTGAAGAAAATCGTGCTGGCGTCCTGCGCGCTGGCGGCCTGGCCGGCATAGGCATTGCCGAGTCCGCTGGCATTCTGTTCGACCAGCGCGAAGCCTGCAGCGTGTGCGGCACTGCCGCACCCCGCCAGTGCCAGGCTGACCGCCAGCCGGTTAAAACGAGTTTTCATAGTGTTCTCACGTGGATGGGATGAAATCAGTTTCGCGCAAAATCAGCGTACATCGCCTCAATCGCCACGCGATAGCGCTCGAATATCAGGCTGCGTTTGATCTTGAGCGTGGGCGTCAACAGGCCATTGTCGACTGTCCAGGGCGTGAGATCGGGATGCAGGCGGCGAATCTGCGCATAACCCGGAAAGTGCTTGAGATGGCCTGCAACGCGCCGCATCAGCGCTTTGAGCACGCGCGGATCGGTCAGGACCGCAGGCTCGTTGGGGTCAACCCCAAGGCTGGCAGCAAAAGCCTGCCAGTGTTCGGCGTTCAGCACCGTCAAGGCGGCGAGATAGGGTTTGCCTTCGCCCACGAGCATCACTTGCTCGAACAGCGGGTCAAGCAGGATGGCCGACTCCATTTCGGTAGGCGGCACTTTCTCGCCGTTGCTCAAAACAATGATGTCCTTGATGCGGCCAATGATGGCGTAGTGGCCGCGCGCATCCACGCTCGCTTTGTCGCCGCTGTGCAACCAGCCGTCGGCATCGAGGATGGCGTGCGTGGCCGCCTCGTCTTTCCAGTAACCGCGCATCACGCAACGGCTGCGTGTGAGCAACTCGTCGTTGTCGCCGATCTTCACTTCCACCCCCGGCAAGGGCAGGCCAATGCTCGCCGGCACATTGGATTCGGGGCGGTTGACGCACACTACCGGGCTGGTTTCGGTGAGTCCGTAACCCTGATACAGCGGTACGCCAAGCCCGATGAAGACACGCGCGATGTCGGGCGTCAGCGCGGCACCGCCGGAGACGGCCACCGTGAGACGCCCCCCCAGTTTATTGATGACGGTGCGCGCCACCAGCTTGTCGAGCAAGGGCCACAACAACAACTCAGGATGCCAGCCCGCGCGCCCCTGCGCGCGCTCGAAGCGCCGCCAGCCGACGCGCACCGCCCGATCAAACAGCATTCTGGCCAGCGGGCCCTTCTTCTCCAGCCCATCCTGAATCCGTCCGTACACCCGCTCGTAAATGCGCGGAACCGAAATCAGCGCCGTCGGGCGGATGTCTTCCAGATCCTTGGCCAGCTGCGCAATCGAACGCGCAAAGGCGACTTCGGCTGCGAGCAGCATCGGCAGGTAATAGCCCGCTGTGCGCTCCAGCGTGTGCGACAAGGGCAGGAAGGACAGAAACACCGGATGCGCGCCAAAATCCGCGCACTGCGAAGCCATATAGGCATTCCACAGGATGTTCGCGTGCGTCAGCATCACGCCCTTGGGACGTCCGGTGGTGCCGGAGGTGTAGACGATGCTGGCCAGTTGATCGGCATCAAGCGGGGATTCGGGAACAGGCGTATGGGCAGCATCCGCCAGCCAGTCAACTGCGACAACCGGGTGCAGACTCGACTCGACGATGCCGTTTTCCGGTGCCGCCAGACACACGATGCGCTTCAGGCTCGCGACCGGGCCGGCGATCTCGGCGAGATTCTTGTGCTGGAACTTGCCCTCGACTACCAGCAATCTGGCCTCGGCATGGTTGAGGATATAGGCGGCGTTGTCCGGGCGGTCGTCCAGATACAGCGGCACGGTGACCAAGCCCAGGCCGAGCGCGGCCTGATCGAAAATCACCCACTCGACGCAGTTCTTCAGCATCAGCGCCACACGGTCGCCGGGCACCAGACCTTCTTTCACCAGCGCGGCCTGCCAGCGCGCTACTTCGGTGGCAATTTGCGCCCAGGTGTAGGCGGCCCAGCAGTCCGTTGCTTCGTCAAACTGGCGATAGGCAACCTGATCAGGTGTCGCCGCCACGCGTGCGCGAAACAGGCCGCACAGCGTGAGGAGGGTATCGGGGTGAGCCGTTTTGGGATCAGGTAGCGCAGCCGTCATCGAAGATCAAATCCGTTGGCCAATGAACACGCGCATTGATAACGGCAAAGCGGGAATGGGTCAAACAGCCGTTTGGACCATTGCTGTCTTGACCATGACAGCGGCGAAAAAGCCATCGGTGCCGTGCAATGCGGGCGACAGTTTCAGCAAAGGGCCGGTGTCGAGGTCGATCTTGTTCTGCGCCAGGATTTCATTCACCGGCAGCAGCGTGAAACCGCCCTCCGCCAGCAGCGCCTCGACGATCGCTTCGTTCTCGTCCGGCAACAGACTGCAGGTGGCGTACACCAGCCGTCCGCCGGGTTTCACCAGCCGGGCTGCCGCGTGCAGGATCGCGCTCTGTTTTTGCACCAGCTCGGCCACGCTGTCGGGCGACTGGCGAAATTTCAGATCGGGATTGCGGCGCAGCGTGCCCAGGCCCGAGCACGGCGCGTCGACCAGCACGCGGTCGAGCTTGCCCGCCAGCCGCTTGACCCGCGTGTCATTCTCGGACGCAATCAGCTGCGGCATTACGTTGGACAGCCCCGAGCGCGCCAGTCGCGGCTTCAGGTTGGCGAGGCGCTTTTCCGCCACGTCGAATGCATACAGCCGTCCACTGGAGGCCATCATCGCGCCTATGGCGAGTGTCTTGCCGCCGGCGCCGGCGCAAAAATCGCACACCATCTCGCCGCGCCGTGCCCCCAGCAGCAAAGCCAGCAACTGGCTGCCGTCGTCCTGCACTTCGAGGCTGCCGTCGACGAACAACGGATGACGATTGATCGCCGGATGCTCCTTGAAACGGATGCCCCAGGGCGAATACGGTGTCGGCTCGACCGCAAAGCCTTCCGCCTGCAACTGCGCCAGCACGCTGTCGCGGTTGGCTTTGAAGCTGTTGACCCGCACATCCAGCGGTGCCGGCAACTGCAGGGCGCGGCCGAGCGCGAGGATGTCAGCTTCGCTCATCGACGGCTGCAGTTTTTCGATCACCCACTCGGGCAGCTCGGCAGCAACAGCCAGCGGCAAATCGTCGGTTTTGGCGTTGCGAATGTGGGCAATCAGTTCGGGTTTGGCAAATTGTTCCAGCGTCGCGCCACTCATGCCGCGCGACTTGATCAGCCAGGCGACGATCAGCGTGCGCGGATTGGCAGCCGGCACCACCACCGACAAATAGCGGTAACGGCGCAGGACGCCGAATACGGCCTCGGCGACAAACGCGCGATCGTGCGAGCCGAGCTTTTTATGCTCGCGAAAAAACGCCGATAACACCGCATCGGCGGGGCGCTTGAAGTCCAGCACCAGATCAAGCGCCTGGGTGGCGAGTTGCAGTAACGGCAGAGTAAGTTCCATCAGCGGAAGAAAGACCAGTTGGCAGGCAGCAGGAAACGCCCTGCGGAAAATATCACGCGGTGTCGCGGAGTCTGCGGCCACACGCCTTTTGGCGTGCATTCCCCAGACAGCAGGCCACGCTTGCGTTCATGGCGGCGAATCGCGGCTGGAAGGTGTTTCCTTATAGGGAAAACGCAAATGGCCATAGCGGATCACCAGCACGGCGCAAGTCAGCAACAGGATCGAGGCGGTCACGCCCAGCATGCGCCAGACATCGAGACTTTTCATGTCGAGCACCAGATAACGCGCCAGCGCCACGATGGCGATATAGAGGGGGAAACGCACCGGCAGCTGGCCGGACTGGAAGTAAACGCCAACCATGGCGAGAATTTCCAGATACAAAAACAGCAACAGTAAATCGGCCAGCGTCACCGTCTCTGCGCCAATCATGGTCCGCACTTCGATCACGCCTGCAACCAGCGTGGCCAGCGTGATCACGACGAGACCGGCGGCCTCGAACATGCCCAGTGCATTGAGCGCCAAACGCGAGAAAGTGCGGTCGTTGGCTGGATTCATGGCGCCTCCGGACAAGTGAGGCGCAAGGATACCTTAGCCCTCACGCTTGTGCACCAGCCATTCGCGCCAGATGGCAACCGACACGGCAAGCAGCACCGGCCCCAGAAAAAGGCCAATCAGGCCAAACGCATTGAGCCCGCCCAGCACCCCAAGAAACACCAACAGGAAGGGTATCCGGGTCGGCCCGCTGATGACCAGCGGACGGATCACATTGTCGACCCAGCTCACCACCAGCGCGCCCCACAGGAACAGGCCCAACGCAGCCTGGGTCTCGCCTTGTGCCAGCAAACCGAGCGACAGGCCGATCCACACCACCGGACCGACGAACGGTATCAGCGATATCAGCGCCGTAATCACCCCCCACAGCGCCGGTGCGGTAATGCCCGCCACCCAGTAGCCCAGTCCCGCGAGCATGCCCTGCGCCAGCGCCGTCAACACAATACCGAACACCACGGCACGCACGGTGACGCCCACCGCCTGGATATAGCCACGCGCCGATTCACCCAACCAACGGGTCGCCACCCGGCGAAACTGCGTCAGCACCTCGTCGCCGTGGCGATACAGAAAAAACAGGGCGAAGACGGCAATGCCGAATTTAGCCGCATTGCGTCCCACTCCGCCCAGGAATGCCTTCAGCGCCGTCGCATCCAGCAAGCCCAGCGCCGTCATTTGTGCACGCGCCCATTCGGCATCGCCCTGCACGCGACCGTATTGCGCAATCAACCAATCGGCGGCGGGCCAGTCGCGCACGCCAGCCGGCAAGGGCGGCAGGCCCTCGGCGGCCAGGCGTTTGAGAATGACCGATGCCGTCGCCACGTCGCCCACCACGGTGAACATGACCCACAACAGCGGCAGCAACAACGTGGCCGCCACGCCCAGTGTCATCAACAGGGCAACGATGTTCTCACGACCCGGCAAGTGGCGACTGACAAGCTGATGCAGCGGCCAGGTGACGTAGGCGAGGATGCCGGCCCATGCCAGCGAGGCGAAAAACGGCGACAGCACCCAGAAGGTGCTGCCGAAGATGAAGACCAGAAACGCAAAGGCCGCGATGCGGCGCGCGAGGGGTGAATCGATGTTGGTTGACATGGGGACTCCTCAGTCCAACCAGAGGGCATCGCGCCTCAGCGCGACGCGGGCGGTTTGCGCGTCACCCACAGGCTGGCGAACATGAAAGTCGCAATGATGAGGCCGACAATGCCGAGCGACAATCCAATCGGGATTTTGTAGAAATCGACGATCAGCATCTTGGCACCGACAAACACCAGCACCATCGCCAAGCCATATTTCAGCAAATGGAAGCGTTCGGCCATGCCGGCCAGCATGAAATACATCGCGCGCAGGCCGAGGATGGCGAAGATGTTCGAGGTGAACACGATGAAGGGATCGGTGGTGATGGCGAAAATCGCCGGGATCGAGTCGACCGCAAAAATCAGGTCGGACAGCTCGATCATGATCAGCACCAGGAACAACGGCGTGAACATGCGCACGCCGTTCTCGACCACCCAGAATTTCTCGCCGCGATAATCCGGTGTCAGCCGCAGGTGGCGCTTGAACCAGTTGAGCAGCGGATTCTGGCTCATGTCAGGCGAGGCCTCGGCCGCCATCAGCATCTTGATGCCGGTGATGACCAGGAACGCGCCGAACAGGTACAAAATCCAGTGGAATTCCTGCACCAGCCACGCGCCCGCCGCAATCACCACGGCCCGCATCACGATGGCGCCAATGACACCGTAGATCAGCACGCGCCGCTGGTATTCCGCAGGCACGGCGAAGAAGCTGAAAATCATCAGGAAGACGAAGATGTTGTCGACCGCGAGCGATTTCTCGATCAGGTAACCAGTCAGAAACTCCATCGCCTTGACGTCGGCGATCTCCACGCCATATGCACCCTTGAGGTGCCACCACAAGCCCAGGTTGAACAGCATGGCGAGCGAAAACCACACCAACGACCAGGCTGCCGCCTCCTTGAAGCTGACCTTGTGCGCCTTGTTGCCACCGACCAGAAACAGGTCGACCGCCAGCATTACCAGCACGAAGCCGATGAACGCGCCCCACATCCAGGGCTCACCAATATGCAGCGCTGCGTCCATGCTTTTTCTCCGTCCTGGTTAAGGCTTACTGCACCGCGCGCAAGGCAGCGATCCGCTCTTCCAGCGGCGGGTGCGTCATGAACAGGCGCTTCCAGCCTTGCGGGCTGCCGCCGGCAATGCCGAATGCAGCCATTTTTTCCGGCAGCGGTGCCGGGTGCAGGCTGTTCAGGCGCTCCAGCGCGGCGATCATCGCGCCCTTGCCGGCGAGCGACGCGCCGCCGCGGTCAGCGCGAAACTCGCGATGGCGCGAGAACCACATGACGATGATCGAAGCGAGCACGCCAAGCACCAGCTCGGCGATGATCATGGTGACGAAAAACGCCGGGCCATGGCCGTTTTCATTCTTGAACACCACGCGGTCGACGGTGTGGCCGATGACCCGCGACAGGAACATGACGAAGGTGTTCACCACACCCTGAATCAGCGCCAGCGTCACCATGTCGCCGTTGGCGACGTGGGCGATCTCGTGGCCGATCACGGCTTCTGCCTCTTCCTTCGTCATCGCGTTCAGCAAGCCCGACGACACCGCGACCAGCGCGTTGTTCTTGTTCATGCCGGTGGCGAAGGCGTTGACCTCGGGCGAATCGAAAATACCGACTTCAGGCATGCCGATGCCGGCATCCGCCGCGTATTTCTTCACGGTCTCAACCAGCCAGAATTCCTTGGAACTGGACGGCGACTCGATCACGCGCACGCCCATCGACTTCTTTGCCATCCACTTCGAGATTGCCAGCGAGATCAGCGAACCGCCAAAGCCCATGACCGCGGCAAAGATCAGTAGCGAGGTCAGGTTGAGGCCATTGGCGGTGAGATAAGGCTCGACACCGAGGATGCGCATGGTGAGCGACAGCACCAGCACGATGGCCATGTTGGTGGCGAGGAACAGGAAAATACGCTTCATGATGTTCTCCTTGAATAAGGGGCAAAACCTTTTGACGAACAGGCAACAGGATACAGACGCTCAATCAACAATAAAATTCGATTTTTATACTGCTATTGTTCGTCTTTATCGAATTGAGATGAGTCCAATATCCGACCCATGCTGAACTACAAGCACCTGCATTACTTCCGCACCGTTGCCAAAACGGGAGCCATCAACCGCGCGGCGGAAAAGCTGCATCTGACGCCGCAAACCTTATCGGGCCAGATTAGCGCGTTTGAGACCCGACTGGGCGTGGACTTGTTCCGCCGCAGCGGGCGCCGGCTGGAACTGACCGACGCCGGCCGCACCGCGCTGACCTATGCAGACGACATCTTTCACATCGGCGCCGAGCTTGAAGAGGCCCTGCAGAACCGCGACGCGGCGCCTGCGCATCCGTTCCGCGTCGGCATCGCCGACGCCGTGCCGAAGGCCATCGCTTATCAGCTGCTGGCACCGGCGTTGACCCTGGCCGAGCCGGTCAAGCTGGTCTGCAAGGAAGACCGGCTGGAAACGCTCGCAGCCGAATTGTCGATCCATCGGCTCGACATGGTGCTGGCCGACCGGCCATTGCCCGCCAATATGGACATCAAGGGTTACAGCCATGCGCTCGGTGAGTGCGGCATCGCCTTCCTCGCCGCCGCGGCCGTCGCCCAACCCTTGCATGGCGACTTTCCGGCGTGCCTCGACTGCGCACCGTTGTTGATTCCCGGCGAGGACAGCGCATTGCGGGTCCCGCTGCTGCGCTGGCTGGAAAAGAAGGGCATTGCGCCTCGTATCGTCGGAGAGTTCGACGACAGCGCGTTGATGAGCGCCTTCGGCCAGGCAGGCGCGGGCGTATTCCCGGTGCCGCTGACGACGGCGCAGGACGTGATGAAGCAATATCAGGTGATCGAGCTGGGGCGGACACAGGACATCCGTGAACGCTTCTTTGCCATCTCGGTGGAGCGGCGGCTGAGCCATCCCGCGGTACTGGCCGTCAGCGAAGCGGCTCGACGCAGCTTCGAGCCCGGCAAACTATAGGCTTCAGGACAGCGCCCTCTTCAGCCAGCCCAGCGCCTCGACGGGTGCCATTACCCGGAACAGCGGCGCACAGCGCCGGCGCAGCTTCAACACCGCGTGATCCTTGCTGACCAGCGCCTGCGCGCCGCTTGCCGCTGCCAGTTCGATGAATTTCTGGTCGTCCGGATCGCTGCAGCGCGGCATACGACTCCACACGGGCTTTAGCCCGTAGTGGATCGGAGTCCCCTTGTGGGGCAAGCCGGTAACAAGCTCGCCGATTTGAAAAAGGGTGGACAGCGCGCGATAACGCGCGGCCAGCGCATTCTGTTGCCCAGCATCCAGTACGAATTCGGGATAAGCCAGGACGCGCTGCCATTCGTCGAACGTGGCATCCGACACCGCGCAGCGCACCTGCCCGGTTTGCAGCGCCGGCAACAGGGGACGCGTGGCGGCATCGTCGAAATGCAACAGATCGAGCACCACATTGGTGTCAAGCACCAGCAGAGGTTTATTCAATATCAAGGTGCTCGGTGATGAAATCGCGTACCCAGTGTTCCGGGTGGGCGCTGGAAAAGCGCCCGACGATTTCGCCCTTGTCGAACAGCAGCACGGTAGGGAACCCACGCAGTTCATAGCGACCGGCCAGCTTCATGTTCGCGCCTTCGTCCACTTCGATCTTGGCCATCAGCAGCTTGCCGGCGTAATGCGCAATGACGCGCTCCAGCACCGGCGTCAGCGCACGGCAGGGCGGGCACCAGTCGGCCCAGAAATCGACCAGGATGGGCTGGCTGTGCGAAGCCTCGATAACATCGCGTTCAAAGTGTTCGAGATGGGTGTCGTAAATCAGGTCTGCCATGGATCGGTCTTTCGGAATGTGCCGCCATTTTGCCTCAAACCCGGCCTCCCAAAGTTTTGCCAAGCCTGCTAACGTTGCATCATGGAAGAACGCTTTTATCGCGATGAGGAAATCGCACGGCTACCCGACTTTCTGCCTGCCGTCACTTACAACCTTGCGCACACCCTGCTGGCGCGCGCTGGAAACTGCCTGTTCGTGCCAATCCGTTCGATGCAGTACATGGCGGTACTCGATGCCGACGAGTTCATTTTTGTCGATAGCCAGAACAAGGCATGGGTGGAACTGGCCTGGCAGCATTTCAAGCCGCAGACGCGCTCCGCACTCGACGAACGCGTGCCGTTCGAACTGGTGTATTACCTGCCGCAGGCGGCTGAAACCATGAAGCGCCTGCCGGGCGAGTTTCATCAGGCTTTGCTCCTGCTCGCGCAACGCAATAAATCAGATACACCCGCCACCATTCTCACGCTCCCCGGCAAGACCGAACCGTAGGTGGGGACAGGCTGAATCAGGCTTTTCGGGCGGTTGGCGCCTTGGGTCATCGGGCACGAATGCATTAAAATGCGCGCACTATGTCCAATACTCTTGCCAAATTCGCCCAGTTTTGCCCGCTCTGGGTCTACAAGCTCTTTCCCTTTTTACGCTGGTGGCCGACAGTCGATGCCGGTACTGCGCGCACCGACGCGATGGCCGGTCTCACCGGCGCGCTCATCGTGTTGCCGCAGGGGGTCGCCTTCGCGACCATCGCCGGCCTGCCGCCGGAATACGGCCTCTATGCGGCCATGGTGCCCGCCATCATCGGCGCGCTGTGGGGTTCGTCCTGGCATCTGGTATCCGGCCCCACCACCGCGATTTCCATCGCCGTGTTCGCATCGGTCAGCCCGTTCGCCACGCCCGGCTCGCCGGAATTCATCAGCCTGGTACTGACTCTGACCTTCATGACAGGGGTATTCCAGCTCATTCTCGGGCTGGCGCGCATGGGGGTGCTGGTCAATTTCATTTCCCACACCGTGGTGATCGGCTTTACCGCAGGCGCAGCGATGCTCATCGCAGGCAGCCAGATCAAGAACTTCTTCGGCCTGGAGATTCCGCGCGGCACTCCCTTCTTCGAGACGTTGTCGCTGTTCGCCCAGCACATTGGCGACATCGACCCCTACGTCACGGCGGTGGCCGCCACCACGCTGATCTCGGGCATTCTGGTCAAGCGTTTCTTCCCCAGGTTTCCCTACATGATTGCCGCCATGCTGGTGGGCAGTTTCCTGGCGCTGTTCCTGAATTGGCAATACGGCGTGGACGTCACCCACATCAAGACCGTTGGCGCCTTACCCTCGGGCCTGCCGCCACTGTCGGCGCCCGATTTCTCTTTCGGCGCGCTGGAACAGATGCTGTTCCCTGCGCTCATCATTACCATGCTGGCGCTGACCGAGGCTGTCTCGATCTCGCGCGCCATCGCCACCAAATCCGGCCAGCACATCGACGGCAACCAGGAATTCGTCGGCCAGGGCCTGTCGAACCTGGTCGGCAGTTTCTTCTCCAGTTACGCCTCCAGCGGCTCGTTCAACCGTAGCGGTGTCAACTACGCTGCCGGTGCGCGCACGCCCCTGGCAGCCGTGTTCGCCTCGCTGTTCCTGGTGGTGATCCTGCTGCTGGTGGCCCCTCTGGCCGCCTACCTGCCGAATGCGGCGATGGCCGGCATCCTGTTCCTCGTGGCCTGGGGTCTGATCGACTTCCACCACATCAGCCTGCTGCCCAAAATCAACAAGCAGGAAACCATCGTGCTGTGGGTCACCCTGATCGGCACCCTGATCGACCTGGAAAAAGGCATTTTCTTCGGCATCGCGCTGTCGCTGATTTTCTACCTGTACCGCACCTCGCGGCCCATGCTGGAGCCCGTACTGCCCGATCCCGATCCGACTAACTACCACTACGGCCCGCTGGAGGGGCGCAAGGAATGCCCGCAGGTCAAGATGATGCGCCTCAACGGCTCGATCTTCTTCGGTGCGGTCGCGCATTTGCAACAGCAGCTGCAGGTACTGGAAGAGAACGAACCTGAGCGCAAGCACCTGGTGATCATGGCCAGCGGCATCAATTTCGTCGATCTGGCCGGCGCGGAGTTTCTGGCCGAGGCAGCACGCCAGCGCCGCAAGATCGGCGGCAAGCTGTATTTCTACCGAATGAAGGACAGTCTCCATGAAACCCTGAAGCGCGGGAACTTCATGGACGACATCGGCGAGGAAAACCTGTTCCCGGCGCAGACCCGCCCGATGTCGGTCATTTATGCCAAGCTCGACAACGAGATTTGCCGCAACTGCCCGGTACGCGCATTCCCCGTCTGTCAAACCCATCTTCCCAATGGCGAGGCCCGCACATCATGATCCGTCGCAATCCTTCCGGCCACCTGCCCGTCGTTCACGACAGCGCCTTCGTCGACCCCACCGCCATCCTGTGCGGCAAGGTCATCGTCGAAGAAAATGTGTTCATCGGCCCCTATGCCGTCATTCGCGCTGACGAAGTGGACGAGAACGGCGAGATGGAAGCCATCATCATCGGCGCCAACTCCAACATCCAGGACGGCGTGGTGATCCACTGCAAGGCCGGCGGCGGCGTCACCATTGGCCGGGGCTCCTCGATCGCCCACCGCTCGATCGTGCACGGCCCCTGCACCGTGGGCGACAACGTGTTCATCGGCTTCAACTCGGTGCTGTTCAACTGCGTAGTCGGCGCAGGCTCGGTGGTGCGCCACAATTCGGTGGTCGAAGGCTGCGAAGTGCCCCCGGGCTTTTACATCCCCTCCACCGCGAACATCCATTCAAACGAGGAACTGGCTGGCATCGAGCGTGTGACGCCGGATGCCAGCGGATTCTCTGAAAGCGTGGCCCACGCCAACAACGAACTGGTCAAGGGCTACAAGCGCATCCGTAACGAGTTTTAGTTTTATTTAAAGGACTGAGATGATCGCCGCCCTGGAATCCTGGCGTGCCGGGCTGTTCCACCAGCGTCATCTGATGCGCAACCTCGGCGCCGGCCTCGTAGTCGGCGTGGTGGCGTTGCCGCTGGCAATGGCGTTTGCGATTGCCAGTGGGGCGCGCCCTGAGCAGGGTATCTACACCGGCATCGTGGCTGGCGTTCTTGCCGCCCTGTTTGGCAGTTCACGTGTCTCGATCAGTGGGCCGACCGGCGCCTTCATCGTGATCCTGGCCGGCATCACCGCCCAATACGGCATCGACGGCCTGCAGATTGCCAGCCTGATGGCAGGACTGATCCTGTTGGCGATGGGACTAGTGAAGCTGGGCGGCATCATCCGCTTCATCCCCACTCCGGTGATCACCGGCTTCACCGCCGGCATCGCGGTCATCATTTTCGTCGGACAGTGGAAGGATTTTTTCGGCCTGCAACCCGCCGCCTCCGGCCAGCATTTCCATGAAAAGCTGTTGGCGCTGTTCGAGGTCATGCCCGGCCTCGACCTGCCCACCACCCTGCTCGCTGTCGGCGCGCTCGCCATCGTCGTGATCGCACCGCGACTCACCCGGCGCATCCCCAGCCCGCTCATTGCCATGCTCGCCGTCACTCTGGCGCATGCCTACTGGCAATTCGACGGCGTCGCCACCATCGGCAGCGCGTTCGGCGGCATTCCCGCCGGACTGCCCGAACTGCACCTGCCGCAGGTCACATTCGCGCGCGTGCTGGAACTGCTTGGCCCCGCCTTCACCATCGCCATGCTGGGCGCGATCGAATCGCTGCTGTGCGCGGTGGTCGCCGATGGCATGATCGGCACCCGCCACGACCCCAACCAGGAACTGGTCGGCCAGGGCATTGCCAATATCGCCACGCCCCTGTTCGGTGGATTCGCATCGACCGGCGCCATCGCGCGCACCGCCACCAACATCCGCAACGGCGGCGACAGCCCACTCGCCAGCATTGTTCACGCACTGGTGCTGCTCGCGGTGATCGTCGCGCTGGCGCCGCTGGCGGCACACATCCCGCTCGCCGCGCTGGCCGCGATCCTGTTCGTGGTGGCGTGGAACATGAGCGAGGTGCGCCATTTCACCGACCTGCTGCGCCATGCGCCGGTCAACGACAAGGCGCTGCTGCTCATCACCTTCCTGCTCACGGTGTTCGCCGACCTGGTGATCGCGGTCAACGTCGGCGTGCTGCTGGCCGCGCTGCTGTTCATGAAGCGCATGAGTGAAACCGTGCAGATCGAGAGCGAGAGCGAAGCCAGCCTGGCCGCGCTGTGTCCGGTCGGCGTGCCGCCCGGGGTACAGATCTATTCTATCGACGGCCCCTTGTTCTTCGGCGCCGCCGCCACCTTCGAGCGTACCCTGGCGGGGTTGCACGACCAGGCGCAGGTGGTGATTCTCAGGCTGGGACGGGTACCGTTTGCCGATGCCACCGCCATGCATGCACTGGCAGACGTGGTGCGCCACTTTCAGCAGCGCCACATCCGCGTGCGCGTATGCGAGGCGAATCCGCGACTGGCGCAAAAACTCAAGGTGTTCGGACTGATGGACAAACTCGGGCAGCAGGACGCCTCGGTCAGCGTGCTTGATGTGCTGGCAGGCATTACGGACTCGCCGGCTGAAGCGGACGCCCCTCCCTAGCCCATCCCTTGAAAGGCGAATCGCCCACCCGACGCGTCAAGTCACAAAGCCTGAAGCGTTCACACAGGCATGCAAAACCCAAGCCTAGTCCTTGGCTTTGGGCTTTCTGCCGGGGCTGGCGGCCGGGGTGTAACCTGCGATCCGGCACAGCATCCCCTCACATTTCTTGCCCTTGATGAATCGGGTGGAGTGGCACACGATGACATCGCCCTTCTTTGACAATTCAGTCAGATAAACGCGTACGTCTGCCAACGGGATGCGTGTCGCTGCAGCGATCTCGGTATCGAGCTGCTCACCGCGTTCTTTCATGTATTTCAGAATTGCTTGCATATCTACGCCTTATTCAAGGTGGGGTGGCCGGGTAGCTGATGGCCTGGTGCGTGATTGACCGCACGGAAATGCAATCGTTTCAAAATCACGCTCAAGTCGAGCAGTAACCGCTTGATCGGCGCGTTTGCCTGATGAGTCAACTACCCAATCAGCGCAACCAGCGTCATCGACACACAAGTAGGCAATAAAATCATTGCGGACGGAATTCGCTACACAGGCTCGCGCCGCCAGAAAACGGCAACGAACAGAGCGCGGGCGAACCGCTTTGTCACTGGCTCCGGAGTCATACCATATAACAACATGATAATTATCATCATGTGCATACTCAACACGCTGCGGGCGAATGGACCCGTCCGCCCGAAGATCCCTCATCTTGATTGCAACGTTTGAATGCGTACCCGGCTGTCACGATTGCGGCGGGCCGGTCACCACCTGGTGGGGCGCTCAAAAGAGCGCGATCTGGCCGGGCTGATGCTTTTTTTCCGGCTCCTGTCTGATTTCCCTCAGCAGATCATCCGAAGTCGGGTAGCGGTATTTCAGGCGCAATTCGCGCATGGTGCGCTGATTCGACAACTGGCGCGACTCGCGCAAAAACGACAACAGCGCTTCCGACAGCACGGTTTCGGCTTGCGCCCGATTCACCCGCGGCGGGCGCGGCAGGTTAAACGCATCGGCACAGCTATCGAACCAGTCGCCCATTTTCAGCGGATGCGCGTCGACCGCATGATAGATGCGCTGCGCGCGGCCGCGAAACAAGGCGGCCCACGTCAGCCGCGCCAGATCGTCGGCGTGGATATGGTTGGTGTAGCTGTCGTCCGCCGCAATCAGCGCCGGAGTGCCGCGCTTGATGCGGTCGAGCGGCAGGCGGTCGGCCGCATAAATGCCGGGCGCGCGCAAAATGCTGACCTGCACGCCAAAGGTTTCGCCCCAGGTTCGCAACTGGCGCTCGGCATCGACCCGCCGCACGGCACGGCCGTTGACCGGCGCCACCGGGCGCGTCTCGGCGACCCAGTTGCCGCCGCAATCGCCATAGACGCCACTGGTGCTGATGTAGACCAGCGCACCCGGTTTGCCGTGACGCAGCAGGGCGTGCAGCAGATGACGGGTGCGCGGATCGTCGTTGCCTGCGGCGGGCGGCGGAGCCAGGTGCAACACTCCATCGACACGCGGCAGCCGGCGCAGGCTGGCAGGGGTATCAAGGTCGCCGACATAAGGTGTGACGCCGAGTGCGCGCAGCTCGGCTGCACGCTCGGGACGGCGGATCAGGCCGATAAAACGCGCCTGTCCGGCATAGCGTCGCACCAGACGCCCGGCAACATCGCCAAACCCCACAATCAGAAGTGATTTCATAGTGAGCCGCCTGTAACCATAATCATGGAAGGGTGAAAACCCCATCCACCCGGGCGATAATTCGCCGCTTTGCCACCGCATTCTAAACGCACATCATGCCGCATCAAGTCACCATCCAGCCCAGCGGGCACCAGTTCACCGTCAACGATGACGAGACCATTCTCGAAGCGGCGCTGCGTGAAGGTTTTGCGCTGCCCTACGGCTGCCGCAACGGTGCCTGCGGCGCATGCAAGGGCAAGGTGCTGGCGGGTGAACTCGACTACGGCAAGCACTCGCCCAACGCCCTGAAGGACGAAGAAAAAGCGCAGGGACGCGCCCTGTTCTGCCGTGCCAAGCCCCTGACCGACATGGTGATCGAGGCCAAGGAAATTGGCGCAGCGAAAGACATCGTAGTCAAGACGCTGCCGTGCCGGGTGGAAAAGCTCGAAAAACGCGCCGACGACGTGATGGTGGTCAAGATCAAGCTGCCCGCCAATGAACGCCTGCAATTTCTGGCCGGACAATACGTCGACTTTCAACTGAAAGACGGTAAGGCGCGCAGCTACTCGCTCGCCATCCCGCCGCACGACGATGCGCTGCTGGAGTTCCACATCCGTCACATTCCCGGCGGTCTGTTCACCGATCAGGTGTTTTCCAGCATGAAGGAACGCGACATCCTGCGCCTGAAAGGGCCGCTCGGCAGCTTCTTCATCCGCGAAGATTCCGACAAGCCGATGATCTTCATCGCCGGCGGCACTGGCTTCGCGCCGATCAAGGGCATGCTCGAGCACGCCTTTGCCGAGCACACCGACCGTGAACTGGTGCTGTACTGGGGTGTGCGTTCGCTCAAGGACTTGTACATGGCCGAACTGCCGCAACAATGGCTGGCCGAGCGCCCCAACTTCAGCTTTATCCCGGTCTTGTCCGACCCGCAGCCGGAAGACCACTGGCAGGGGCGCACCGGCTATGTTCACGATGCGGTGCTGGCCGACTTCGACGATTTATCCGGCTATCAGGTTTACGCCTGTGGCGCGCCGATCATGGTCGATTCGGCACGCGAGGCCTTTGTCGGCACACGCGGGCTGGATGAGGATGAATTCTTCGCCGACTCGTTTGTGTACGCGGCAGACGCCGAGACCGAGACCGCGCACTAAAGCGCCGTAAAAAAGCCCGCACTCAGCGGGCTTTTTTACGCGGCCGGTCAGGGCTGCATCAAACGCTACCTACAATTCGCCTTTGGAACCTGCCTGGATGATCTCGTCCAGGCCATCCCGCACTTTCTGGATCCTCGCCTTGAGGTCAGGTGACAGGTTGTTGGCCCGGGCAAATTCCTCGACGTTGATGTCGATCATGATCAGCCAGCCCTGTCCTTTGGCGTCTTCCACGAGGGCAATGCGGCACGGCACATAAATCGCAAAATTGAGGCTCTGATCGATCAGATCCTTGGCCGTTACCGCATCGCAAAACTCGAAAACCGTGGTGGTGCGCTGCGGCTTGCCGGTATTGGCTTCCACCTGCTTGGACAGCGGCAGCTCGGCCACCAGCTTGAGATTGAGCGCATTGGCGCGCAGGCGCATCGACTCCGCCGCATCGTCCATGCTGACGCCAGGTTCAATCGCAACCTTGTAGACCCCCACCTGTTGCTGCAAGGGCTCGGCCTTGACTGGCGCAGCGAAGCTGGCTGGCGCAAAGCATGCGCTGGAAAGAACAAGACTCAGGGCGGCAAAAAGATTTGGGCGCATGGAATATCCTTTTCAAAACATGGACAAGGCAAAACAATACACGCTTGGTAACCTGTCGGCACAAATGGCCGGTCGGGCAGGCAACTCGCGCGAACAGCCTACGCTTCGCGGCACAGCGCCAGGGCTTTCTGATAATGCTGGCAGGCTTCGCCTGTCTGGCCACTCTGGGTTCTCAGCTCGGCCATGCGGATATGACCTTCGGTACTGGGTGCAACCGCAAGGCTGGCTTCCAGATAGCTTTGCGCCTTGCCCCACAGTTCCTGCTCGCTGCACAGATGCGCCAGGGTCAACAACAGACGGGCATCGCGCGGCTGGGCATGCAACCATTTCTCGGCCTGTTCGATCTGCCGGGTCGGACTGCTGCCGCGCACATCCCCGTACAGGCTCACCAGATCTTCGTGCCAGTCGCGATTGAGCGCCGCTTCGATGACGTCCAGCGCAGTATCGGCGCCACCACGCTGGATAAAGGCGCGCGCAGCAGCGCGAGCAACAAAGGCATCGACCTTGAAATCGGCAGGCACTTTCTTCCAGTATTCCAGCAGGGCGCGGTCGTCGTCGGCGCGGCGTTTGAGGTTTTCAGCATAGGCCATGCGCCGCAGCTGTGTCACCGTGCCGGGCTCCATGGCGTTGCTACGCGTCAGCGCATCGAGCAGCTTGTCGACCTCGTCCCACTGCCCGGTCAGCTGGCGCGCCTTGAGCTCAAGCCGCAACAGGGCGGTGTGTTGCGGCGCGATGGCCTTGGCGGACTGGATCGCAACCAGCGCGCCGGTCGCATCTTTCAGGTCGAGCAGGGTTTCGGCTTCAAACAGCTGGGCGGCCAGCTCTGCGCCGCATTCGGCGGCCTCGCGGACATGGCGCTCGCGTTGCGCCACTGCGCGCATGTCCTGTGCGGCGCGCGCCGCCAGCACGCGCGCGATCCCGGTGCGCGTGTCATCGCCCTGCCATTGGCCGAGCGCCTGCTCGGCATCCTGATAGCGATATTCGGTGTAGGCCTTGAGCCCCCCGGCAAAGTTTTCATCGCGCTTTTTCGCCGCCATCTGTTCGCGTTTTTCGCGCACGATACGCGGCAGGTTGAGCGTCAGCAGGGTCAGGCGCAGCAGCACAATGCCACCCACCACCAGTCCGACCAGCATCAGCACAAAGCTGATGAAGGAAATTTCCATGCGCCAGGGCGGATAGACCAGCACCACATAGCCGGGGTCGTAACGTCCGGCCATCGCTAGCCCGACCGCCAGCACCACGATGATGAGCAGCGAAATCAGCCAGCGCATTAAAGCTCTCCCTTGTAAGCTTCCAGCGCAGCGAGGCTGGCATCAATACCCGGCAGCTTGATGGCAATCTGCAGCTGCGACAGGCGCTTGATTTCCTTCAGCGCAGCCGTGACGCCCTCGTCACGCGTATTGAAATAGCGTGTCAGCATGTCCGCCGCTGCGAGCAGGTCGGTGCCGAACGCGGCCTGATCCTGCGACAGCAAGGCCAGCCGCGCCGACAGCAGGCGCAATCGCAGGTTTTCGCGCAGGAAATACGCCTGATCGGGCGGCAGCAACACCGCTTCGTTGCGGTCGACGCGGCGAATCTGCACGATGCGCGTCAACTCCGTCCACACTTCCTGACCGAGGCTCATGCCGGTTTTTTGGGTACGTGGCGCAGCCACCGCTTCAGACGCCTGCGCGCTTGCCAGCGGCCAGCCGGCAATGCGCGCCACCAGCGCTTCGATGCGTGCGCTCGCCCCCACTTCGTCGAGCGAGGGCACTGCGCGCAGTGTCGCCAGATCGGCGGCAATCGCGCGACGCAGCGCGGTGAACTGCGGCTTGTCGAGGCGCTGCAGACGGGTGTCCGCACCTTCCAGCGCAATGATCGCAGCCTTCACGTTGCCGGCCAGCTGCAGTTGCTGCGCAGCGGTCAGCAGCACCTGCTCGATTTCGGCCAGCGTCCACTGGTCACGTCCCTGCGCCAGATCCTTGTACAGCGATTCGAGTGCCTGCTGCTGCTGCTGCGAGGTCACCATCTGCGCGTCGATGCGCGCGACTTTTTCACTCACCTGGCGCATCGCATCATCGGCATTGCGCGCCAGCAGGCGGGTTTCGCTGACGTCCTTGCCGGAGTCGGCCAAGCGGCGTCCCAACTCGGTTTTAAGATCGCGGATGCGCTCGCGGCCGTCGGACCACGACCAGGCGGCTGCGGCCAGTGCCAGCGTCGCAATCAGCAGGGCAACCAGGGGAATCGCCTGAAACCGGGAGGGCGCGTGTGCAACGGAAGACGTTTCGGGGGGATTAGTCATGGGGTTTCCTGAACCAGTTAATCAAGCCGTCAACCAGGCCGGCGTCGCCGCCCGCCGTGGCGATGGCTTGTGCAATGCCAAATTGACGCGCCGCTGCGGCGATTTTCTCATGCGGCACGAAGAGCGGGGTATGCAACAACAGCGGCCTGCCCGCATCGCCCAGCAGCGTCGCCAGATTGTGCAGCGTTTCCGCGCTGGTGACGGTGACCGCATCGATGCCGCCCGCCTGCCAGCTTGCCAGCAGGGCAGTGGCATCGGCATTGGGCCGCACGCGCCGGTAGCATTCAAGATAGTCCACCGTCGCCCCGCGTTCGCGCAGCGTGTCGGCCAGCAAACTGCGCCCACCCACGCCGCGCACGATCACCACGCGCTTGCCTGCCACGTCGTGCAATTGTGGCAAGGCGAGCAAAGCCTCGCTGTCCTGGCCGTCTGGCGTGATCACGTCGGCGACCGCGTGTTCAGCCAGCGCGCGCGCGGTGCCGGGCCCAACCGCAAAGCATTGCGCCAACGGCGGCAATACACCAATGGCTGCCATGCCAAACTGCGCTGCATTAGGGCTGATGAAGATGACGCAGTCGGCTGCGGCCAGCCGCAGCAATGGTTCGCTTAATGTGGCGATTGGCACCGCCTCGATTTCAAGCGCCGGAAAAACGAAGGCCGAGCCACCTGCCCTCCGGATGGCCTGCGCCAGCGCGGTGGCTTGCTGCAGCGGCCGCGTCACCAGCACGCTGCGATGCAGCAGGCCTTGCATCATGCCGCCGGCAAGGCGTCGAGAATGGCGCGCGCGCCGTGTGCCAGCAGCTTGTCGGCCAGCAATTGGCCAACCGCTTCCGGATTGTCCATGCTGCCTTCTGCCACGTCGTGGATGTACTGGCTGCCGTCCGGGTTCGCCACAAAACCAGTGATGTGCAGCGTGTCGCCCTGCAGGGTAGCGTGGGCGCCCAGCGGCACCTGGCAACTGCCGCCCAGCACGCGGCTGACCTGACGTTCGGCGCGCACGCAGGCGGCGGTTTCGGGATGGTTGAGCGCGACCAGCATCGCCGCCACCCCGGGTTTGTCGCTGCGGACTTCGATGCCGAGCGCACCTTGCCCAGCGGCAGGAATGCTGTCTTCGACGGAGAGCAGGCTCTTGATGCGCGCGCCCAGACCCAGCCGCTTGAGCCCGGCGGCGGCAAGCAGGATCGCATCGAACTGGCCTTCATCGAGTTTTTTCAGGCGGGTGCCGACGTTACCGCGCAGCGGCTTCACCGTCAGATGCGGATAACGCGCACGCAACTGCGCTTCGCGGCGCAGGCTGGAGGTGCCGACCACACCGCCGGGCGGCAGATCGGACAGGCGTTCGTACTGATTGGAAACGAACGCATCGCGCGGGTCTTCGCGCTCGCCGATCACCGCCAGCTCGAAACCGGGCGGCAGTTCCATCGGCACATCCTTCATCGAATGCACCGCCAGATCGGCCTGCCCTGCTTCCAGCGCCACTTCGAGCTCCTTGACAAACAGCCCCTTGCCACCGATTTTGGACAACGTAACATCGAGGATCTGGTCGCCGCGCGTGGTCATCCCCAGAATGCTCACGGCGCAAGCGGGGTGCAGCGCGCGCAGGCGGTCGCGGATATGCTCGGCCTGCCACATGGCGAGGGCACTTTCACGGGAAGCGATAGTCAGGGTTTGCATGGCGGTAGGAATAGACTGTTTGATTTGGCAAATGATGGCGCGACACTCACACTCATGGCGACTCCATCATCAAGCAAAGGAACGACGGCAATGAGGCGACTGATCGCACCCTGGATGCTGCTGCTCAAGCTCGCAATTTTAGCATGCGGGCTGGCGCTGACCGGCACGGCGAGCGCGGCCGACGGGCTGGTTCAGGCCAGCAACTTCAAGGCGGACGGCAAGCTCGCCATGCAACGCCGCGTGCCCATCCTGGTGGTCTTCACCAGCCCCGGCTGTTCTTACTGCGAGCGCGTCAAACGCGAATACCTGGTGCCGATGCACAAGGACCCCGCCTACCTCAAACGCGTCATCATTCGCGAAGTCACCGTTGGTGCCACCACGCCGCTCACCGGCTTCGACGGCAGTGCCACCACCGAAGGCGCGTTTGCGGCAAGCCACAAAATCTTCCTGACCCCCACAGTCAAGGTACTGACGCCGCAGGGCGGCGATGCCGGCGAAGCGATTGTCGGCATGCTGACGCCGGACTATTACTTTGGCTATCTGGAAGCAGCTATCGATGAAGGGGGCCGCATCACGCGCGGCAAGTAAACACCCACACCGATAGCCTGTCTGCCGCTCAGGCAATCGGCGCTAGAATCGCGTCCATGTCTGGATGCGCGCGATGAAAACCCTGTTGGCCGACGATCACCCGCTGATGCGCGAGGGAATCCGCCAGGTATTGACCCAGCTCGAACCGGCGCTGGAAATCGTCGATGCCCACGATTACCCCAGCCTGTTTTCCCAAAGCCGTACCCACCCCGACCTCGATCTCGCCCTGGTCGACCTCAACATGCCGGGATTCGTCGGCATGCAGGGCATCACCCTGTTTCGCAGCGAGTTCCCGGACATTCCGCTGGTGGTGCTGTCGGCCTCGGAATCACCGCACGACATTCGCAGCGCGCTGGAAGCCGGTGCGCTAGGCTACATTCCCAAGGCAGCGTCCACCGAAGTGATGCTGGCCGCATTGCGGCAGGTGCTGGCCGGCGACATCTATGTGCCCGCCTGCCTCGACGACAGTCACGGCGGCCTGCACGTTGTCGCGCCCGATGATTTCAAGGCGCTGCAAAACAGCGGCCTGACCGCGCGCCAGTTTGAAGTGGCGCGCCTGCTGGTTCAGGGCTTCAGCAACAAGAGCATTGGCGGCATGCTGGCCATGAGCGAGGGCACGGTCAAAGTTCACGTCGCTGCGATTTTTCGCGCCTTCAACGTCAGCAACCGCACCGAGGCCGTGCTCGAAATCCAGCGGCTGATGCAAAAAACCTAAGCTCCCGGTGGATTTTTTACGCAACCTCTCCAGTCGCCTGCCGCTGCTCACCAGCATCCG
>Ga0208375_1001386_pt1 | contig 27447 bp, 21 predicted proteins | sample RifOxyD1_FD_184038 | JGI IMG/M metagenome (GOLD analysis project Ga0208375, IMG submission 184038) | Soil microbial communities from Rifle, Colorado - Rifle Oxygen_injection D1 (SPAdes) | ecosystem: Environmental > Terrestrial > Deep subsurface > Rock core/Sediment | place: Rifle, Colorado...
GATCTATTGATCGCTTTTCTCGCCATCTGCATGGCTTCATAGCTCAGTTCAGCTGTTTTTAAAGGAACTAACACCGCTTGTTTTAAACCTTCCTGCATTTTTCGCTCGCGGAAAGCCTTTTCCTCGTTCGTGTTCTGCGGAAGTCTGCGTGCTTCCATGAAAGCGTTAAACGCGTTTCTGTCTTCGTCCACCGCCATTATTAACTGGTTTTTTAATGACTGGGCTGTTTCCGCTATTTGAAACAAAACTTCGTCCCGCGCTTCTGTTCCTTCCTTGCCAAAGGTGAGATTGCTTACCATCGAAGCAAGTGCCGCGGATAAAGCACCCGCAAGAGCGGCAATAGATCCGCCACCAGGAGCAGGGGTATCTCTTGAAACTTCCGAAGTAAAATCGGTCACACTCATTGATACAAGTGCTTTGGGATTTGTAAGAGGGATGCCGAGAACTTTCTTTTCGATTTCAAATGGTGTGACATCATCAAGTCCCATTGAAAACACGGCGGTGCGAAGGATATCAATATTGGGTACACCTATCGTTTTCGCCTGTTTCTTCAGATAGTATTTTCCTGAATCCAATATCGCTTTATAGGGCACCAGTCCGACAATCTCACTGCCGGTTATTGCGAGGCCTCGGTCATTTGCAAGTCTGCGTGCTTCTTCTAAGACGATATGAGGGGGAGTCACTTTAAAGTTCGTTAAATTGATCGAAATCTGGCACCGTTTGAACTCGTCTACATACCATCCGATGGCTTTGCAATACTGAAATTTACCAGGTTTATAGACTTTTTTTCCGATAACGTTTGCAGTATCTACAGAATTAGCTCCAAGTAGTTTATCCAGATCGTATCCATGTTCGTTTTTGCAGTGGCGCCGAACTTCGTCATAGGATTTTCCATCAAACTGACAGCTGCCACACGGATAAACTCCGTCCTTATATAACAGTTGTTTACCTCTGTAATAGTAGGGGGAGGTGTTTCCACGCCTCGCGACTCTGCCTGATTCTCTTATCTCGAAAGCAATATCAGAAGCATGCTGCTTATCAGTCGAGTTAAGTGTTATGTTATAGGCAATTAAAAACTCTCTCGCTCCGATAACCGTTGCACCGGCCCGAGTATTAAATCTAGCGGGGCCGAAATCAGGTTTCCATTCTGGTTGTAAAAGTTTTTTTGGAAGGGCTTCGTATTCACCCTTTCTGATATCAGCGAGATTTTTTCGTTTTCCGTTTGTCGCAGCTTCTTCATATAAGTAAACCGGAATGTTCAGTTCTCGGCCGACTCTTTCACCGACTGTTTTCGCTATTTCAACGCAGTCTTGCATCGAAACACCTTCGACCGGGACAAAGGGACATACGTCTGTTGCCCCCATTCGCGGGTGAGCTCCTCTGTGCGTACTCATGTCGATTACTTGTGATGCTTTTTCAATCGCTCTGAAAGCAGCTTCTGATACTCCGTCCGGCGTCCCAACAAACGTTACAACGGTACGATTTGTATCTGCCCCCATCTCGACTCCCAAGAGCGTCACGCCTGGAATCATCTCGATCACATCGGTGATCTGTTTGATTTTTGTCTTGTCTTTGCCTTCAGAAAAATTTGGTACACATTCAACTATTTTTTGGCTCATGGGGCCGATCTTAAGCCAGCCCCGGAGCAAGCGTCAACTCACAAACTAAAGCTGATCGTGGGTACAAATATGAGTAGTATTCATGTTTGTCGTCGCAAACTGCTGTAACGTCTGCCAGGTGAACAGCTCCTGCTGATAATAATCGTAGTTACCCGTGTAGGTAGAGCTGGACATTATGATCGGATACATGATCGAGGCATAAGCACCGGTCGACAACAGGTCAGAGCGGTGGCCTCGATAAAGCACGCAATGTCCAAGTTCGTGATGCGCCAAAAGCTCTCGTTGCGTTTCAGAAACATTGTTCCAGAAATCAGGATCAAATGTGACCCTTCTCATGTTGGCATAAGTTTCACATAAGCCGATCACTGACGTTCCATAAGCATCTAGAGTTCCTATTTGGATTTCCAGAGTGGGGTTCTTCATGTCCGGCAGAACATCGACGCCCTGGCTTTTTGCATCATCCACGAACTTCATGACGTATTTTTCGACTTCGTCCGGTCCTGTATAAACTTTGCCTATCGGTGTTGTAGTTGGGCTAGGGGAGTCCGTCGGGGTTGGTGTAGGTACGGGAGTTATCTCTTCATTACTGGGAGGAGACGTAATCCAGTCATTAGGAATAATCTGCCCGGTCTCTCGGTTGCATGCAGCGAGTGAAAAGATCAGAATTAGCGTTGGAAAATAGCGGATGTATCTTTCCATCAATAACCTCCTTGTCGATGGTTTATGTGTCTTTAACCGTTTTACGGAAGCCAAGAGGGAAAAGTGTCGCGCATTTGTAGGACTATGTGCGTTAAATCCTTGTAGTTCAGTTGTCATTTCTGCAAAGGAAGTTAATACTTTAGTCTGAACGGTGAGGGGAAATCCGATGACTAAAATTACCGCTATACTTGGCGTATCTGCACTGAGTTTTCTGTTGTTTTCAGTATCGTTTGCTTCGACTAACGTCATAAAGGCCAACGATCAGTACCTGAAATGTTATAAGAGACTGGTTCCTTATTCGGAGATCAAATATCCGGATCCTGCTTTTCAGCAAGAATTCTATAACGGTAAAGAGTTGGTGGTAAGGGGCTCACAGGAAATTGGCAGTTCCAAAAAACCCCATGTTGGATACTGGTACTATTACCAAGGAAAAAGCTGCTTCCTTGAAGAAAGTAAGTTTAAGCCGACCAAGGATAATTTCTTTCCAAGTGAAGAAGATAAAGTAAAATGTGAGGATCAAGGTGACGCAGGAACAAAGGCTTTAAGAAATCTCGTTACACGCAGAGCGAGAACTATCACAAAAACGTATTCAGCCGGCCAAGTGGATTACGCCATAAAAATGGATAGTGTTGCCGACAGCGGAAAGCCCATAGCTGACGAGAACCTGAGAAAACAGTTAGAACAGAAGCGAGATATTCAGAACTATGAAAAGGTCCTACATGGATGTCTTGCCGATATGGCGGAGCTCAGTAAAGCAAGACAAGGTTTGCTTTCTACTGATGATTTGTACTTTCAACAAAACGTATTAGCTCGAGAGACACGATATTTAGCTGATGTAAAACCGTGTAAAATACGAACAGCAGAAGAACTCAGACCGAAACCGCCTGCTGCTGAAGCCCAAACTGATAACAGTGTTAAACGGGCGGTCGATGAAGTCGAGAGCGTGCAACAAAATTTGAATCAGTTTCAAGGCGTAGAAACAGAACGAGCGAAATAAGCAATAGCGAGCCCGTTCATTAGTTAACATAATATTTCTTATCAGACTCCAATTGGACGACCTTGCCATAGCCTTATACAGCCCCCTCTCTTGATGTACATTGTTAACATAATGTTATCTTGAAGACATTGCTCTATGAATACCATTAGTTATAGCCGGCTAAAACCGGAGTAATTTGCTTCTATAATGGTATACTGATTAATGGGTTAGGTCTTTGTTGAACGTTTATTGGAGCTGAAATGCCAATAGTCAAAAGCAGTTTGAAACTTCTAACCGTGCTTCTCGGCGTGTTGGCGATTGCCGGTTCAGGTTGTGCAAAAAAGGGGCAAGAAAAAAGCGCAGAAGCCCTGGAGAATAGTCCACCAGCAACTCTAGCGTATTCTACGAATCCCGCTGCATATACTATTGATCAGAAAATAACACCTAACACTCTGTCAACTGAAGGCGGCGAAATTCGTAGTGCTTCAATCGCAAGAGCCTTACCTGATGGCCTAACGTTTAATGCGACAAATGGTGAAATTACCGGAACTCCGACTGCCATCACGCCATCTGCGGAATACATCGTAACAGCGAGCAACGGAAACGGCAGCGATTTTGTAAGACTAGTTTTGGCGGTCAACGACATATTGCCGACAATAACCTATACGGGAGAAACAAATTTAGTCTATAACGTCGCTGTTCCAATAACAGCAGTTGAACCGACACTTGCAGGCGGTGCAACTATTCGCTGCGAGGCCTTTCCCTCATTGCCAAGCGGTCTGACACTTTCAGACGAATGCGTGCTATCCGGCACCCCACTTGTGCCGAGAAGTGCTACAAATTTTTTGATATCTGCTATTAACTCGGGCGGTGCGGCCTCGATTACATTAAATATTCAGGTCAAAGATATCCCACCGACAATTAGTTACGCAGGAAGCCCATTCACCTATTATCGAGGCATAGCCATTTCCGCTCTTACACCGACGAAAGGTGGAGGAGCCATAACTTCCTGTTCTGCGGCTCCCGCGCTTCCAGCTGGTCTCAGTTTGTCTTCAACCTGTACCCTGAGCGGAACACCAACCGCACTACAGGACAGCACTGAACACATAATCACAGCAACAAACAGCGGTGGGAACGGAACCGACACAATTACAATTACCGTAACAGATATTGCACCAAATATCAGTTATGCAACTCCGCAAATATATACCAAGGGAGTTGCAATAACAGCATTAGCCCCAACAAACACCGGCGGAACTCCTAATACCTGCGCAATGTCAGATGGATCACCTCCGTTACCCGCTGGTTTGTCTATCGCGAACAATTGTCAAATCACCGGAACACCAACTGCTCTTGCGGTTGCTACCGACCATTCCGTCACTGCAACAAATACTGGCGGTTCGGATGTTGCCGTTCTTAATATTACGGTTAAAGATAAACCACCGACTTTAAGTTACAGCGGTAGCCCCTACACTTTTTCTAATACGGTAGAGATCACGCCACTGACTCCTACAAATTCTGGTGGAGCTATCGTCAGTTGTTCATCAAACCCAATGCTTCCCGGAGGTCTTTCACTATCAAACGTATGCGTGATTAGCGGAACACCTAACGTTAAGAAAGCGGTTGCAGATTACGTTATAACCGCAACAAATACGGGCGGCGACGCTACTGCAACAATACGTATAACCGTAAATGAGACCGCGCCTAACATTGAATATGCCGGAAGTCCTTTTACTTATAACAAAGCTATCGCAATTTCTGCTCTCACCCCGACAAACACGGGGGGACCAATTACGAGTTGCGCTTCGGTCCCTACCCTACCCGCTGGATTAACTTTATCTGTCGGTTGTGTTCTGAGTGGTACGCCAACTACTGTTGCCGAGCTTGATACTTATACAATCACTGCAACCAATGAGGGCGGTTCCGATACTTATGACATAGATATCGAAGTCAAAGATACACCGCCAAGTATCACGTATAGCGGAAGTCCTTTTCAATTCACGAAAGACGTGGCAATTACTACCGTTTCCCCAACTAATACAGGCGGTACAATCACTTCATGCGGTATTGCTCCAAATTTGAATACTGCAACAGGTCTAACTTTTTCCACTACTGATTGCCAAATTTCCGGAACACCCACCACTCTTAGCGTCGCTACAGAGTATACAATTACAGCTACAAACGACGGCGGCGATTCCATCGCTACAATTAACGTGACTGTTAAAGATGCGGCTCCAGCAATTAGCTATGCAGGGAGTCCGTATTCTTTCACAAAAGACGTCGCGATCACGACTGTAACTCCGGCAAATACTGGAGGCGATATTGTTACATGCTCGTCGTCTCCTGCTTTGCCTGCTGGCCTTAGCATTGAAGACACAACGTGCGCCATTTCTGGTACACCAACGGCGATTACGGACGGCGCAAGTTATACGATAACCGCAACTAATACTGGTGGTAGTTCAGTTGTAGCGATTATTATCGCTATTAAAGATGCGGTTCCGGCAATCAGCTACTCACCATCAACTTATGTCTATACAAAAAATTCGGCTATAACTGATGCCACCCCGACAAATACAGGTGGAACAATTATCTCTTGTGCTTCAAGTCCAACGCTTCCGGCCGGATTAGCTCTATCTGCAACTTGCGTGCTCTCTGGTACTCCTACAGAAGTAGCAGCAGCGGCTAATTATACGATTTCGGCAACAAACACCGGCGGAACTTCAAGTGCTACATTGAACATCACAGTTAAAGACTTGGCTCCAGTTATCTCTTATGCCGGCAGTCCTTTTACGTACACCCGGAACAGTGCGATTACCGATTTAGAACCAACGAACACTGGTGGAGCAATTACATCATGTTCTTCAAGTCCGGCTTTACCGGCAGGTTTAAGCATCTCTAGTGTTTGCGTTATCTCCGGCACGCCAACAACAATCACAGCAGCTGCTGACTATACGATTACTGCAACAAATAGTGGTGGAAGTGCATCTACCTCGATAAACATCACGGTTAATGCGGTTGCACCTGTAATTTCTTATGCTGGTAGCCCGTTTACTTATACAAAGGACTCTGCAATTACCGATCTCACGCCTACGAACACCGGTGGCACAGTTACTTCATGTAGTTCTTCACCTGCTCTACCCACTGGCTTAAGTCTATCGGCCACTTGCGTATTAAGTGGCACTCCAACTGTTGTAGCAGCAGCAGCTGATTATATAATCACAGGCACTAATACTGGTGGCAGTTCTGCTCCTACTATAAACATCACAGTTAATGCTGTAGCACCAAACATCACTTACACAGGCAGTCCATTTACTTACCATAAAAACTCAGCAATCACTGCTCTTACTGTTAATAACACTGGCGGCACCATCGTCACTTGCGGAATCGATCCTGCCCTACCCGATGGTTTATCGATAAATACTACTACCTGTACGATCTCAGGAACTCCAACGGAAATAGATGCTGTTGGTACGGACTATACTATAACGGCCGAAAACTCGGGAGGACAGGATACAACAGGAATCCATATAGTAGTAACGGACGCAGCTCCTGCTATCTCTTACACTGGAAGTCCTTTTACATATACATTAGATGAAGCTGTTTCACTTTCAGCTACGAATACGGGTGGAGCAATAACAGATTGCTCTGTTGATAAAGTCCTTCCAAGTGGTTTGGGAATTAACGCAACAACCTGTGCGATCACCGGCACGCCTGACACTATTACTGCCATAGACACCTATACAATCACCGCTACTAATGATGGAGGGTCTTCAGAAGCTGCAATCAGCATTACTGTTAATGACGAAGCTCCGAGCATCGATTATCTGCCCACTTCGTATAATTTTACTTACACAAAAGACGCTGCAATAGATGCACTAACGCCAAATAACGGCGGTGGAACCATTACTTCATGTACTTCTTCACCTGCTCTGCCAACAGGGCTTTCGCTTAATCAGGCAAACTGTCAGATGACTGGTACACCTACGGTTGTTCTCGCGGCTCAAGAGTATACAATTACCGCAACAAATACGGGAGGGTCTTCAGAAGCTGTAATTACAATTACAATTAATGACGAAGTTCCCGTTATCTCTTATGCCGGCAGTCCTTTTACATACGAAAAAAATGTCGCCATCGCTGATTTAGAAGTGACGAATACAGGGGGAACGATTACGTCATGTTCATCGAGTCCGGCTTTACCAGGGGGCTTGAGTCTATCATCTACTTGTAAAATTTCAGGCACTCCAACTCAGGCGGTAGGAGCAACTGATTACACTATTACAGCAACTAATTCCGGAGGTACTGATTCAGCGGCGATAAATATTACTGTTACAGATGTTGCGCCATCGATTACATTTGATCCGGCAAATAAAACCTTTACTTTAAGAACTGCAATTTCTGCATTTTCTCCAACCAACACAGGCGGAACGGCGACTTCATGTAGTTCTTCACCTACACTACCAACTGGTTTAAGTATTTCTTCAACTTGCCAAATCAGCGGTACACCGACAGTGACCATTGTTTCAACTTCTTATACAATAACAGCGACAAACAGCGGTGGAAATGCAAATACTTCTTTAACTATCACTGTTAAAAATCTCCCTCAGATACTTTTTTACGGTTACAATGCTCTTAACGGTAATTTTAATGGTAGTGCTCCATCCTCATTAAATATCTGGAAGATTAGTTCTGACGGAGTTGATCGATCTGCTCTCACTTCAAATAGTGCACTCTCGCTCGATAGTAAGTATCCTGTTTTTGCACCTGGCGGAACATCCGTTGCTTTCTCGTCTTTGCGGGATTTAAGCGGACCGACTACTGCGAGCTCGTATAACATTTGGAAAATGGCTTCGGGCGGTTCATCTCAAACAGAGTTGACATCTAACTCTAACGCCAGTCTCGATAGCGAGTCTGTACCTCAATATTCGCCAAATGGAACAAAAATTGTTTTTGCGTCTAAATCTGCTGTTGACGGATCAAACAATGGAACAGCAGCGTCATCATACAATATTTTTATCATGAATGCTGATGGCACGGGCCGTACTGCTCTTACCGCTAACACGATAGCCGGTTTGGACAGTTACACCCCGGTTTTTGGGCCTAGCGGAACTGTGATATATTTTTCGTCAAAAAATGATCTCACTGGAAGTAATAACGGATCAGCTACCGATTCATTTAATATTTGGAAGATCAATACCGATGGGAGCGGTAAGACTGTTCTGACTACTGAGAGTGTTGCCGGAAAAGATTCTATCGATCCCATGGTCTCCTCTGATGGTAATACTGTTATATATGCTTCGAAGGCAGACGTTGGCGTAGCCTCGAGTTCATATAACATATGGAAGATGGCATCTGATGGCGCGGGCAAAACCGCTTTAACAACTAATACAGCAGCGAGCTTAGATAGTCAGAAACCACATTTTTCATCGGACGATGCTGAAATCATTTTTACTTCATTAATGGACGTAAACGCTGCACCTACATCGTCTTATAACGTCTGGAAGATGAACACGGACGGATCTAGCCAGGTGGCATTAACGACGAACAACGCCGCAAATTTGGACTCCGATTCACCGGTTTTTGTAGCGGGTGACACAAGAATCGTCTTCTCTTCCCGACAGGATATCGGTGCAACCGCTGTGTCTTCTTATAACATCTGGATTATGACCGACAGCGGAACAAGCCAGACTGCGCTTACTCAAAATACCAATACTGGTCTTGATAGCTATCTCTCGCCGCATTCGGTTTACTATGCGGAATGATACCGTCTGCCGTATTACGAATTTTTCAAGCAACTCTTATCCAACCAGTCTCTCGGCTATCAAAAGCCTTATATGCGTCAATAGCAGAAGAGAACGGGACACGTTGAGAAATCACAACGGAGGGATCAATGCTTCCGCTATTGATCAGTTCGATGAGTTCCGGAATATACCTTCTGTGATTACAGTTACCCATTTTAATCGTTAAATTTTTATTCATTGATTTTCCTATCGGAAATACCATGAGTGAATTTGGGTAAACTCCAATAACCGAAAGACTACCCGCTTTTGCTAACGACGCCACTGCCCACCTTAAGGCTTCGGACGGTGCATCCCCGGTATGCCAATTTTTTTCCTGTGGATTAGTCTCGGGCGCTACATAATGTAGTTCTTGTTTAAACTGTTTTTCCTTTGCATCAACTACCCCAGGACCTTGATGTGGAATATTAGCGTCGATTCCTACCGCGTCTATTGCGCGATCGACACCTATTCCACCTGTCAGCCTAAATATCACTTCAATCGGATCCTCAGCATTGTAATCGATTACTTCGGCACCCAGAGATTTTGCCGCTTCTAGTCTCGATTGAATCGTATCCACTGCAAAAACCCGTCCCGCTTTAAAATGTCTGGCGCTGAGAATTGAACAAAGACCGACAGGACCACAGCCGAAAACCGCAACCGTATTTCCCGGTTTCACCTCCGCGAGAATAGATCCGAAATATCCGGTGGGAAGTATATCCGAAAGCGTCAAAGCCTGCTCGTCCGTGATCGAGTTTGGCAGTCTAACCAGCCCGACATTGGCAAATGGAATTCGTGCTTTTTCAGCCTGAAGACCATTAAAAGATCCTGAATCTTCAGGTCCACCAAAGTAGGCCGTCCCTGATTGTGGTCCATTAGGATTAGCATTATCGCATTGAGAAAAGTACCCCGCCCTGCAGTATGAACAATAGCCACAGCCAATTGTTGAAGAAACCACTACACGGTCGCCGGCCTTTAGATTTCTAACATCACTTCCAACTTCTTCGACTATTCCAACTCCTTCATGTCCTAAAACCGTTCCCGGTTTCATCCCCGTGACAGTCCCCCTAACAAGATGGAGATCTGTTCCACAGATTGCCGACGCTGTAAGTTTTATTACTGCATCTGTTGGTGCTTCAATTGCGGGATCAGGTACTTCATCTATTCGAATGTCGCCTACTCGGTGAAAAACGACTGCTTTCATCAAACGCTCCTGAAATAAAGTTGGTACAGCCTATTATTCAGGAGCAAACAACGTACCGGAAAAACGCTTTACAAGCGACTAAAGACAAATGGATCTGTCGGGACGTGAGGCCGGCTTTTCCTGTCGGGCGGCCGGATATAAAAAGAGAAAAGGTTGCCAGCTGATGACAAAAAATAAAGCTTCATTGAATGATGATCTACTACGGGCGATCCGTAAAAGCCGCTGCCATATCCGACGTTGTATCTGTAAACGCCCTTTCCGCTCGTCTTGTCGATCACATACAGATACTGATAACTGGATGCGACAACTAGGTACTTACCGGCGATCACCAATTTTGTTGGCGTGCCGCCATCCATTTCAAACTTCCACCTGACTTTGGCGTTATTTTTCTGAAGAGCGTAGATGATTCCCTCGGAAGAAGGAAAAAATACCGTATCCTCTTCAATCACAACTTTTTTACTGCCCCCCGCATCGAATCTCCACACAACTTCAGCATTTCGACGTTTAAGAGCGTAAAGAGCCCCGTCATAAGAAGGGATATAGATTATTCCGTCATCCAAGACGGGATGGGCGTCAACATCGGTGAATTTTGTACCCTGGTGCAGCTTCTTTTCCCATTTTAGTTGGCCGTCATTGATGTCGAGTCCAACAATAAAACCATCGCTGAGACCGGCAATTACTTCGTTTCCGTCTACCAAAGGAGTTGATGCTCCAAGTATAGTAGCGGTAGGAGAGGTTCTGCGTCTGTAATGCCACAACCACTTTCCGGTTCCAGCATCAAAAGCGTAGACAGTGTCATCAGTTGTTGTAACGAAAAGACGCCCTTCGCTAATGGCAGGAGAAGAAATTAGAGGATTATGAAGGTCATATCTCCAGTTAACCCTGCCGTTTTCAGAATTTACCGAATAAAGAAAGCCGTCGCCTCCGCCAAAATATACATTTCCTGCTTCATGAGTGAGACCACTAATTACACCTTGTGGAATCGGAAGAACCCAGCGCGTTTGCACGGAACCTGGATAAATGGAAACAAGACCGACACTTTGATTACCAAAAATCAAGGTATTATCGACTAGTATCGGGTTTGAAAATTCAAACCCTTTATCCCCGGCCTCAAACACGCCGTGGGTCGGAATAGTCCACTCTCTTTGAAGAATATGGGGATCTGTTCGCAATTCGCGGTTGATATTTTTACCGGCACAAGCGCCGGTGCAAATAAGAAGAATAAATAAAGGTATATAGCGTTTCTTACTCAAGGTTTGCTTTAAACACTTCTGCTGATTTTGCACTGTCGGTGTTCGGCAACTGAGCGATGATTTTATCATATGTGATCTTCGCTTTACTGATATCACGTTGTCCTTCATAGCACCTTGCAAGCGCTAAAAGAAGATCTCCTTTTAGTGTCCCATTGTCAGAGGCGAGAGCTTTTTCATAAGCACCCAGTGCATCACTTAGCTTTTTAGTATTTTCATAAGCGTAACCCAATGCGTAAAAAGCAATGGTTTTGTCAGCTTTACTTGGAGCCGTTTTTGTAGCTTTTTCATACCAGCTAATTGATTTCTCCGCATCACCGTGATCAAAGTACAAATCGCCGAGAGCTAGCCTTGCGTCAAAAGCAGAACGTGTTCCCTTATATTTCTTTTCAACGTCTCTAAACATTGTCGTTGATTTAGCTAACTGAGAATCAACGGCAAATTTTTTATAGGCTATCTTTTCAACCGATGATTGCTGGGGAGGCTCTTGTCCTTTTGAATCCGTATTTTTCTTCTTCTCCGCCGGCGGCACATTGGCTTCGGCTATTACCTTCAGCTCATTTTCTAAGACCTGCTCGGCTTTGAAAAATGCAGCACGGGCTAATTCAGCCTGATTTTCCTTATGATTAAGATAGAGACTAATGCCGATTCCGACTAAAACGAAAGCGACCAATACAGCAAGCAGCTCTTTGCGACGCTCAGCGAGCTTATCAAAGAACTTCTTTAACGCAGTCATAAAACTGTCTGGCTGTTTTAATGTTTTACGATCAATTTCTGTCGAGGTTTTTGAACTAAATAGTGACATAAGTTCGTGTTTAGAGGACATTTCGGGGGTTGTCAAAAAGAAAGGTCACGGTTACCCTTAATAATGTAAGTTTCTTTCGTTTTGCCGCGACCCGCCGGACGCGGGTGGTTAAGGAGGCTCAATTTGGAAGGGCGATTACGGTCAGCGGCATTAGCACTTGTCGCAATTTCAGGCATCCTGCTATTTTCTTCATCCGCCTTTTGCCGGGATATGCAGGGACGATTAGGAATGGGCTATAGCAATGAATTCTCAAACGGTGTTCCAGGCGTGAGTCTGAAATATGCTTTTACTCGGGACATCGCAGTTCAGGGAATGCTCGGCTTTTCGACAACAAGTCCTCTCAATTCGGGCACCGGGCTCAAATTATTCAAAAACATCTTCTACGAAACAAACTTAAACTTTTATTACATGTTGGGAGCAGGAATCCTGACGGCAAAAAGCACTACAGCGGCTGAGTTCATTACCGGTTTTGGAACTGAGTTTTTTATTCCTGGTCTTGAAAGTCTTGGCTTTATGATCGAGACAGGGGCAATCTTCGGTAATATTAGTGGTAGTTTTATTTTACATACATTGGGTGTGAGTTTTCTGAATGCGGGGATACATTTTTACTTCTAACCTATTTAAGGAATCAATGATGAAACGGATTTTTCCTTCCGCAATCTTGGTTGCAATCTGTTTATTCATGCTTCCCCAAACGGTATTTTCCGAGGATAGAACTTTGCAACCCGAAGAAGATGATTTTTCTTCTTCTCCTTTTGCCGACTACGGTGAGTTCAACGAAGAAGCTGAAGAGATCGAAGACTTAAAATTTTTTCAACATGGCCGCTTTTTCGGAATTAGTTTGGGTACAGGGTTCGAGGGGATAAGCTCCAATAGAGGAATGCTTTGGCAAGGCGGCTTTCCTGTTATCGATTTTAAAGTCCATTATTGGTTTGATTTTAATGTTGCAATGGATCTGGGATTTTACACTGCTTCACATTTTTTTGAAACAACTCAGGCAAACGGTGGTCACGTTGATATAAGCTTCATGCGACTAGGTCTCGACGTTAAATATTATTTTGATACGAAGAACGTTTCAGCGGCTGTTAGCTTTGCCAACCCTTATGTTTTGATCGGAGGAGGTTCCTTCTCAAAGACTGAAACAAGCGTTGACCAGCAAACTGTCGATCAGGACAGTGGCTTTGGATTTAGCGCAGGGGCTGGAGTGGAATTTGCGATAAAGCCTAAGAAAATATATTTTTCGGTAGAACCGAAAGCCCACTTTGTTAACTTCAAAGACACTTACAGTAAAAAATACGGAACCGATGATTTGAGCGGCATATTTTATACTATTACAGGCTCTTTAATGTTTACCTGGTAACATTCTCGCATAGAGTCGTGATCCGCTTACCGCGCCGTTTTCTCTATAGTACTTTAATAGATCACGGAAGTATTGATTGAAAATCGGATCGAGCAATTCCGAGTTGTGATATTTATCGGTTGATGGTCCGAATTTTTTTGCAGCTGTTATATATATTTTCATCATTCCGTCGTAGTCGAACGCTTTCATTTCCTTGTACCATTCTTCAACCGTGAGAACTCGATACATTATCGGGTCAATGGCCCACCAGGTTTTACCCGGTCCTTTTACGATTGTTGTAACGTGATATCTCCACTTGTGGTCACCGGTTCTTAAATCGCCTAGTGCCCACATTTTCATGATACTGGTTTGACAAATGCCCCGATACAGAGATTCAAGGTGAGCTGTCATTGCCCTTCCGAAGCAGAAGCCCATGCTCCCCGTTGGGTCGTACTTGTCCAGATGATAAAGACCGGCAACAGGATGATGCGTTACGCCCTGAAGAATCTGTGCTGCATATTTTTCTTCTAGATTTACGACTCGATCGGAACAATTTGCAAGAATTCCAAGTTTTCCCAACGCTTTGAGATCTGCTATATTATCGCGCGAAATCTTCGCAGCTGATTGCTGTCTGTCCTGATACAAATAGGTTGCAAAAAGGTTATCGAATTCATCCTTAGCGAGGGCCGTAGTGGCCAAACTTACTAAAAGCGCCGCGATAGTGAAAAACCTGATCTTCATTCAAACTCCCCTGTCATAAGTAATTACGCCACGTGTTATTTCAGATAACCCAGCGTGTCAATAGAAGTATTTAAGCTTTTGATATCAACTCAAAACCAGCCATTAATTGGCCGATCAATGAGGTTAATCGGTATGCGTGTTGCAATTTCGGGCATCGGGTAGAACCGATCAAAAGGAGCAATCATGAATATCGGAGAAAAACTTCATCAAGATCACGAACGCATAAAGGAATTAACTGATCAAATAAAGAGCGGACAGAAAAGATCACAAGAAAAATTATTGGGAGAGCTTTCAAAGCTGCTTGACGTGCATATGAAAGCAGAAGAGCGGATATTCTATGAACGACTGATGGACATACACGCAACCAAGTTTTATGCGCTTGAAGGCTATGAAGAACACAATCTAGCTAAGCGCGTACTTGGAGAACTTCAAAAATTGTCGCCAAGAGAGGACACCTGGGCACCAAAGTTTAAAGTTTTCAATGAGCTGTTGGAACACCATATTAAAGAAGAAGAAGGTGAATTCTACGAAGCAGCAAAAGAACATCTGGACGAGGATGAACTTGAGGAAATGGGCGAACAGTTTGAAAATGAAAAAAATAGAAAAATAGCCAGAAAGATCTCTAGACGAAAAGCAGCCTAACTATTTTCGTCTTTCATTATTGTCCGATACAAAGACGAGACGGACGGGACTGCCCATAAACCCCCATCTGTCTCGTATTGCATTAACAAGATGCCTTTTTAAACTGAAGTGTACTTTCTTAGTATCGTTGACATGACAAACGAAAGTAGGAGGATTTCTTCCTGATTGATGACACATGTAAAACTTGGCATTCATCGGATTGTGCACCGGTGTCTCTTTTCGAATGAACTCGGTAAACTCGTGCGTTCCTACTTTTACTCCCCTTTGGTAAATTATTTCCCGAACTAAATCCGGAAGAGCAGCAAAACCAGCGCCTTTTTTGGCACTGATAAATACGATTGGTGCGTATTTCAAAAAAGCCATCTGCTTTCTAATGGCTTCGGCAGCAATTTCCTTAGGAAAACTCTTGTTTTTTACCTGAGTGTCCCATTTATTAACCGCGATGATCACACCGCAGCCTGTCTTTTCGATGATACCGCCGATTTTTTCATCCTGATCCGTAATTCCCGCTTGGCCATCTAGGAGAAGAATTGCAACATCACAGCGCTCCAGAGCTTTTTTTGCCTGCACAACAGATAATACTTCTACCCCTTTTTCAGTCTTACTCTTTCGACGAATTCCGGCGGTATCAATCAAAATCATTCGTTGGTCGTTTATCACAGCAACTGAATCAACAGCATCAACAGTAGTGCCGGCGATAGGGCTTGTTATCATTCGTGATTCGCCGATTAGCGCGTTTATAAGAGTACTTTTTCCGGTATTTGGCTTTCCGACGACCGCGACTTTTGGGTCGGAATGAGTCTCTTCGGTCGGATTTTCTTCCCGGCTCTGCTCTGTTTCCAGCAGGATTGGAATTTCAAGTTCTCCGGTGATTACCGACAGCAGATCATCAATCCCACGATTGTGTTCAGCCGAAACACTGACTAAGGGAGTTATTCCCAACGAATAGAATTCATGCGCCAAAGTTTCGTGCTTTTCGGTATCTATTTTATTTACGACTGCTACGATAGGGACCTTTCTTGAGTTCGCCTTTTTTAGTTCTCTCACAACCTCTTCGTCTGCAGGCGTAACGCCCGTCCGGCCATCAAACAAAGCAAGAACAATATCAGATTTCAGAACCGCAACTGATACTTGCTCCGCAATTTCATCTTTAAAATGCTCCCCTCCAAGTCCCCCGGTATCAATGATCTTAACATCTACTCTATTGGCTTTTACCCACCAGGTTGCTTCTTCTTCGATCCTGTCTCTTGTAACACCCGGTAAATCGTGGACAAGCGCCTTTCGGCGGCCGATCAGACGATTAAAGAGAGTGCTTTTACCTACGTTTGGACGTCCTACAATTGTTACGGTTATTTCTTTTCGTTTACTCATAGTTGCTACTTTTTGGTTTTGAACTCATACCCGAGTCTTCTTAAAAATTCAGCGTCTTTCGTCCAGTTTTTCAATACGTCTACTTTTAAACCTAAAAATATCTGATGACCCAAAAATTTTTCTATCTTAGCTCGTGCTTCCTGACCAATTGATTTGATTTTTTTGCCGCCACTTCCTATAACCATTCCTTTTTGTGAATCCCGTTCAACAAAAATCGTGGCTTCAATTCTCACTGGGGTTGCCGTCTCTTCAAACTTGTCTATTCGAACCGCTGACGAGTAAGGCAGCTCCTCCCCTAACTGTAAAAATAGCTGTTCCCTAACTTTTTCGGCCACGAAAAACCTGACGGGTTTATCAGAAATTTGCTCCACATCAGGATACAAAAGCGGCCCTTCTGGAATCAGCTCCCATGTTTCAGAAAGCAACTTTGGTACGCCCAACCCTGACTTTGCGGATATTCTCTTACAGGCTTGAATTTTAACCCCCCGTTGTGCGGCTTCATCCAGCAGTTCTTTTTCTTTTGCTGCCAGCTTTTCCAAATCGGGTTTAAACGCAAGATCAATCTTATTAAATAGGATAAAAACAGGTGCTCGAAGCTTACTGAGAAGATCTAGAACTGGTATTTCAAATCGGATGCCCTCTTTCAGAACAAAACCCGGATCTATCAAGTACCAAATGCTGTTAACATCAATCAACGCCTCGCGCACTTCACTCATCATGAAGGCATTAATCCCGCCCTCTCTTGCGTTATGAATTCCTGGCGTATCAGTAAAAATAATTTGTCCAAGATGCTCGTCGGTTAGAATTCCAAAAAGACGTTCTCTCGTAGTTTGTGCTTTCGGAGTGACGATGGATAATTCTGAATCAAGTATTCGGTTTAACAGCGTAGACTTTCCCGAATTTGGTCGCCCGACCAGTGCAACTAAGCCAGATTTGTGCATTTTTTATCCTACCGTCTGAATGGCTGATTTCGCTGCATTCTGTTCAGCTTCTTTTTTTGATGTTCCCATAGCAATTGCAAGTACTTTTCCGCTCATTCTTACTTCGACTTCAAATGATTTTGCATGATCTGGTCCTGTTGTTTGTAACAAATGATAAGTCGGCGTTACTTTCCAGCGCGCCTGGACAATCTCCTGAAGCTGCGTTTTGTGATCGTAGAAAATTGTTAGTTCTTCTTGCTCACCGAAGAGTGGCGCAAAAACATATCTCACAACCGGGAAAACCGCATTAAAACCACCATCTAAATAAATCGCAGCGATAAGAGCTTCCAGCGTGCTGGAAAGAATAGAAGGTTTTAGATTTCCACCTGTCAACGACTCTCCCTTTCCAAGTCGTACTACTTCATGAAGCCCAATAGACTTGGCTACCTGCGCCAATGTTTTCTCATTTACTACTGCTGCTCGCATCTTTGAGAGTTGGCCTTCGTTAGAATTGGAAAAAGACTCAAGAAGAATATCTGAAACGATTACATCCAAAATCGCATCACCAAGAAATTCAAGACGTTCATTATCACGCAAAGCGATAGGCTTTTTCTTTAAGAATTCATGACCATACGATGTGTGCGTCAGGGCTTGCAGAAGAATACTTCGGTCGCCAAAATTGTATCCCAAACGCTCCTGTAACATTTGAAGCTTCATTTTTTCAAACCAATGCCTGACGGAGACTTACAATAATGGTCAAATATTGTCAAATAACTGAGCTATTTTAAAAAAGCGGCTTGGTTTTTTCTAGATTTTCTGATTAACAGGTTATCTCGTGGGGTACAGATGTTTGGAATGAAACCGCTTTGTGTCTTTGGGATATTTCTAACTCTTGGAATTCTTTGGTTTTCCAAGGATTCGCTTGCAACCAATCGTAATTACGACGATTTTTCATCTACTCCTGTAACTATCGTTTTCACAAATGATCTTCATTCGCATTTTCGCCCCGACCAAGGTGTCAGACAAGATGGTGGTGTCGCCAGAATCAAAACTACTTTTGAACAGTTAAAAGCATCAAACGAAAATTCGGTTTTTGTTGATGCAGGCGATTGGTCAGAAGGAAGTATTTACTACAACCTGGGTGCCGGTGTTGAATCCGTTAAAATGATGAAACACCTTGGGTACGACTTCTCAGTAATCGGAAACCACGATTGGCTTAATGGTCCTGACGCTATCGTAGATGCGTTCGAAGCCTCCAGCTTTCCTTTTCCACTCTTAGCCGCCAACATCGATGTGTCGCGATACAATAAAAAAGAAATTTTCAACCAGTTCGTTTCTCCTTACCTAATTAAAACTTACGGTTCAGTTCGTATCGCTTTTATCGGCCTCGCAAACTACTCGTTAATATATGACGATTTCGCAAAACCCGTAAAAATTCTTTCCCCGATCGATACTACAAGAAAGCTCGTAAAACAGTTGGAGAAGCATGTTGAAGCGATTATTGCAGTGTCGCACAATTCTTTAGAGTTCAATGCAGGATTGCTTGAACAAATTCCGGAAGTCGATCTCGTTATCGGAGCTCACGACCACGAGCTAACAAGAACCCCGATAGTCGTTCGTAACGCAAAAGGTGAAGGATATCTTGTTGAAGCAGGAGAACATGCTCATTTTGTAGGTAAAATAGATTTAAAACTAAGAAACAGATCCGTCGCTAAGGCAGCCGGTCTTGAATCGTGCGAGTTAACCAACTTTAAGCTAATCCATCTAAATGATCAGGTCGCTGAGGATGCTGAAACCCGTAAAATAGTGGAAAACCTGGAGACCGAAATCGAGAATCGCTACGGTCCTATCTTTCATGATCAAATCGGCGAGTCAAAAATAGATATTGTAAGAACAGGAGCCGAAAATACTATAGGTAACCTTGCTACTGATGCGTACCGTTTTGCGACAAACGCAGACATTGCTCTTGATCAAGTCGGTTTTGTTTATAATTCGATCAATGCCGGACCGATCAGAACTGTCGATGTCTATAATGCTAATCCGGCCATCTACAATAAACAAACGGAGAAGTCGTGGGTTATTAAAACATTCACATTTACGGGAAGAAAGTTTCTGGGTCTTCTAAATATTCTCTATTCGACAAAAAAATTAGCCGAATACGGAGTGCTTAGCACTTCAGGAATGCAAATAACGTATTCACCCATAATGAAAAAGCATAACTTCTCTCTACATTTTCAGAACATTTTTGAAACTTTCCGTGTTCCATTTGACGACTACGATGCGACAATTATCAAGGACATCAAAATAGCTGGCAAACCGATCGGATTGAATACTAGATATAGAGTTGCTGCCGGCGGTGGTATTATCCAAGCGCTTCGGATTCTTAATTCTCTTATTCCCGGTTATGTGCCGCTGGATGATCTTTGGGATACCGGCATAGAAGACTGGATTGCACTTAGTAATTATATAAAAGCCATTACACCGATAACCGGGGAAAAATTACCGACTGGTTACCGAATCAGAAGTGAACAGCCCGATCTGGGAATTTTGTACCATGATGTAACATGGGAACCGCTATTACGTTTTGATGGTTTCATGAAATCAAAAGTAAGAGTGAAGGTACAAAATTTTGGAGCAACAACGACTCAGTCGGAAGCTCTTATTACCCTTTTAGGAAATGAATTGGGTGCTGATGATACCAACGAACCCAAGTGGACAGTAATAGGAGCGTCACAAACGATCCCCGTGATTAAATCGGGAGAAACAATCACGTTCGAGTGGGAATCAATGGTACCAGGCGACCGAGGGATATACCCGCTAAAGCCGGTTATTACCGGAAACGAAAAAGACATCAACGTAACAAATGATACGGTAATTCATCTACCAAGACTTTAGGTGTTCGTACCATAAAAGAAGACTTCAGCTTTTTGCTTGTCGATGCCTATTCTCTGCGGCTTGGCTGAAATTACACTATTTGATTTAAGAGAATGAATCGAATCAACTGGAAGCAGAACTTTAAAATAGTTTTTTGTATATCCAGACACCCAGTTTTCACCGAATAAATGAACTCCTGATTCCAACAAAACATCCTGCAGTTCCGTTGAACTATGCTTACAGGTTGAAAGTACATTTTCGTAAACTGCTTTCATTCTTTCAAGACTTAGGTCTCTTAACACTCCCGCTCTTTTTCTTCGCACATCTTTAGGTACGCTATTACTGAAAGTAGCCGCTCTTGTCCCTTCTCTTTCACTATACGGAAAAACATGTAGCCTTGACCAAGACCATTTGGTTAATAGATTTACTGTTTCTTCGAAATCTTCATTAGACTCTCCGGGAAAACCGGAAATGACGTCCATCCCGATGAAAGGATAGCCACGGACATCTTTTAGTTCGCTGATTGCCTTCAAACGTTCTTCAACTAGTTTCGTCGAATACGCTCTCCCCATTAACTTTAAAATCTTTGTCAGTGGGCTTTGCAGAGAGACGTGAAAATGGTGACAAATACGAGGATTGTCACTGACGAGCGACAGAAGACTATCGGTGATGTCGATCGGACTGAGCGAGCTAAGACGAATCCTTTCCACTGATGTTTCGTTAACTATTTTCTGTACCAATATAGTCAGTGCTGACTGCTTGCTATCTATGCTGAAGTTGCCAAGATTCGTACCTGTAAGAACAATTTCTCTAATGCCCTTTGCTATCTGTGAATTTACGGAATCGATGATTTCCCTTATCGGAATACTTCGAGGAGAGCCGCGCAAAAAAGGAACAATGCAATAACTGCAGTATCGCGAACAACCTTCTTGAACTTTAACGAACGCTCTTGTCCTGACCAGGGACGAAGCGTTGACGTGCGTCGAGTAAAAAGAATCAGTAACCCCAGGCGTGATCCTCTGAACAATTTGTTTTGCCAACGCTTGTTTATCAGTCAGATTTATAAATTGAATGTTTCGTAACCTGTCGTAGTACGCAGATGGCTGTCTTAAACAACCGGTGATAAATACTGTCGCTTGAGGATATGTCCTTTGAAGTTTTTGGGCGATTTTGCAGCTCTGTTTTTCTGCTTCCTCTGTTACCGAACAGCTATTTACTATGCATACCTCAGGTATCTCCCCTTCTTGTACCAACGTCCAACCAGACTGAAGCAACTCATTTTCAAGACAAATACTGTCACAAGTATTTGTCTTACAACCTAATGTCCGAATTATATATTTTGCCATTAGTCGTTTGAGGCGATTGAGGTGTCGGAAATGAGAGCACCACCTATAACTTCATCTTCATCGTAGAAAACAACCGGCTGCCCTGGCGTGATCGCTCTTTGTAGTTCTTGAAACTCCACGTGAATTGTCGAGTTTTGAAACAAAGTAACACTACATGGCGCTTCTTCGTGTTCGACCGACACTTTAGCCTTGCAAACAAAGCCCTTTAATTTGTTAATTGGTTTGATCCACGAAGCTTCAACAGCTACTGCTTTTTTAGTAAAAAGTTTGGATTCGGGACCGACAACAAGCGCATGATGAAGAGGCTCAAAACCGATAACAAACATTGGCTCCTTATTATCAACTGTTAAATGTACGCCTTCGTGCTGTCCTATTCGGTATTCGGCCAACCCCTGATGCTCTCCAACTACATGACCTTCGTCCGTCCTAATTATGCCGTGCGGTCTTAAAATGACCGGTGATCTCTGTTCAATGAAATTATTCAGGGAATTCGTGCCGAGAAAACAGAAACTTTTCGGTTTAGTTTGTATTTCTTCTAACTTCAGTTCTTCAGCGATTTTCTGAACCATCGACGACATCACCCCTCCCAGCGGGGTAATAAAGCGCTTCAACAAACTCTGTTTTAAGTTGAACAGATGATAGCTTTGATCGTTTTTTCTATCGAGCGCCTTATATAGTCTAGCTATGCCACCAGTATCAGGAACAGCCCGAACGTAATGCCCGGTTGCTATAAATGGATAGCCCAATTGGTCCGCCTGCTTTTCGAGAATATGTAAAACTATTTCGCTATAACATTGAGTACATGTCGCAGGATATCGTTGTTGTAGAAGTTCGTGTAATGAATAATCCGCAACTTTCTCATCAAACAGTTCGCTTGCATCTTGTTCGTAGTAAAGAATTCCGATCTTTTCGGCTAATTTTTTTGCTTTATCTGACTTTGAGGACGAAAAACAAGAAAAGCGTTCTTCACTTCCGTGCTGCATGATTAGTTGCATCGCTGCAACAGTATAACCTTGATTTTTGAGCAAGACGGCGGTCACTGCGCTTGCAATGCCACCACTAAACCCTATTAGTACCTTGGGTGCCTGAACTTTACCTACCACAATTATATCTATTATACGTGATTAGCCGGAGTTAGAGAAGGAAAGACAAAAGGGAAGGCGGTTTTTAGTTTCCTAAAAACCGCCCGCGTTCTGAACTATTAAAAATTTTGTTAAATCAGCTCTCTGCTTTTGTCAGCGTTTGTCTCAGTAACGGGTACTTGGAATTCGCTGGAATCGAGGATAGCTGAAGCTGCTTTTGGCAACTCTTGAGTACCACGGGCCTTACGGATAAGGTCACCAACGGATGTTGTTGTCAGGTATTCCTGCATGATGAGGCCAAGATTCTCAAAATACGTCTTCGTCAAAATAAATTCGACAGTGTCGCTTTTCATATCTCCAGAGCCGATCAAGTCGCGAGCGGGATTTATGTTTTCGCCTACACTGATAAGAACGTCCTTAACAGAAATCTCATCCATAGAGCGGGATAGCACATATCCGCCGCCAGGACCTCTGACGCTTTTCACAACAGAACCTTTTCTGAGGCGACGGAAAAGTTGCTCTAAATAGTGGAGCGAAATTTTCTGTCTCTCTGAAATTTCCTGTAAGCGCACAGGCCTACCATTTGAATTAAAAGTCAGATCAAGTATTGCTCTGACTGCATATCTTCCTTTAGAGGTCAAACGCATAATTTTCTCCCTTTCCCTCTCACAAAGCCTGATATGGGCGTATCATGCCCTAGTTTCTACGTCAACTACTATTCCGTAGATTGCAGGTCCCTTGTTTATGCCCTAGAGTTTTTACCTATGTCTACCGAAAAGTACATTGAGAAGCATCAGAACCAGCTAAGGGACGGTAATGGCAGATAAAACTAAATCAGGGGTCTTCACTGTAGATACTGAACAGACCGGTTCAGAGGTGCCTACTATTACCAAGCTGCTTAATCGAAAAAGTTTTATAAATTCGAGGACTTCTGCGAGTTCCGAACAAACAAAGATGACCGGTACTCTCTTTAGGCGTACAAGCGAAATTTCAGGCCAAACAGCAGTGCCCTCTAAACCGCCCATACCTCCTGCCCGTACAACAAATGAAAAATCATTTATGACGCAGACACTAAGCACTCAGACGCCAAATGTAAAACCAGTTCTGCGAAAGGCAGAAAGAAGATCGTCAAAAAGGTTAATAAAATGGGAAATCGATCAACTAAAGTCTGCCACAGACATGATCAGGAAAACTGCGGCCGGCTTTTTTGCTGCTTCCGCGGAAGCGGTTCTGTTCCTACCCGCTGATACAGATAAAACAAATGGTTTGAAGTTCATCGCTACAGCGGGTTGCGGTCCTCGTGAGACGCTGGCTCTGTGGACCGGAATAAAATTTGACCCTGTAATTATGCCTGGTGTCTGGAAATCGGTTTTAAGTATCGGAGCGATTGAAGTAGCGAACGTTGCGGAAAGCAGAGTCTTCCGAGAAGTATTTGGGGCACAAGAGACGGACCGCGTCACGGTCTTCCGCATTGGACCTGCTAGTGAAGTCAGTGGCATAATCGTCGTCATCTCCAAAAACTCTTTAGCCAACTTAATTCAAACGAGTACGGCCATATTTTCTAGCTTTCGCCTCGGCTCGGACAACGCCGCGTAACTTCAATATTTATATTTCTTCGATCTTCATCCTGACTGGTAGAGAAAGCTAAATTAACCACCCAGCAGACAGCCTTATCTATTGAACATGCCGTTAAAACACTTTTGAAAAAATTCGGGTGCATTGAGAGCCACTCGGAAATTACGAGAATTTCTCTTTCCCAATAGTAAGAAGAGATACCTGCATCTTCAATTTCACCTTCATTTTTAAGTCGATAAAAATCGATATGAGCCACCCCTGGATATTCATGAACGATAGCGAAAGTAGGACTACCTTCAGACGACTGTTTTATTCCTATCGCTTGGAGCAATAATCTTGCAAACGTCGATTTTCCCACACCCATCGGACCTTCGAGAATAATTCGATCTTTGGTTCCGAGGTGTTTTGCGATTTCCGCAGCAAGTCGTTCTAGATCTGTTTCAGAGCAGTTCGATATGGCTTTCCACTGCCGTAGCAAACTCTGCTGATGTTTTAATGTCTTTGAATGCATTTCCAATATTATTTACGATATCAGGGGCAGTCATGCTTCTGTGGCCAAATTTTTGAGCGGCAAGATCACCAGCAAGACTATGCAAATAGACCCCAAGTAGAGTCCCTTTAAACGGATCCATCCCCTGCCCTAGTAAACCTCCTATCATCCCTGCCAAAACGTCTCCGCTCCCGGCAGTTGCCATACCGTCATTAGGATAATGGTTTAAGTACAAAACGCCATCGTTTGATCCAATTATTGTCGCAGCGCCTTTCAGCACAACAATCGCATTAGTAAGGACGACGGCCTCGCGTACCGCCGCAATAGGATCATTTGTTACATCTTCTTTCGATACCCCCAAGAGCCGCGCCATTTCGCCGGGATGAGGAGTTAAAACGGTTGCCGACATCCGAGTTGAAAGACTGCTGTGCATTTTTCTTTCACTGATAATGTTCAATGCATCAGCGTCTAAAATTACCGGACCGTTATAAGAAGCGATGATTTCGTTGAGCAACACTTCAGCTTCTTTTCGTGTGCCCAATCCTGGACCAATCACTATGCTTGTGTATGAATGAAGATCGGGATGAGTAGAACCGATCTTTATTTGGGTAAGCATAGTTTCATCAGAAAGCTTGATTAACAAAGGATCAAAGCTGTCCGGCCAGGTAGCTACAGTTACTAAGCCCGTTCCCATTTTGTGACAAGCACCTGCGGCCATCGCTATGGCCCCAAGTCGTCCAGGGCTTCCGCCAATCAGGAGCGCATGTCCAAACGAGTTTTTGTGCCCGTACCGATCTCTTTCCTTCAATAAAGCACCCATTGAGGCTTTTCGGAGTAAGAATTTATCGCCTTGTTCGCGAAATTCACGAGGCATAGAAATTTGCGCGTTGATTAATACTCCGCGTCTGCCCGCTCCAGGCGGAAGAAAATGACCTAGTTTAGGAAAAGCAAAAGAAACGGTTAAATCAGCTAGTATAGATGTACCGTGAATCCGCCCTGTATCTCCGCTGACTCCACTTGGAATATCGAGGGCTATCACTTCGCTTGGGTTTTGGGAGTTTATCGCTTCAACGACGTCCCAGTATAAACCTTCTAGATTGCCTTTAAGTCCGGTTCCTAAAATTCCATCAACAACAGTAAAGGGACCGGCGGAGCTTCTGAAAAAAGCTTCCAATTCTCCGATCTGCTCGATCTGCGTTACTTTTGCTTTCATTGCCTGAAGGATCGCGAAATTTTTTAAAGTCGCGCCTTCGTACCGTTCCGGATTTTCCAAGTAAAAAATTCTTACTCTACGAGAGAGACAAATTAATCTTCTGGCAACGACAAAAGCGTCACCCGCATTGTTACCTTTCCCCGCAAAAATGAGGATTTCACTGACTCTTCCTGCATTTGGAAAACGCTCCAGTATAATCTGGGCAGCAGCTTGGCCTGCGTTTTCCATGAGTATGGAAGTATCAAGTCGATACTCTTTTTCCGCCAGTTCATCCAATTCTTTTATTTCACGATTGCTGCAAACTCTTAATGATAGAGGTTTCATATTCGACCTTTTTCCGCGTTCCGAATGGCAGTTGCCATTTGTTTTACAGCTTCTTCAAGGCCTAAAAAAACAGACCTACAAATTATGGAGTGTCCGATATTGAATTCATTTATCAACGGTAGCCCGTTTAGATCTTTTAACGCCGCAATTGATTTAACATTTTCGTAATCAAGTCCATGTCCTGCGTTAGCTAGCAGATCTAATTCATGCGCAGCTAAAGCGGCATTTTTAATCCGGGCTAACTCTTGCCCAGCTTTTTTTCTTAAACTCTGATTTTCTGATTGAGTAAGCAGACAGAAACGACCGGTATGAAGCTCAACCGCATCAGCATCGATTTCTTTACTTCTTACGATCGCCTCTATTTTAGGTTCTACAAAAAGGCTGACAAGTATACCGGCTTTTTTAAGTCTCGAAGTTACTTTTGCAATTTTTTTGAAGTTTCGATCTAAATCAAGCCCACCTTCTGTTGTTACTTCCTGCCTTTTTTCGGGAACGAGACAAGTCCATTTTGGTTTTGTCTTTATTGCGAATTCAACGATTTCTTCGGCAACAGCCATTTCTAAGTTCAGTGATACTTTCAGCTTGGATTTCAAAAGAAGGACATCATGATCCTGAATATGCCTTCTATCTTCGCGCAAATGTAAAGTTATTTGATGGGCGCCCGCTTTTTCCGTAAGCCGGGCTGCGGTTAAGAGATCTGGATAAGGCGTCCCTCTCAATTGACGTAAAGTGGCAACGTGATCAAGGTTTACACCTAGTTTAGCCATCTTCTTCTTCCACCTTTTTTAGCTGAGTGATTTTTCAACAGCAGCCGCAATCTCTTTTGCCAACGTCTGAATTTGGTGAAGATCCTCACCCTCTAACATCACTCTTACAAGAGGTTCAGTTCCAGAGAACCGTATAAAAACCCTTCCTCGATCTCGAAGGACTTCTTGTGCGTTAGCTATCGCTTTCGCGATTTTAGGCTGATCTTCGATCGGCGCCCTTTTGGACACTCTCACATCTTCACGCACTTGAGGTAGCAGTCTCACTGCTTTGCGAAGTTCAGAAAGAGGCTTGCCGGTTCGTCTCATCGCTTCAAGAACTTTAAGGGCTGCAACTATTCCATCGCCCGTGGTTGCATGATCGAGAAAAACCACATGCCCCGATTGTTCTCCGCCCAAATTATAACCGTTCTTACGCATCGTCTCGACAACGTATCGG
>Ga0208375_1001390_pt1 | contig 27405 bp, 40 predicted proteins | sample RifOxyD1_FD_184038 | JGI IMG/M metagenome (GOLD analysis project Ga0208375, IMG submission 184038) | Soil microbial communities from Rifle, Colorado - Rifle Oxygen_injection D1 (SPAdes) | ecosystem: Environmental > Terrestrial > Deep subsurface > Rock core/Sediment | place: Rifle, Colorado...
ATCATTTGAGTCTTTCTGAGAGGTAAAAACAAAATCAAAAGCTTTTACGAGCTTAGGTCTACACAAGACAACTTCTGGATCTTGTACGAGTTCAATTACTGTTTTTTTTGGAGCTGGATGAGATTTTATAGTACTCTTCGTATATGTACTGTATATATTCTTAATAAAATCTAGTAAGTTCATTATTAGTAACTATAGTAATAATAATACAATAAGTAATACTTTTTTATTACATATAGTATTTTACTTTATTTTACTATAGTAATATAATGGAGAGGGGTTTGAGGGGAAAGGGTTACAAAGGGAAAGTGGAGAAAGGGGAGAACCATTTGTTACCCCCGTCAATCACCTTTGATAATTCTATAACTATCTTCTGGGTAGTCTGTTGTAGAAAACTCATAAATATTAGAATTTTCAAGAGCTAAAATTTGATGAACTCTTTGTTGAGGTACGTGAAAACTTTCACCTGGAAGTAGTACTGTTAAATTTAAAACTTTTTCTTTTCCTAGTGTTTCAATTTCTTTTTTTAAGATATCAAAATCTTTTCTATCTGTCCACCAAATTTCTACACATCCATTATGGAGATACATCACTTCATCTTTTAACACATGATAGTGAACGCTCATTTTTTTGTTTTTTTCCATATATAAAAGCTTTCCACAATATTTTGGGTTATTGGTTATGTGAAATTCATAGCCCCAACCCTTCTGATGGTATCTCTTGTCTTCTTTATCAAACAAGCTCATTTTTCTCTACGACCGATGTTCCAAATTTTTTAACAGAAACAGAAGCTGCCCTTGTAGCAAATTTTAGAGATTCTTCCATGGATTCTGTTTCCATATATTTCAATACAAGGCCACTCAAGAAACAGTCCCCTGCACCAATAACATTGGGTTCTTGTACTTCAAATGTTTCACACATATATGTTTGTGTGCCATTTTCAAACCATACCGAACCATGTTTCCCTCTGGTCACAATAAGATTTTTAATTAGATTTGCATTTGCTGCTGCCAAATATTCTTGACTATTAATTTTTATTATACATCTTTTTATATTTTTCCAAATAGATAAATCTTTCTTTTTTGTATCAACAAATACTGGTCCCTCAAATGAAGAAACAAAATCTATTACACTTTGATCTACGCACCCTTTTTCGTAATCTGAGATGACAATGCAATCATAATTTAATTTATTTGTTGATAAAAACCATTTTTTAAAATAGTGGGAAGTTCTTTCATTAAATTTTAATTTATTATCTATTCTAATGAGTTGTTTATTGTTTTTATCTAAATCAATAATACGAGTTTTAATGAGTTCTTCATGTTGTGGAAACTCTAAATAAGTCTCACCATCTTCAAAATCTTCCGACAAAAGAACAAGACTACGTACACCAAGTTTGTCTAGCATATTCCACGTAAACGTGCTTACAGGAGCTAGAGCATAAATTTCATTTTCTGGACCCATTGCCTTTAAATTAACGGCAGTATTTAAACATCCACCTGGTCGGTACTCTTTTTTTTCTATATCAAAAACTGGAATGGTAGAATCTTCTGGAGACATACGATTAACGCGGCCAAACAAATATTCGTCAATTATTGGGTCACCAAGAACTAATATTCTCATTACCACATCCACTCATCTTCTGATGTTTCTATTTGCGAATGAGACATTAGTTGAATTTTTTGTATAATTTCTGTAGAAGAATAAGGTATTCTTGGAAATAAAACCACTTCTGCTAGATCACTACCTATAACATTTCCTTTCCAGTCACTTCCTTTCACAATAATATTTGGTTTTTCTCTTTTTATCATCTCGTAAAGTTGTTCGTTTGTACTAAATAAAAAAGTTTTATCAACCAAAGATTTTCCATTTGAATCTGTTAAATCTAATAGTTGCTGTCGGCGTATTGAGTGCGGATATATTGGTCTGTGTGGTCCTTTATCAAGTTTTACTTTTTCGTCTAAATCTATGGCAACATAAACTTGTCCATCTTTCCCTGCGAGTTGGCGGCAATAAGACAAAAGGTTAAAATGCCCTACATGAAGCACATCAAAATTTCCGTTCGAGAAAACTATTTTACTCATTTTTTTTGTATGCTCCCGTCACCTGAGCAAGTTGTTCCCATTCATATTCTTCACGCACAAGCAGGTTTTTTGTCCAAATAGAATCCAATATCATTGGATCAAGGTCCATTTCTTTTGCAAATGCAGAAAGTGCATTCAAATCTTTGACGAAGCATGATCCACCGAAGCCGTGCTTTCCTTCATTTGGCACAACCATGTGAGTTTTCCCTATCCTCCCATCCAATTTCATCAATCCAACCACATCATCATATTTTATATTTGCTGCATTACATATTTCTTTCATTTCATTAAAAAATATAACCTTGGTAGCAAGAAAAGAGTTTGTCATATATTTTAACATTTCCGCAGTTCTTGTTTCTGTATCATAAATCAATGCTGGTTTCTTTTGCAATCTTACAAAATCTTGATATAGTTTATGAACACGAAGAGTAAGTTCATTGCGTTTAAAATCATTTGATGTGCCGAGAATAATTCTATCCTGATTCATAAAATCAGCAATAAAATTTCTCTCGGTCAAAAATTCTGGGTTGAACAAAAATACGTGTTTCTTATATTTTTTTTGAAGTTTGTCTGTAGTCCCTGGGGTGACTGTTGACTTTATAACAATTGACTTAGGCTTCTTCGCAATACGGCAAATTTCACCTATTTCATTTTCAACAATAGATGTATCGCAGCTTCCATCTTCCGCCATTGGCGTTGGTAAGCATATGAATATAATATCTGATTTATTTACAACAGAATCTAGAGATTCGGTATCTTTATATTTGTCGTGTTCTCTTACTTCTGCTATATTTTGTAAACACGTAGAAACAGCCGTACCAACGAATCCACAACCAATTACTCCAACATTATGCATTTTTTTTAAATAATGGATGCCCCTTCATAATGGCTGGATGCATTCCTGTGAAATCATGTATGGCATGATTCGGGTCATCTATTTTTCCTGTTTCGTCAATTTTCCAACCATAATCAAAACGTGGACCAAAACCTCTATTCATCCACCAATTACGCTTCAATTCAAATTTTTCCCTTCCCTTGCAGAAACTATAATGAAAATAGGAAATGTAGGGAATTTTGATAACATATGGTGAATACCAGCCTATTCCCTTATCTGGCCACTCCATAAAATTATCATTCACAAATTTACATTCTGGAGTTATTTTAAATAATCTAGGAAATTCCTGCTCTGTCATATGATATGGATCATTTACAAAAGTTTTGCTTTTAAAATATGCAGCATATTTGTTAGACCTGTCCATGTTCATCATGGCAGTTCTTATCATTTTAAATGTACTTGCTTCGTAAACTTCGTCGCCATCAATAATTAAAAGCCACCCATCTGGATTTAATCTTTTAATTTCTTCGAGACCAAAATTTCTTTGGTCTTTATCTGTTTCTCCATTTTCTTTTTTATATATAATTTTTTCTTCTCCATTTATTTTGTAAATTTTTTTAATAATTTCGTCTGTATTATCTGTTGAGTGTGGAGTTGCGCCTAGTTTTATTGTTTCTTGGTATGCCCCTTCCACGACGACGAGATGATCTACGTAAGGTAAACAAGATTCAATAGCATATTCAATAAAACTTTCCTCATTATACACAGTCATAAGGCAACTTAGTTTCATATTATTTTCATTTCCTTTAGTTTTTGTTTATCTAATAATTCTGAATTGGGGTATTTTTCATGAAACCACTCCCACTTCATCATGCTTTTTGGTCTTTTATATCCTTTAATTTCAATATATTTATTTAAATCTTTTAAATAGCAATCTACAATATAAAGACTTCCAGAAGGCATTCTAAAAGGGATTTGCCAATCAAATCTAATTTTGTTAGTATTTAAATAATCTGTAAATTTTTTTTCGTAACTTGCTATACAAATAATTCCATCTCCAGTTTCCCAATTGTGAGAAATAATTCTTTTATTAATATTTTTAGATCTTTTTGAACACACTTCAATAGAAAAAGAAGGATTTTTAACACCAAAATTTTTTAACGTAGTTTCTTCGCGAAGTTGTTTGCTTTTACACCCACATGATCTAATTAATTTTTTTCTTAAACATTTTCTATCAACTAGAATTTCATTACCACACGTACATCTACACTTCCAAACAGTTCTATCACAATCAGAGTATTCTCTGTTTAGGACAGTTAAAAACCCAATTTTTTGGCCACACAAATCAATTAATCTACTTTTGTTAGTTTTTATCCGTCTGCAACCACACGATTTGGTATTTCCGCTTGTTAATCTTGAACCTCTAACTGTTATGTAATTTCCGCAGACACATAGGCATTTCCAATATGTTTTCATGTTTTTAACATAAGCAAACTCGCAAACACTAAGATCGTTAAATTGTTTGTCTAACAAGTTTAGTTTATTGTATTGAATTTTTTTGTTACTTATATCTTGCGACACTGCCTGCGCTCTTTTCAGACATTAATTTCTTTACAGTGTTAGCTAATTGTGTAACCTGTGTCGTTAGCCCAAGCAACGTATCAGAAAGCTTAGCAACAGAATTAACCAATTCATTATGTTGTTGAGCAACGCTTCTTACTGCTCCTTCTAGACCCGATACGGACTTCTCAACCACCGAAACTCTATCTTTTAATGTATCACCCATTTTTCCTCCTGGAAAATATTTCAATTAATTTATCACACTTTTTTAGTATTGTAAAAACTTTCGTAATAATCACGTTCTTCTAGTAATTTTTTCTCTAAATTATATTTTGGTTCCCATCCTAACAATTCTTTAGCTCTAGAAATATCGGCAAGTGTAGCATATGCTTCTGCTGGCCTTGGCGGAATATAAACCTTATATCCTGGTTTATTCAAATTTTCCAATATCATATTGGCTACTTTTTCTACCGTATAGTTATACCCAGATCCAACATTAAAAACTTCTCCGTGACCTGAATATTGCATGGCCTTTAAATTTGCATCAACTACATCTTCAACATATGTAAAATCTCTTGATTGACTTCCGTTACCAACAATTGTAATTGGTGTCTTGTCTCCGAGAACCTGCTTAAAGAATTTTCCCACAACCGTTCCATACGGCCCATCAACAACCTCTCTTGGACCAAATACATTAAAATAACGAAGACTGACTCCATTTATTCCATAGAGATCACAATAAATTTTAATATATTTCTCTCCAATGAGTTTGCTCAAAGAATATGGATTCAAACAATCAGGTTTCATATCTTCTTTTTGTGGAGGATTATTTTTTAACCCATAAATTGAAGATGAACTAGAAAATACAATTTTTGGAATATTATGATTTCTCATTAATTCAAGCATATTGAATGTACCAAGAACGTTTACTTCATTACATCGTCTTGGATTGCTTATGGCTTCCTGTATGCGTGCAATCGCGGCAAGCGAAAAGATACCTTGGACATCTTTAAAGTGATCTACATTACCTAACAATACGCGCCAATCAGAAATGTCACAATAGAGAAATGTTAAATTTGGATGATCTTGAGGAATATATTTTCTCTTGCCAGAAGACAAATCATCCAACGCAACGACCTGATGGCCATTATTTAAAAGACGATTTGTAAGATATGACCCGATAAATCCACAAGCTCCTGTAACAATATATTTCATTAATCAGCTCCAGGAAGTTTTACACAAGAAACATGATATCCACCATATGCTTGTATCTTATAACATGCTACACCCAATTCTTTATCTATAAAACGAGAGCAACCGCCAGCCAATTGCTTCCATTCGGTGCTTGTTTCTGCTTTTGCTTCAAAACAATTATTTAAAAAAAATAAAGACAAAATTATAATATATTTACTCATACTGTAATTCTCCATCTCCAAATATATCATTTTTAAAATACGGATGATTTTTCATAATGGTCGGATGTTTTCCAATGAAATCATATATTTTTATATCGTCTGGAATTTTGTATATTCCTGCTTCTTCTTTATACTGCCCAGAATCAATCATTCTTGTCCAAAAAGTCTGATCTTGCTCATGCTGATACCTCATCATATTCCAAAATCGCGTGGTATTTTTTCTAACATAATTGTAATGATAAAACAGATACCCACCTGGCATTGGTGCAATCATACCATCTTTATCTGTCCACGCAACGTCATTGTCCATTACGAATTCTGCTTTAGGTGTTACACGATAGAGACGCATATAATCACCATTATACCATTTTTTAAAGCTATTGATAAAATTATAGCTATGGATTCTATATCCAAGCATATAATCTGGAGTTCTTTGCAATATATTTTTGATAATGTCAAGACTTTTCTTTGGATAAACTTCGTCTGCGTCGGTCATAAAAAACCAATCTGCACCTTCTTTTTTAGCAAGTTCCATCCCCACTTGTCTTTGATTTCTTTCCCGCTCTTCGTTGGCCTGTATTAAAAATACCTGCCTATTGTCAACATGTTTGTTTATAATATCATATGTTTGCTGATCTGAACGCAAAGATACGCCTGAAGATTTTTGATTAGATCTCCATGAGCCTTCAATAATAAAATGTTTATCTGGAAAATTTTTAAAACACTCTAGAGTTTGATCTAAATATTCGTAGTCATTATAGACGAATGTAGCACCAACTATTTTCATTTATATTTTTCTGCTAACAAATAAGCTCTGGTGGTATATAATTCTTCTTTTAAACATTTTATGCAACGAAAACCTATTTCTTCACACTCACAACCAGATTCAAAACCTTCTAAATGGTTTGCTGCCTCTAATAATAGATGACAGATGTTGTCAATATCAATTTCTTTATTTTTTTTCATATTTTAAAAACTCTCATAATCTGTTAAATCGCATTCTTTACCGCAAATGCATACCACCCTTGTTGTTTGAGCGATGCTATTTGGTCTAAATTCAAATGTCAAATTCATTCCAACAGCACCTGCACTGTGTGCGTTTTGCATAAATTTGCATGTTTTTGCGTGTTCACTTACAAACCTATTGTAGTTATCTTTTTCCTTCATATCAATTATAAAAATTAATGTTCCAACATTTAAAGATTTATCAATTTGGTTGGGATGAAAATTTCCATATGAATATATTTTTTGACCACGAAATTCTTCTGGTTTTTCCCTTTCCCAATCTACTTTTCCATATTGTCCAGCATCATATTTGGGATCAACAAAGTCTGTTTTTTCTTTGATTGCGCACGCATCCGTTATGCCAATAGAGACAGATTCACCATTGACCATACCTTTTATAAAATCGGTCATATTGTCTACTTTCTTCATGTCGGATCCCACGGAGACCGTGGTGGACATTCATTTTTCCAATACATCCCATATGGCAATTGTTCTGATGAACCGTATGTTTTAACACCATCATAATAAAACGTAAACGAACCTGAGTGCCCGACATTGTAACAACCAATTTTTGAAACTTCTACATCGTCTACGTTGCCAATATACTGCACTCTTGACCCACTCAAAGGACCAACGCTATAATATGGATAATGAAAATCACACATTTATTTTCCACCCTAATGAAACCAAATATTCTTTTATTTTGTCTTTAACTGCATTCTTGAGAATAGAATCCAAATCATACTTTTCTTGAAGTTTACGTTTTATTTCAATAACTTCTGGATGATTGAAGACATAATGACCAGCGATTGCAGCCATATATCCTTTTCTTTCGTTGTTGTTGTCAAAACTTTTATTTTCGTCTATCATCCACTTTTTCCATTTATTAGACTCAAAAGCTACATTTGTGAATTTTATAAATTCACTTTCTATTATATCTTCACAAAGAGGATTTTCATTGTTTAGATCGTTTAAAAGCAATTCTGCACCGAGGGCACGTGTTTCAATTACACCAAATTCTGGTGCAATATTTATTGCTGCAACGCCAGCTTTGTTCATTTTGCTTGCTGTTTCTGAATCAATATAATCACAATTGTGAGCTTTAAAATACAACCCAGCTCCTTCCGAGAGATCAACAAGATCCTTTAGCAAATCAAAATCAACTTGCCCAACATTTTCCACCTCGCGTACATAAAGACCAACATTGCCTACAACAAATTTTATATTGTCATTTCTTTTTGTTTTTGAAATAAAGTCAAGGACATTTTTAAAATCCTTTATGTCTGTTTTTTTTGCGCTATGTTCTTCAAATTCAAATTCGTATATAATATGTTCACTTTCTGTTATGTCTTCACAAAATTGATACATTAATCTGTTGTGAAGTAGAACACTATTCAAATCTTTGTTTATGAGTGAACAATCCAACTCAACTATATCCAAACCACAGTTAACATCTGCAAAATATGACTTCATCGTATTTTCGGTAGCTTTCTCTAAATCAAGTTTTGATTCATTTGTTCCTTGGTAAACTCCTCCGTGATCGCGTTCAATAAAAACATAATTTCCTTTGTCCCTTGTACGAACATATGGAACAAAATCTTCTGTATCCATAACATATCCGCCACCAAGAGATTTACATTCAACCTGTCTACGACTTGGAATTAAAATTATTGGAATTTGATTTTCATTGGCAAGTTCAATTGCCGCATCTGTGCAATTTTTGCTCATAGGACCGACACACAGAATGGTCTTCCCAGAATTTATTGCATCATATAATTTTTGAAATTTATTCATATAGATCTCCTCTTAGTAAAAAATATTTTGAAGCCAAAGGATTATCAAATAAAATTAATTTTAAAGCTGCAATGGAACTTTTGGCGTCTGTTTTTGGAACCACAAAGCAATAGCACTTATGATTTTCATCCCACCAAGTAATTTCATATTTTTCTTGTTTTTTATTATCTACAACAAAAAATTCATTTTTATTATTCATATCCCAATTCCTTGATATTATTGTTTAATAGATCTTCTGGATATTCTTGACCTGTATATATTTTAAATTGCTCGCGCAATTGACACTTACTCATTGCCCACCCTGACACACACTCTATCATAGAATTTTTAGAAAGTTTAATTAAATTTGTTTCTTTTTTCACAACAACGTCAAAAACATATTTATAATATTTTACAATCTTCTTGTTAAATATCGTATCTTCTATGCCATCCATCCCAACGGGTGTTGCGTTAATCAGAAATTCAAACTTATTATCAATAAGATTTTCTGGATTTTTGGTGTAAAAAAAGTTTATGTTTCGTTTATTCAAAGTATATGCGATGCTGTCAGCAACTGCGCCTGTACCAAATATCACAGCACTCTTAGCTCTGCTGAGGATATTTTCGCAGGCTTGTTCAAAACCTAGGCAATCTGTGTTATAACAATATGTTTTTGAATTAACTTCTCCGTTATGTTCAAATTTTAGTGTGTTGCTGTTATTTGTGTTTTTAACTTCTTCTGATTTATAAAATCCCAATATAGCAGCAAATTTTTTGAAAGGCATTGATACAGACAAACCCGAAGCATTTATTCGCTTTAATGCAAAAAGAAAATCAAAGAATCTGTCAAAATTTGTTTTGCAATCTAGCTGCAATGGTTTATAAATTGCATTTATTCCAAGTTTTTCAAATGCAGAATTATACATATATGAACCAAAATTTCCAGGTTTCCCCGCGACAGAAAAAAACAATTTTGTGTCAGTATCTATTTTCATAAACCTTTTTTCCAATCAAACTTTAAATAATCCATTATATGAATGCAAGCCTCTGCGACGGCCCTATTACCGCCTATATGCTTTGTAATATAATTTGCGCACTCTTTCACATGATCTAAAGCATCTGAGGTTGTAATGCCATAATCACAGTTTTGCAAAGAGAACCAATCATACACTCCATCGCCCATAAAAATAATTGCATGATCTGGAAACTTATTTTTTATCCATTCCCATCGTTCTTTTGGTCTATGGCTAACAAATTCTAGTTCACACTTCATTTCTTCTTTTATTCGTCTTTCAACAATAGGATATCCTCTTCTATCGCCAGTAATAAATTGTACTGGCATAAATTTCATTAAATCTTTTATTGCGTCGTGATCGTCAGGTCCAAACATTTTAAGAAACTTTTCATCTTTAGTATACCACATACCCCCGTCGGTCATCACACCGTCAACATCCAAAACGAAAACACAATTTTCTTTTTTATTCATATTTTTTTCCAATTAACGATTCGTATAGATGCAATTTTCCATAAAAATATAGATGTTTATTAAGCGGAAATTCGTGCAAAGGTGACATATTAAGCCATACAATTGAAGTTAGTATATTTGCTTTTCTAACATCATATCCATTATCAAATAACCATTTTGTTAAAATGTTAGAACATTTCAATAAAGTGTCTGGTATGTGTATCCAAAAATCATCTTCAATGTTAATGCTATATTGATTGTTTTTTACACTATTGTGCGGCCATAGGAGACAGGCATACATTTTAGCAAAATCATAATATCTGTCTCCATAATCTAGTAGCCCACCAAAATCTTGGCGCCAATCCAAAAACTTAAATGTTTTTTCTGGCGTAAAAACAATATTAGAAAAGTTCCAATCACCATGAATGTTAGATGGGATCCCATGGCATATTTCTTTCCAATTCATACGCTCAAACATATATTTCAATGACGGAACTTCTCTATTGTTTATTATATGTTCTGTATCGCTAATGCCGAGTTGCTCGTGTGCTTTGTTTAATCTTGACATAGTTTTATCGTGATAAAAATTTTTACAAATATCATCAAAAATTAATTCATCATAATTTTTTAGTTTAACGTCGGTCCATAGATTTTTTTGCGTATAATTTAACAGATCTTTCATAATTTCGTGTTGATTGTCTATTTTAAATAAATCCTGTCCTTTGACGTATTCATATTTATAAAAATTTTTAGAACAGGATATAATTTTTGGAACAGTATCTCCTAGCTTTTTTGTTCTCTCTACTCTGTACTTAACCATATTTTCATTATGGAAATATTTTACAACAAAGCCACTTTCTTCATTGACATATATTTCTTCATCAACTTTATCTAGATTTTGAATTCCTTTGAAGTGTTCTCTTGCTTTTTGTAATCCTTCTTCGTTACCTGTGTCCCACCAATCAACTTCTAGCCCATATACTTTATCAAATTGTAAAACAACAGGAGCTATTTGTATTTCTTCATTTACGGTTGGTTGTGCATATTTAAGTTTTTTCCAAAAATCAACATAATTTTTTATAAAAGCCACTCCAGTAAAAGCAAATTCAGTACCTTTTTCATCTTTGTCGTGTACAGAAGTAATTGCACCCAATCCTCTATTATCTAACTTTTTTTCAATAATAGCACTGGATACGGTGCAATAATGTTTTTTTAAAGATAGATCTATTTTAGAAATACCACCCCAATTCACATTTTGAAAATCTTGAGTTAAATCAGACCAATTATGTAACCATATTTCTTTCCATTTTATTATTGAATCACATGAAATAAAATAAAATGGACATTGAAGATGCTCTTTGCATTTGATCATGGCGTACCCTGGGCCAGATCCTGGTTCTGAATACTTGTCCACGTCCACAAATGTAAATTTTCTATCTGAATGGTAAATTTGTAAATATTGTTTTACAACATCTCCTTTATATCCAACAGCAATTATGAACTCTGTTTCGGTGGGAAATTGATCAATTGTATGTGATATGACAGCCTTATCTCCAACACGGAGGAGCGCTTTATTAAAATAAGTTGTCCTATTACCAAGCCTAGAACCTTTCCCTGCTGTTAATATAACAACCTTATAACTATTTTTTATCTTCTCGTCCATAATCATCAGACAATCGTGTCACGTCCCAAACCTCAGGCGTAGAAGCTTCAAACAATAAAAGATCCTCAATTGCCTCTATTCTGTGTATATCACCTGGCTTTAAATTCAAAATAGTCCCAGGGCCACAATTTTCATGGAGCACCATATCGGTCTCATCTTTTCTTTTGAGCCATATTTTAGCTTGTCCTTCGTGAATGTAGGTCGTTTCTGTCTTGTATTCATGATATTGAAGGCTACACCTATGACCCTTGTTTATTCTAATCATTTTTAGACAATACTTATCATTTAAGGCGATCCACTTTTCCCAGCCCCAATCCTTCTCTACAACCTTATAAACCGTATCCATTTATATCCTCTTCAGTTTGAAATAATCTTTTATTGCTTTATCGCTCTTTAAAAGAAAAACCTTATTATTAAAATTTTTACTTATTTCCTCAGCATCACCATTAAATACTTTTGCTAGAAATTGTTTTACGTTGGGCATACCAAAATGATGAATAAAATCGTTTCCCCATGGTTCATCATATCCATGAATCTGTTCAAGGTATCCATCGCCTTCTAGACCAACTGTTCTGTATCCAGTTATCAACGGCTCAGTACTATTCAAAAATTCTGAAGTTAATGTAAGCTTATTCCACCATTGTCCAGGAGGATATAGATTCTTCGGAGGAATACCTTCATCGTAATATGGAAGATATTCTTCTAGAACTTTAGTTATTTTGCCAAATTTAAGCCCTTCCATGTCGCTCTTATAAAACATATCTTTAAATTCGTCAAGATTTCTTATTCCGTTTGTAGTAGCTAGACATTCATTTGTAATGAGACATCTGTCTGGATCGCAATGTTTGAACATTTGAGGGACCTTTCCTGGTCTCATAATTTCAAGAACCTTTTCTAGAAACAAACATTGAACAGGATATCCTAATATTGAAGAATAACTACGCCATGGTTGATGCATGGCAGCAACACGGCCAATAGGAAATTTTGCAAATTCTGTGTTCTCAACAATTTTTTCAACATATCCACTATTCATTCTGTCAATGAATACTTTGAGCCAATTGTCTTTATTTGCAGAAACATCGTCATGTAGGAAAAAATAATATTTATAGTTCTTGTTTTCTTGGTAAGCTTTATTAAAAGAAACTTCTACCCTGTTATTGTCGTAAGTAACGACCTTATGTTTTTTAGATAAATTTTCTAAAACGTTTAGCTGCTGTGGATTGTCGCTTTGATGATCTACAATTAAAAATTCATATGAATATCCAGCATCATATTTGCTAAAGCTCTCAAAAGAGTGCTGCAATAGGACAGGATTATTCCTTGTTACGTAAATTATTAATACTTTGTTTAACAGCATTTGAATTCTTTTTTATTATGTTATCACATATTTGAAGAAATATTTTATCTTTAAATTTATTTCTTACAGCTTGTTCTGGTTGGGTGAGCAATAAAGACAATCTTTTAAACACAACATGATCACCATAGTGAACAATATAATTGTTGCCTCTAAAATTATTCCATCCTTCATGCTCTTGACAATAGCCTTCTCCTTCAACGCAATGCGTTCTAAACCCATATCTCATAGGCGCTATGTCATTTAAAAACTCACTTACTGTTTGAAATTTGTGATATTTTTGTCCGTACCTTTCATTCGGCGGGAAAGGATCATAGTTTTCTAAATTATTATCAATAAACCATTTGTCAATCTTGTGCCATTTTTCGTCATTGTTTAGTTCCATTTGCTTAAAATCTTCAATATTCCATATTTTTCCCATCTTTTGAAGAAGTTCATTTTTATATAAAATTTTATCATCATTTATGTGCTGATACATTTCTGGTATTTTAACATCCAAAATATCAGCAATAGGATCCATATATTTAAAAACCTGCGGATAATGTGTTCTAAAATATTGATATTTGTTCCCCCATTCGTATGCCTGATATCCTACTTTTCCAACAGGAACATTTAGCAAATGCGTAGGAAGTCCGTTGAATTGCAACACAGACTCAACAGCTATGCCTTCAATTCTTTTAGCTGCAACGCCGAGCCAATTGTCACGAATAATTGCAGAATCATCATGAAGAAAAAAATATAATTTATAATCCTTATTATTCTGCCATGCGTCGTTATATGCCCCTTGTGCTCTGCCATAGTTTGGTCTTGTCTCAACTCTATATTTTTTTGAGTATTTTTCAAGAAGTTTTAATTGCTCTTTGTCTGTGCTACTATTATCATAAATCAAAAGATCAAATGGGTGGCCTGCATCGTGTCTATCAATAGAATCTACAAGATGCTCAAGAAAGTGAGGCTGATTATATGAACAAAATGATACGAGAACTTTATTTTTAATATTTGTAGACATCTGGTTCATCTGGATTAAATTCTCTATCCGCTAAGACAAGAATTTTGCACCCTTTTTCTGAATAAAACTTATGTTGCACTTCTGGATGGAAAGTAACACTATCTCCTTCTTTTAGATTTTTATCATGAGAATATCCCATAACGTCAGGATTACATCTTGTAAAATCCGTAGTGGTAGTCACAATGCACTCACCCTCAAGAATAATAAATGTTTCAATAAGTTTTTTGTGGTAATGATCGCCTCTTGTTTGGCTTGGATTTATTGTAAAAATAGATACTTGTTCAATATCGTACTTTAAATCAGAAACTTTTGCAAGCTCCCGAAAATAGCCTCTCTCGTCTTCGTGTTTAGGATATTTCATTTTTTATGCTTTTGGGCACCAACAAGAATGAATCCCGCCACCAATTTTATCTGTTCCGCATTCACATTTTAGTTGCATAATTACGCCTAGTTCATATGGTTGGTCATTGATAGGATTGTGAGTACAGGTAAGTGTATCAAGCTCGTCGTCGCTATTATGAAAAAAATGGTATCTTCCAGAACCAAGAGGAAGATTTTGTCTACAGCCAAAACATTTTTTCATTACTTTTCTCCAATTTCATTTTGTTTATACCACATTACTACTTCTTGAAACACATGAGCATGTTGATGGTTTCTGTATCCATTTAAAGCATTAATAAGTTCCGCAAAGGTTATTTTTATTAATCCATTATTTTCTGTAAAAATATATTTTGTGTATCCACAAATATCAGTTTGTATATTTTTTTCTATAATGGCACATAAATCGTTGACATGAATTAATTCCAGTTCTTCATTCATATTTTTTATAAATTTAACTTGTTCATCTAGGCGATCATTTGCGGCGGCATGAATAAGGGTCGTAACAAACGAATTATAGTTTGGCCTACATCCTAGTCCAAATACTTTTGGAATATTTAGAACAACAGAATCTAATCCAACATACGAATAAGATTTACATAACATATCAATCGTATCTTTGCTTGCTCTATATGCGTCATCTTTTTTATAATCAGCTCCAGCAATGATAATTGGCTTTTCCCAGCGTAAACAGTAATCTAATAAATTTTTTGTATTTATTAAATTATTATTTATAATTTCTAAATCTGATCCTTTATTTTTTCCCGCCAAATGAATTACAATATCAGAATACATTACAAAATTTTCTAAATTTGCAATATATTCCATTCTATATTTGGATTTAACAATTTCATATTGTTTACGTTGTTCAAGATATTTTACAAGGTTTGACCCAAGAAAACCACTTTCCCCTGTTATCCCAACCTTCATATAACACCATTGGTCTTGAGAAATGTTCGTAACTCTTCCTTAAGCATGGATGGTCCATTTGAAGAATAGTCTCTATATCCTTTTAAAAAGTTGCATTCATATTTTTTATATGGTTTTAAAATATCGTGAATGATTAAGGTGTCCCCAACCTCTTCGGTTCTGAGACACTCTGACTCGGAAACCAAGCATTCATCAAATTTTTCTCCAGGGCGAATTCCAACAATCTCTATGCTTAGATTTTTTTTACTTTCTTCTATCATAATTTCAGCAAGATCAATAATTCTGGCTCCTTTAATTTTTGGAATAAAAACTTTTCCCCCTTCTTCATCTCCGAGAGCTTTAAAAATAAGATCTACTGACTGATTAAGACTCATAAAAAATCTTGTCATATCCTGGTGAGTAACTGGCAAATTTTCATTTTTTTCTATTTTTTCTTTAAAAAACGGAATAACTGAACCTCTACTTTCTAAAACATTGCCATATCTGCAAACATTAAAAATTCCTCTTTTTCCGCGTAAATGTATTCTTTCTTGGAGTGCTTTTGTCATTCCATATGAATTTAGTGGTAAACATGCCTTATCTGTAGAAATTGATAAAACCTTTAAATCAGAGTAATGAATACAATTTTCAACTGCTTTGACAATATTTTGAGAGCCCAATAAATTTGTTTTAATTGCTTCTAGTGGAAATTCTTCACACTCAGGTACATTTTTTAAAGCAGCGGCATTTATTATATGTGTGGGATCTACATCAATAATTGCTTTAAAAACAGCATCATAGTCTCGCACATCACCAATAATTGTTCTTATTTGAGGAAACTGTTGTCTAATTTTAACATGTTTTTCTTCGCTGCGGCTAAACACAAAAACAAAACCTTTTTTGTCCTTTAATATTCTTTCAACTAGAACTTTGCCTAGAGAACCCGTTCCACCAAAAATAAGGTAACGCTTTGAAATATCATACAACCCCATCAGATAACCGCCTATATGGTGTAGCTACTTGCATTTTATCTCTAAATTGCTGAGTTGTAAAGCCCCATTTCTTTAAAAATGTATCTTGACCACTTCTGTTTTTTATTTCATTTGGTAATTTATTAAATGTTTTGTTACTGAAATGGTATACCCGAGATGAGCCGAGCATTATAAAATTACGACAACCTTTTTGATATAATGCACATGGTATGTGATTATCCACATTCCAGCCTGGAAAATAATCTTCATCAAGATAGTTTATTTCATGAAGCATAAATCTTGGAATAAGAATTGGATGACTCCATTGAATTGTATTTTCTTTTTTAAATAATCTATTTTTTTCTTTTAGATATGTGCCAAGCAACAATGGTTCATTAAATGTCTTGTCGTCGTGCCCAGCATAAAAAGTATTGTATTCTGGATTACCACTCATAGGTTCAATTAAACAGGAAGATATTGTAAATCTATTTATGTTTTCTTTTTTAAATAATTCTATCTGCTTAACAATTTCCAAGTCCCATCCTGGCAGAGGGTACATGTCGGCATTAAATATCATAATGTAATCATGAGATGATGGGAAAATAGCACGATTTACTCCACAAAATCCAAGGTTACTATCAGACCTAGAGCAACTAATTTCATTTTCCGCTATCCAGTCCAAAGTACCATCTGTTGATCCATTGTCATGGATGATAAGTTCGTAATTAATTTTTGTATTTTTTCTTAAGCCTTTATAAAATATTTTTAAATATTCAATGGATTGGTACGCGGGCACGCAAATTGAAATCATATTTTTCCTCCTTCTCGTCTTATGGCAGAACTATCCATTGACCATAGTGGATTTTCGCATTCACAATTATATCCATATTCTTTGCCTAATCTTATACAATTAAGGCATTGTGCCATACAGTCTCCATTTAAATCAATGGTTGGAATATAATAATATTTTACATCTTTTTGTTTTTCGTGAATTCTATTTGACATTTCAATTATTATATCAATGAGTTGATCCTTGCTTTTATCCTTCCATCGCCATCCAGTTTTTATGCACCAATCACAATAAATCGGAATGTGATCGCCTGGGGGACAGGTACAATCCTTAAAATTTTCATTATAGCTACCACTTGGGTTTTGTTTTGTGTTTAAAATCATTATAATGGTTGCTCGTCAAAAAGAAGTTCCCAACGATAAAATACTTTATTATCTGTGTATATGTCACGTTCTTTGCACACTATATCTCCACGAATTACCAAAAAGTTAAGTGTCACTCTGCGAAGCTCATCTTCAAGAATGGGATTATCTGGGAATTGTTCATTTGGCAGCATTCCATCTGTTGGCTCAAGATCAACCCTGCATTGTTTATATCTGTCTCCTATGCACACAGAATTTTTTACACGAAAACATGGACCAATTTCTGTTTTTGTTACTCGTGGAACTATCGGCTTGCCTTCTAAAAAATTACAAGCAGAAATTAATAATAGACCAAGTGTGATAAGTGAAAATTTATATTTCATAATTAATCCTTTGTGCTATTTGCTAATAATTGCGCTATTGGTTTTAATTCATCATAATGGGGGTCATTTGTGTGATCACATTCATTATTCCATCTTGGACAAAGATTTGTATAATGAAGAAATTTCTCACGTTCGGTTTTTAAATCAAATTTTTTAATATAACAAAGATGCCACAGATTTTTCTTTTTCATAGAATTTTAGCTCCCTTAGAAAGGTTTTCTTTTGCCCACAATGGCTGAAGATTGGTATAGTGACAAGCACGAAGGAATTGTTCACGATCATTTTCCAAATCATCAAAAGATGCCAATGGAATTATGTGATCAATATGCCAACCATAGAGTCCATAGTTGTCCCAAGACATCATTTCACCAGTGACAGGATTTGGGTGGAATTTGGATTCAAGCCAAATCTTAAATTCAAAGATTGAGCAACCAATATCGCGAACAGCAGAACCAGATTTAATCTTTCCGTTTAAAAATTTATTTAATCTATTGCGCAAAGTTACGCGAAGCTTAAACTCTATGTCATTTTTATATCTGCCATAATAAGGATCAAACCATTTTTCTTGTTTATTTAGCTCATAATATTTTTTTTGTTGGTTTCTTTCTTTTTCTTTATTTTCAATATATTTTAATTTTCTAATTTCTGATAATTTTGTTATATTTTTTAAGTAATATTTTTTCTTTCTAGATTTTATTATATCATAATTTTCTTTTCTGTAGTTATTTACATTAATTTTAATACATTCTTTACATTGTGTGCTAAATTTAGAATATTTATTTTCGTCTTTATAAAAATATGAAAGATCTTTTTCTTTTTTGCATTTATTACATATTTTAGACGTTGAGTATGTTTTTCTACCATTATGACCCCATACGAACAAAGCAAAGTCACGTCTGTTCAGAAATCTTGTTTTAACACCGCAGCCGCATTGACATAATGGCCAAATATCATTATATTTATATTTTAAAACATAATCTTCTATTTTAATGTTGTGCAGTGTTTTTAAATGATTGCACAACAATCTTCTATTTTTAAATACAATAAAACAAATTTTACATGTTTCTGACATTAAATATAGCCTTTTCCTTTGTTCATTTCATTAAGTGATAAATATTCTTCAAGCTTTTGTTTGCTTATCGTATTATTAACCATAAGGTTTGGTGATGAATGATAAAAATATTCTGCGGGTTGTTTGTCTAGTGGAAACCCTTGCTCCAATAGGTCAAAATACATTTTTGTTCCAAAATAAGGGCTTAATATGCTAAGACTATAATACTCTGCTTTTATAGATTTTGCAAGAGAAATCGTCATGTCTAGATCTTCGTCAGTTTCCCCATTAAAACCAGCTAATAAATACGCGGTATAAGGAACGCTGGCGGCTTCTAACATTTTGCATCCAGCAATTATTTCTTCCCTTGTTTCGTCTTTTTGTACCATTTTTAATATTCTTGGGCTACCTGTTTCTATTCCTATTTTTGCGCGAACACAATTAGCTTCTTTTAGCAACTTACATACTTCTGGATCCAAATGATCAGTACGAAGTTCGGCCTTGAATGCCATATCAAGTTTCTCTTCAATCATCATCTTTAATATGGTTTTGACTCTTTCTTTATCAATAGTAAAAACATCATCAACAAAATATAACATTGTATTGTCTTTTATAAGTAATTTATCTTTTGTTGTCGCGTTAGCAGACTGAGAATAATCATATTCCTTGTGTCTATTCCAATAATTCTTTTTAATATGTCTCAACTCTGCCAAGACGCTTTCGGGACTTCTATATTGTGTCTTGTTTCTCTTCCAAGAATACGGACTTGCGCAGTAATTGCACCTCATCGGGCAGCCGCGAATTGTAACGACATATGACACATCAACAGTTAATTTTTGTTCTTCTGTTAGTCCCCAAAATTTATCCCTTTCTGGAAACGGAAGAGCATCACAATCTAAAACTTTTGCATCGCCATTATGCAATATGAAGCCAAGCTTATTTCTTGATACACACCCAACAATGCTTTTTGGATCCTTGTCATTAACAAGATCAAGCATAACATATTCGCCTTCTCTTGCACATGCATAATTAATCGCAGGCAATTTATTTAATAATTCTCTATCAAGAGTAGAATGTGGCCCACCAACGACCTGTTTTATGAATGGCAATTTTTCTCTTACTTTTCTTGAAACAATGTCAACAGAAGGTACATTGGCGGTATAACAAAAATATCCTACCCAATCTGGTTTAAAATCAACAATTTTTTGTGCTACTTCTTCCCAAATTGCATGATTTTCATTTTTAAAATATTCCGTATAATCTTGAAATTTATTAAATAATCCCTTTAGATTTTCATATTCCTTTCGATCCATAAAATCTGCATTATATATCCATGCATCGTGTCCGTTATGATTTAAAACGGACGCTATATAGGCAATGCCAAGATTATTTCCGTTATAATGAGATCCTAATAATCTGTAAAAAGGTAAATTTACGAGCAATATGCGCTTCATTATTTAATTTCTCTATATTCAACCACATATCTTTCATGTATTTGTGTTTTATTATCAACAAATATGGGCGGTTCATTTGGTTTGTTTTTGCTAGCTAACGCTCCATCTACTCCTCTTCTTTCGTTTTCCTTAAGATCGTCAACAATAATGCAACCATTTATATCAATATAGTTCATAAAAAATTCCAATTCTTTTTTAACAAGAACAGGATCATGACTTCCGTCAAGAAAAACAAAAGAAAATTTATCAACTTTTTTTATAACGCCCGAATCGTATGTATTTAGAGTTGGAAAAATATTGCTCATAAACTCTTCAGATGTACATTTATTATGACAATAATTTAAATTATTATCAGCAGCAAAAGAATGCAATAATTTCATTGAATTTCTATATTTTTTGTTATCATAAATAGAAGTTTTGCATATGTCACTTTTATGATATCTGGCAGATTCACATTCATCGCTTCCGTTATGATATTTTATGGCACCATATGGATCAACACTAAAGCACCAATTATTTTTGCCATTTTTTAAAAGGACTTCCATGAAACACTTCATTGATCCGCCCATGTTTGTCCCAATTTCTAATATTGGCAAATCAGATAGCAATATTACAGATTCAAGCTTTTGCAAAATATAATGAAAGGATTCCACGTGGTCAAGAAGACTTACATTTTTTTTAACAATTTCTAACATTTCAGTGTCCCACATTTTATCATGTCCTCATAATATTTTAAATATTTTTTTGCACATTCTATGTAGGAGTAATTTTGTAAAGCATAGTCTTTACAATCGTTAGGTTTTATTTTGTTTATTGCCATGGTGGCTTTTGCGAATTCTGCGTCTGTACTGACCAGTATTCCTGTTTTATAATTTATTAGTTCAGGTACAGATCCGTTACAAGATCCAATCACTGGCGTACCAGAAATCATAGATTCACTAATCGTGGCTGGGCAAGCATCGGGAAGCTTTGTCAAGAGAATAAGAGCTTTTGCCTTAGATAAGACTTCTGCTTTTTGCTGACCATTAATGGAGCCTAAATATTCAATTTTATCATCACACATTTTTTTTATTGCAAATATGTTGTCTTGATTTCTGCCCGAGCCTGCTATTTTTAAATTAAAACGAAGTGTCTTAGCCATCCTGATGGTAGTAAACAATCCTTTGCCTTCGCCCCAATCCGTTCCTGCCATCCAAAGGAAATAATTTTCTTTTTTGTCAGAAAATATAAATTTTGATGGATCTACACAGGTATGAACATACGCAGATACCCCAAGCATTTGTGCTGCGAAATCGCTAACAGCAATTATGTTTTTCTTTGATTCGTGATTTTGTTGTTGATGAAGATTTGCACCATGGATTGTGGTGACCCACGGTTTATTATGTGAACTATATTCATCTGGTGACCAACCATTAAAATGGATTATGTCAACATCATTTGGAATTTTATCTGTTTGTTTTAGTAAGATAGCTCCGTCAACTGGATTTATTTCATTGTCATTGTGGAGCCTTAAACAAACTGTATTATTTAGTTCAATAAGACCTTTTGCCAAATATTCAACAACGCGCTCGGCTCCCATGCTGTCGCGGGCTGGAGCGATATAATTGCAGTCAAGACAAATTTTCATATTTGAAACCACAATGTGCCATTTGTTTCTGTATTTTTAATTTGAAAATATTCTAATACATCTGGTACAAAGAGATACTTTTTTATATTATTTTTTTCTATAAATTCCTTTATTAGGTTCGTTTCGTCATTTATTGGATTAAAGCATATATCATGAACAGCTACGAAGCATCCAGACTTCAGATGTGGGAAAAAATATTTAATATAGTTTTCACAAAATTTCTTTCTATGATCGCTATCAACAAATAGAAAATCTGCCATATTTAAATCTTCAATCGTCATTTTTTCAAACACATCGCCTAAAACAACGTGGGCTTTGCAACCATATTCATCTAAATTAATAATTGCATGTGCAAAAGCAAAAGGATCTATTTCATATGTTTGAAGTGTTTCTGGTTCATAATTTACCGCAAGCGCTGCGTTTGCTATAATGATTGTTGAATATCCCCATGATGTGCTAAATTCTAATATATTGTTTGGTCTTATTTTTTTAATCATTGAGAACATAAAACTCTTTTCAAGATCATCAATTTGCCCATTCATTTTATGTCTTGGCAAATTGCACGCATTGTAAAAAAAAGTTTCATCAATGTTTAATGATTTAAAAAAATCAAGATTTGTAAATTGCATACTATCTACTTTCCTTTAAAATACAAACCCAAAAAAATCTATATCTTCTTTGTACATTTGTTCAACCTTGGTTTTATTTTCTAAAGAATAATAATGTCTATAATCTTTATGGTTTGTTTTATTTAAACGTCTCATATCCTTAGCTGGCCTGTTTAGAATTATAGAAACTTTATTAATCATATTTTCGTATTGTTCAAATCTAAATATTTCATTTACGACCACCTCATTGTTAATGCAAATAAACTCTTTTTGAGGAATAAATAAATTATCTATCGCCGTAGAAAGAGTAGGCTCATAAATGTCCCTTGTTTTCCATTTTTCAAGATAAATTGAAATTTCATTTATAAATTTATCAAAAGAAGAAAATCTATCACTTCCGCCATATTGAAAATAAATTGAAACCAATCTATCAAAAATATTCCTTACACAGGTAAAAGTATAAAAATTTTTTAAATTTTCTTGCCGTATGAGATTTAAATCAATTAGATTTTTAATTGTGCAATGAGCGAGTATATATGTTAACTTATCTTTTTTATAATAACCACCTAAATTTTCTAAATCACATTTTGATTTTTTACCAAAAATTTTTGTTAAGCTTGTTCCTCCTGTACGTGGAATATGAACAAAAAAACATTCGGGAGATAAAAATGGCATTGCATTATCTTACCTTAACATATTGTGGGATTAGTTTTGGATGATATTGCCCTGGATGGCAAATATCTGGATATTTAGATTTCCATTTATTAATAAAATACTCATATGGAACGTTGCTATCTTTATCTACGGTCTGCTGTGAATTTGATTTGCCCTGCAAATGATATACAAGGGAATTATAAACCATCCAAAATTTACGTACTCCAACATCATATGCTGTTTGAACTAGGTCATCATCAGTACAATAACTAAAATAATTGGAATCAACACCTCCCATTCTATTCCATAATGAACGATGTAGGAAAAAAGGCATGCGGTGACCAGTGACAATGCTGCTATCTTTATATTCTTTGAAATCTTCCAAAAGTTTTTTTTCATTAAATTCATTCCATTCTTTTCCGTAATTCTTTATAATGTGAAAATCTGTATGGCCCTTTGTAGGTTCAATGCTGCGCGAGCAAAAAAGAAAAGAAGCAGGTGGTAGATTTTTGCATGCATCTAATAATGCCATATCCCATCCTGGCATAAAGTACATATCAGTGTGCGGCAAATAAAAATAATCTCCTGTAGCAACCTTTGCACATTCATTTAATGCTTTGTTTAACCCAACATTTTTACCATCACCAATAATCTGTATATAATTGTTTGTTCTCATGCACAAATCTATTAATCCAGTCCCACAAGCTCTTTTCAGTATCATTCCGTTACTACCGTTATCATAAATTATTAACTCAGTATTGGTAGTATTTTTCCAAAATGATTTAAAAAAAACCTCAAGAAGAAGTTTTTCAGATTTATACGCAGGAAGAAGGATAGATATTTTACAGCTCATCTTCGTTTTTAATTTCACCAAGCCCAGCCAATTTGTTTAAATAATTCCAATCTTCTTTTGTCATTTCTGAACTTTGGAGCTTCTTGGCCAATTCATCATTCTTGCATGAAGAGCTTATGAAGCAATCCTTGTGAAAATAATATGCATGTTTTCTTGTGTGACCAATAGTCAAACGATCACCAAAATTACAGCCACTTGTATCGTATGTATTAAAAACCTGTCCTAAATTTGCAATGGCTATTAATTCTTTATCTTTTATTTCTTTATTGCAAGAGAAACAAATAACAAAATGTTGTCTCCAGTTTGGTATGCTTATGTTTGCTGGTGTCTTTGTCATATAATGTCCATATCAACAACTTCAAGTTCTGCAAATTTATCAAGGAGATCGGAAAATATAAGAATTCTATTTCTTGGAAAATCTTGATCCCTATAAACATCAAATCTATTAAAAAAAGAGCCCATAAGCGTTTCAGCCGATAACGGTACATCATTTTTATCAACTAACATATCACCCTTCTTATTATAAAGAAAAAGAGGTCTGTAAAGAACCGAACATTCACATATTGTTGCAACATCTGGAGAAACAACAACATTAAAATGATTTCCCATTTCCTCTGTATTCGCGGCATCAATAATGGTCTCGTGCATGCATTCATACCATTCTCTTACGGTTCCAGGAAATTTATAACCCTGCATATTGGCTTCATTTCCAGTTCTCTTATTAACAAATTTTCCTGGTTTTCGTGACCAATACCACTTCTCACATTTTCCTAAATTAATATAAAGTTTTTTTAGATCTACGAGTCTCATAATATATTCATTCTCCTTAACTTAGCTTTATCCCATAATTCGCTGTTTGGGTGTTCTTTATGAAACCAGTCCCATTTTTCTTTTGCGTCTTTGCGAAAATATCCTTTAATTTCAACCCATTTATTCTCGTTGACAAGACATACATCAGGACGATAAGTTCGTTGATTGTCTGGAAGGTGAAATATTTTTGATTGCCAACTATATTCAATCTTATTTTTATTTAAGAATTCAACAACCTTCTTTTCCCAAGAACCTTGGCAGACAAGTTCTTCATTTGTTTTCCAATGATAAAGAATATATGGATTATTAATTTTTTTAGCTTGTTTGATTGCTATATCATTATCAAAAATAGGATGTCCATTATATTTTTTATTCCAAGTATTTTTAATTTTTAGCTTTACGATTTCATTTTGTCCTGGATTGTTCGTGGTCATTCTTAAAGATTGACATTTCGGACACCAATGTTTTCCGCGAATGACACTTCTATAAGAAGCCAACCAAACGTGTCCTAGCGAACACTTCCACTTTAGCTTATTATTTATGTTCATAAATTCTTGACTTAAGAAGTCACCACCCTTAGTAAGGGCTTTCTTTGTGCATTCTTGTATTTTTTTATTACACCAGCATTTTTCACAAAAATCAGAAAAGTTGTTTTTGACATAATCATAACTTTTGAGATCTGTATGACCGCAAACTCTTTTCCACTCAAGCTTTTCTCTATATGAGACATATTGAGGAGAAACTAAAATTAAACTTTTTGTTGAGCCTAATTCTGAAATCTCTTTAAGAGTTGGTTTGTTAAACATTTTTATGTTCTTTTATCCAATTTTCCATAATTTTTGGTTGAGATTTATTTAATTTAAATTTATATTTTACTTTATCTGAATCTTCGCCACCTTGATTTTCTAATTTATTAGCAAGTTGCTTTACTTGTTCTTCTGTCTCTACTCCTGGAAATCTTTCCATAGATTCTTTTTGATAAAGCAATCCCCACATTTTATCCCAAACCCCGCCCCTTTTCAGCTGTTTTATCTTTCTAGGAAGATCAAACCAACTATAATGATAAACAGAAGGTACTTTTTCAAATACCTCATTTATTCCTTCTGCGTATGCATTATGCATGTGGAGTCTAGCTAATTCAATTTGTTCATTATAAAAACCAACATGCGGTAAAGGTTCGTATGTCATAGTGTTGACATAAGTACAACCATCGCACATTCCTTCTTTTGCAAAAACCTTTCCAGTTTTTTCGTTAGTAATTCTTGCATATTTGTTTATAGCGTGCGTGATTTCAGGCTTGTTGCGTGACATTCTGTGCTTCCACGCATGCCTTCTACCAGTGACTTCGCCTTTATCTGACCACAATTCAATTATAGGCAAATGAAGGATATCGTGTGTCTTTGGAAAACGCTTTGTAATGAGCTTAATACGCTCGTAGTCATCTTCATGAACAACTTCGTCGCAATCCATCTGCCAAAGATATTCATTTTCACACACCGCCCTCGCGTATGCTTTTTGCATACCATCAATTCCTGGCTCTTGCCAATCAAACTGATTTTGGTAAAGTTTTACCCTTTGGTCTTGTTTTGAAAGTTCCTTAAGCTTTTCGTATGTACCATCGTCAGAGCATCCATCCATAACAACCACTTCATCACAAAATCCAAGCATACTTTTTATACATTCTTCAAATGGGTAATTTACTGCATTGTACGTGGTCGTATATCCACTTATTTTTCCATATACTCTCTTATATTGAAAATCTTTATTTCTCGTTAACATTATTCGTATTCCCTTAATAGCTTTTCACATGCTTGAAAAACTTCTTTTGGATCAATTTCATTTATTGGTGGATTCTCTGGATTCTTCGCGCATTTATTTTTATAGCACGCTTTATCGCGGCATCCAGTCAACCTTTCAGATTGCAAAAGAATATATTTTGCTTTTTCTTTATTTTTGACCCAAGGTCCCGTACTGGCGGCATAACTGCATCCAAATAAAGCAACAAGTGGTACATTTAATGCTGCCGATAAATGCATGCTAAATGTGTCTGGTGATAAGTGTAACATACTCTTTTCCAAAACGCAAGCCAATTGTTGATAATTTGTTTTTCCACGAAGGTCAACATCAACATTCTTTAATTCTGGTTCATCAGCGCCACCAACTTGGACAATCATAAGCTCTGGATAAAGATCCTTGAGATTGTTTAAAATTTCTTGCCAATCATCATATCGTCTTCCTTCCCACTGGCCTTTCCCTGAGGTTGTGTGAATTGTCATATATGGATTGCACAAAAATGTAGAGAGACCATTTTTCATTTCTACAGAACTTTTTAAAATAGAATCATCTTTTTCAATATAATAATCACCAAGCTCAGATTGGCAATGATTTGCGT
>Ga0208375_1001391_pt1 | contig 27401 bp, 31 predicted proteins | sample RifOxyD1_FD_184038 | JGI IMG/M metagenome (GOLD analysis project Ga0208375, IMG submission 184038) | Soil microbial communities from Rifle, Colorado - Rifle Oxygen_injection D1 (SPAdes) | ecosystem: Environmental > Terrestrial > Deep subsurface > Rock core/Sediment | place: Rifle, Colorado...
CACTGCTAGTCGCAGTGTTATGCTTCTCCAATTCATCCCCGCACACGCCCGCTTCGCTACTTAGGAAGCTTTGTGCGGGGTTTCCTTGGCACAAAAAAGCCCTCCTGTGGTGGAGGGCTTGGAAAAACTTAGTGACTTTGTAACTTGACCATTTTGGCATAGAGACCACTTTTGTCAACTAAATCTTGATGAGTACCTTCTTCGATGATTTTACCTTCGTCCATAACCACAATCTTATCTGCGAGGTTCCAAACTGTGGAAAGTCGATGAGCAATAACAATGGCTGTTTTACCTTTGAGAATTTGGCGCATATTGGTTTGGATTTCGTTCTCGGTAATGGCGTCAACTGCACTAGTGGCTTCATCTAATATCAGTATCGGTCTATCGGCAAGAATGGCTCTAGCTAGGGCGATGCGCTGCTTTTGACCACCAGACAGACGAATACCTCGCTCACCCACCTTAGTATTAAACCTATCACCAAGACTTGCGATAAACTGGTAAATTCCTGCGAGCTTTGCTGCATTTTCGACTTCTTTTGCTGTAGCATCTGGATTTGCAAAAGTAATATTGTAGTAAATTGTTTCATCGTAGATGTAGACCTCGTCGCCTTGGGGGACGTAGGAGAACTGAGAAACTAGACTTTTGCTATCCCAGTCATTTATGTTAATACCGCCGACAGTAATTTCACCCTGCTGACAGCTGACACTTCTGGTTATTACCTTACGAATTGTGGTTTTACCAGCGCCAGATGGACCGACAAGGGCAACGATTTGACCTGCTGGTATTTCTAAATTTAAGTTGTGAAGAGCTCCATCTTTTTGACTGTAGTCACCGTCGTAGGCGAAACAGACATCTTTCAGGCTAATAGCCAGTGCTTTTTGGGTGTCTAAACTAAACTGACCAGTTTCGACTGGCTCTGTCTCCTGAAGAAGATTGATTAGTCGTTCTGCACCTTCTTGGTTTTCTGCAGCCCGATCCAAGAGACGAGCGAAGCGCCAGAAACTTGCAAAGAGACGCTCGACTAAAACACTAACAAAGATTAGATTTGGGATACTCATGGTGCCAGAGAGAAGTTGGAAGAGCCAAATTGCGAGAATTATTCGGCGGGCTATAGTAAGAGTCCGAATACGCCAGCGTGTAATGACAAAAACACCTCGACGAAACTCGTTTAAGGCAGCCTCTATGATGCTATCGTGTAAGTGCTCTTGGTCGGATAAAACTTTTTGTTGTTGACCAAACATAGCGACTGTTTCGACAGACTGAACAGAGGCAACTGACTGACGCCATTCTTCCTCGTAGTAGTCTTCTCTTTTTGATCTTAATGGTTTTCTTAACTTATTACCTTTGTTGGTGATCCAAGCGAAGATACTGAAGGCAATGAGAGAAACTAGCGCAACCCAGGGAGTAATAATAAGCAAAGGAACTAGGCTGACAACTGTCTGAATAATGGTCGGTAAAAATTCCCAACTAAAAGCGTCGATTATATCCATGGTTTTCCAAACGCCATTACCAACTTTGCCCACTAAGGTTCCTGAGTTGTTTTTCTTGTGCCAGTTGGTATCTAACTTGAGGAACTTGACGATAGCTGAGAACTTGAAAAACTTGTAAAGGGGAAAGCTGTGTTTGGAGATTACGTGCCAGTCGAAAGTATTATCGAGACGCATATTGAACTCATCGAAGATTAAGAGCCCAACAAAAAAGACTGCCCAAACCAAAAGACTTACATTGGCATCGAAAAGTGTAACTACAAGACTGATAACGTAACTTGCCGCCATCTGAGCTACCTCGTAGCAAAAAGCAATAAACGCAAACAAGTAGAAAGCCTTATGAAATGGCTTTAACAAAACCCACAGCTTCTTGAGCATATTTAACTCCTTTGTTTTTTTAAGGTTCGTGTACGTATCGTGCACAAAAAACGCCGCATATGCTGCGGCGTTTGGGCATAATTTTTAAAATTTATTTCTTTTAGATGTTATGAATAATATGCACAAAGACCGAAGCACTAGAGGTCCCAAAAAGACCTGCTGGTTTTGGTATCAGCAACTTTAGGGTAAGTATGTTTTGCGGCATATAACTCATAATAGCTATAGGATATCACTACTATATAGGTTAGTCAAGAGGTAATTTAAGTAAATTACCTATTTATTGCTTTGCGCAAGATGAAAAAAATAAAAGAAATAAATAAGTTGAGTGTTGTGCCTAATAATATTGTGACTAGAATCACTTTACTTACACTTGCAACTCCATCTGAGATAGAAAGCGAAAACTGAACGCCAACCAGCCACGCAATAGCAATGCAGACAGCTGCAGTAATTGCTGCAGGTATGGCGTGATTAAGATCTGTGCGACTTGGAAAGAAAGAATTGGAAACCGTAAAAAAGAGATAGATTTGAAAAGCTAAATTTTGGTATGTTGCTAGATTATAACTTTGCAAAATCAAGCTTCCTAGCCAAACCAACAAACCAAGACCAGTAAGAGCAGGTGCTAAACCAACCAAGACACCTTGAATGATGTTTAGTTTTGGGGTCTGAACCGAACCCAAAGCAACACCACCATCGGGGTTTTCTGTGTCTAAAAACTCTGGAAAAACTTCGATCTTGCCTGTTCTGGCACCAACTAGAATAGCCATAAAAAAGTGAGAAAGTTCATGAATAATAGTTCCGGGTAAGAATATTAGACTCCAAATAATAATTAAGAAACGTCGATCTCCACCAACGCGGTGAATTAGATGGGTTAATTGAAAAAGCAGGACCCTGCCCGAGTAGTAAAGCGCGGTTAACGAAAGTAGTAGATAAAAATAAATCATCGCCTAGCTGGTGTCATACTTTTAACCAAAAGTAAAGGCAAATAATTTTATTTTTTTGTCTGGAAACTTTAATTTAAGTGTGTGGCGACCTGGCTCTTGGAGCTTTAGTATCTCATATAGCTTGTTTTGATTAACCGTGATTTTTTTCTCGAAAATATCATCTAAATATATTTCTACTTCAGCTGAACCAGAAACAGGATGCATAACTAAGAATATATCTTTAGCTGAAAAATTGAGCAGTAGTTCTGAGGCTGTGTCTGACTGAGCAAACTCTTGGCTAAAAAGCCAGTTACCATTATAGGCAACTTGATTTTTACCAATATTTTTTGGGGCAGTTTGTTTTTGATATGTTTCTTTTTTGGTAGCATATCCGATGTCTCCTCTACCAAACCCAAGGTAAATCTCTGGAGTTTGGGAAAAATTTTGAGACTTCACGTTGTTTATCTGACTACTTGGGGAAGCACCAATTTCTTTTAATAACTCTTGGATTGCTGATTCGGTTTCGTCGTAGCTACCTTCTCCAAAATGATAGTAGCGAAGGTTACCCTGACCATCGATTAGATATTTGGCTGGCCAGTAAGAATTTTTGTAAGCTCTCCAGGTGGCAAAATTGTTATCTTGGACTACTGGGTATCTGATATCGAAATCTACGACAGCCTTGGATAGATTTTCGAGATCTTTTTCGAATTCGAATTCTGGTGAGTGAACACCGACGATAACTAGACCATCTTTTTGATATTTTTGGTGCCAATTTTTAAGATAGGGTAGAGTGCGGATGCAGTTTATGCAGGTGTAGGTCCAAAAGTCGACAAGAACAACTTTGTCTTTTAAATTACCTGACAAACTTAGCGGAGCTTGGGTGTTTAACCACTGACCTCCAGCAATGATATCTGGGGCTTTTTTGATAACTGGCAGATCTTGGGAAGATTTTTTGTCTTGCTCACTGACCCCAGTAAGAACAGAAAGGTTGCCCCTTTCCTCGATTCTTGTAAGAGAAGCACCATAGTTTGGAAATTTAGTTAGAACAAAACTTTGAAAATTACGGTCCCAGTTTTTGAAAATAGCTATGGCAATAAAGATAGTGAGAATGCCAAATGATTTTTGAATTTTACTGGCATTTTTAGCCAATAAGGGAATCCTGGTTAAAACTTTGCTGCCGCCAACCATAACGGTAAACATGGGAATAGCAGTACCAAGAGCGTAGAAAAATGTAATCAAAAAAGCATTAAAGGTCACCGTACCAGTGAGTGCAAGAGTTATGACTGAGGCCAAAATTGGTCCTACACACGGTGTCCAGATTAACCCCAAGGATAAGCCCACAAGGAATCCTGCCCAATAGCCGTTGCTTTTGGGGTTAACTTGAGGAACCTTGTTTGCCAGTACAGAAAAGGCTTTTTCGACAACTGCCTGAAAATGACTAGATAACATGGATAGACCGAGCAAACCGATGATAAGAATGGAAATATAACGGAGGGTGTTGGGCGATATACCAGAAACAGTGACTAGACTAGACAGAAAAAGTGTAAAAAAAGTAAAACTTGCGATAAAACCTGTTATTGTGCCAATTTGTTTCTTGAGGATATTTTTGCCAGCAACAGACACGGAAAGGACTATCGGTAATACTGGCAAGATACAAGGAGAGAGAATAGTGACAACACCGGCAATAAACGAGTAGAGTATTAAAAGTAACATTTAGTTAATATTTTTGATTAACTCTTGGAGCTTACCTCCATTCCACTTTGTTATTACTTCACCTGCGTAATTTAACTGAACAAAGGTGTGCTGATAGGTAATTTTGTATTTTTCGGCTAATTGTTTTTCAACTTCGTCGGTATCAGAGTCTCTAAAATTTACCCTAAAAACAACGGTATCTGTTGGGATTTTGTTGGTATTTTCTAGAAAATCTGCATTTGCAGGTATACAGGTGGTACACCAGTTGGCGTAAAAGTAAAGTACGCGACGTTTGTCTTTATTTTTTTCGAATGCCTCTGGTGAGTAGTCTATATAACCTTCTTCTGACTTTTGATCTGAGATATTGGCCTCGTTTTTTTTAACCGATGGTTGTGTGGTTACTAACTGATCTGGTTTTGGTTGATTTGTTTTGGCAGCAAAACCAAACAGAGTAAATAACGCCAAAGTGAAGGCGAGAAGGACGTAGATGAAGTTACTTTTTTTCATAGGCAAAGCGCATAATGGCAAAACCTTGTAACATGTCCAAGATAAACGCCAGAATGGCACCGACCCACCATGAGGAAATGCCAAGTCCAAGTTGTTCGGCGAATCGGGAAATGAGCCAAAGTCCTACAAAATTTAAAATAAAGTAGCCAACCATCCACTCTTTAGATGTTAGTTCTCTTTGGAGCTCCTCTTGCACCTGTTCAAAGAAGGGAACAAAAAGCAAGTTAAGTAAAGATAAAGTGCCCATACTAAGAAAAAGTCCCCAATTAGGAGTAAGGACGCTGGTGCCAAAAACAACAGACTGGGGGGCGAGCTTGTTGGCAAAGATGAGAACAACAAGATTTACTAGCAGGCACAGAAAATAAATTCTGACCATTTCGACTGAGGTGGTAGTTATAAAACTTCTTTTTTGCATATTTTTTGACTAAATTTATGAATGATTTAAATATACCATTTATCTATTTATCTATTTTTGGCCACCAAGGGACAAAGGCACTGGTTCTATTTTTGTAGTCTTGCCAATCTGGTCTATCGGCATATTTTTTTTCTAACATAGGAATACCAGAAACAAAGAGAATGAGTATGGTTATCGTTATCGGGCTTATTAGGGAAATTAAGGATTGTTGGTTCGCAACAAGGATGAAGATTCCCCACCACTGTGTAACTTCGCCAAAGTAGTTTGGATGACGACTAAATTTCCACAGCCCTTCGGTCATTAGTCTACCCTTGTTTTGTGGCATATTTATAAAATCTTTAAGTTGGGTGTCGGCAACGTACTCGAGTGCAAATCCAATGTACCAAATAACCAATCCAGAAATAATTTGTAAACTGAGCGAGTTGGCGGTTGACTGGCTAGCATAAATAATGCCAAGAGAGATAAGGAACATAAAAATGCCTTGAAGTAAATAAACTTGAAAAAAAGATCTTATATAAAACCATTTTCCCCATTGCTGTCTCAGCTGAAGATAGCGGTAGTCCTCCGAACTGTTTATCAGTCTGTCAAAAATATCCCAAGACAGCCTACTACCCCAGAAAAATACCAATAAGGAAACTATTTTAATCGTGGGGTTTTGCGGGTTATTTAAATACAGAAAAAGCGAGATGCAAATAAACCCTAATCCCCAGGCCAAATCAGCAACATCGCTTCTTTTGAGCACCAAAGAGACTGAGTACCAAACCGTCATGTACACAAAAACTAAAATCGCGACTTGAAGGAAAATCGAACCCATGGATTTATGATACAAGGAAACATCAATGATTAAAAGGATGGGGGAGTAAAAAACTATTGACAAGTCTGTTTTGTGATAATAGAATCGTTTGGTAATTTGATCGATGGTCTGAAGCTCAAACGTGGACGAGCGCCCGGCCCGTCAGGCGGGAGGTTGTAGGTTCGAATCCTGCCAGACCAGCTGTCAAGACAGACGCCTTTTTTATAAGGCGTCTTTTTTTTATTTATTTAAAAAGTAGTTTTGAAGCGACTCCTCGTCGTTTTGTAGCTGTTTTAGTTGCCTTTCAATACTTTCCTGAATTGGTTTTAAGTGTGGTTTTTGACTGTAGTTTGGTTGGTTGGCTATTTCTGCCCAGTTTACATTGAGAGATGTTCTTCTGTTTTTGATGGCTTGGTGCACCATACGCCACTGAAGGTGCGGGGTGAGGTCATGCCATTCCGAGAAAGAGGCAAGATATTCTGGATCGTATTCACCAAGATCCACAGCTCGCTGGAGGGTAATGTGGGTAACGGCCTTTGGTTTTGTAGTTTTTAGATTTTCTAGAGTTTCTGGGTCCATATATGTAATATTATATCTGTATGAGTGCAAGTACTTATGAACAAGCTTTTACTGAAGTATCAGAGCTTAAATATCTACAACCCGGTGAAAATAACCTTGAGAGGCTAATGTTTGCGTCAGATCTTGGAAACACTGAACATGTCAGCAAAGAGAAGCTTGAAACTTTTCTAAAATCTTGTAAGTGGGTTGGAACCGCTACCGAGTTTCTATACATGACAAAAAAATCTAGATCTAGCCTTAAACCATCTGGAAAGGAAACCGTATTTTTAGGTTTAACAGCATTTGGACACAGACGAGCAATTAAGGAGACATTTGGAGCAAAGGACTGGTCTGATGGGCTTTTTGATAAGTATGGTATTAGTATGGCATTTAAAAACTGGGCAGAGTACTTTGTTGAAGAATTAGCTAAAGATGACGAGGTTAAAAATATAGTTTTCTTGGTACCAAAAGAGGCATTAAGTTTTTATGAGAAACATAAGGATGATGAAAAAATGCCTTCTATACAATCGACAGAAAAAGAGCTAATGTTTTTGCTAAATAACCCACAATACGCAAAGAAACTTATGTTGGTTTTTGGAACCGATGACCTAATTAATTCTAGTGAAGTAATAAAACTGGGAGGGGTTGACGGGTATGGGCATCCAGATGGATCTACAGTAAATGACAGTGTTGAAATGAGAGTAGGTGAAGGATTTTTAAAGTTAACAGAGATTCTTACTGGAGTTAAGGTTATAAAAAAGGTAGAGGAGGCATATAAAATAATGGATGGGATCCAAAACTTTGAAACATCCCTTCGTGAAATCGCAGATGTAATAAATAATAGACCGGGTCACATACCAAAGTTGGGTCATATCTTTTTGCCAATCAACAACAACGGCTTTCCAGATGAATCACTGCTTGGAGAGATGGTTCTTAATAAGAGAGACTATGTTACTTGGGAACCAAGAAAAATAATTGACGAGAAACGATTGTCACGGAGAGAAAGATACCACTCTGTGGCATACTTTCAGGACAAAGAGGCTAAGGCAATAATAGATGGTTGGGCGTCTGAGGGAACATTTATAGAAAACGAGAGTAAATTGCGCCAACAGAACATTGATGCAAATGTCGTTAGATTGTTAACACACACAAACGCCCCTGCCTGCAAAGACTTTGCTCTGTCGTGCATGAGATTTGTTGCACAAACAGACAGTGACATTTTGTTTAAAACATTTCCAACAATTGGAGGTGGCGGTGATGATGAGGCACAATTTTGGACTATTGGACCATATATTCTGGAAGCACTTAAGGAGGAGAGATTTTTGAGGCAAGAGAAACCAGACGATGAGCAAGACTTTTTGAAAGTCCTAATGTGGATGAAATCTAGGTGGAAAACTGGAGAATGGGGTTACGACGCGGTATATCCTGGTATTGGGGATTTAAGAAGGGAGATACATAATTTATACTTGCCAAGAGACGGCTTTCACCCTATACACGAGTTTGTATCAAGGATCGGAAAAAGTATTTCTAGTCACCTCTCAGAGATTTATGTTGATCCTAAAATATTTACTCGTGACAACTCTAGAGTGAGACGTCTGAAAGTATGATATAATGCCCTATATTGTTCTTAGAGTGAAGCGATTAGCTTTTGGTTTTGGAGCCTCTTGCAGGTTGTCTATGACCCCCAATTTTCTAAAGGACAACCGAAAAGTGGACGGATATTCCCCTTAAATAAAATGTTTACAAGAAGAAGATCTGGTGGCGGAAATCGCTCCGGAAAAAGTTTTTTTGGTGGTAGAAGTAAGATTGCTAGTGGCGGCCGACCTCGATTTGCCCCAAAACAGTTAGATACCAGACTGTTTGTGCGACCCGCTATAGATACAACCATAGAAGTAGTAGAGATTGAGCACAAGTTCTCTGACTTTAATATGGACCCACAACTAAAGAAGAACCTAGAGATTAGAGGTTTTAGTACTCCTACCCCCATTCAGGACAAGACCCTAAAACCCGGCCTTGCCGGTGAAGATATTATTGGTTTGGCTGACACTGGTACCGGGAAAACTACGGCATTTGTCTTGCCAATTCTTAATAAAATAATTTCCGACCCAGGTCAAAATGCTCTTATTTTGGCACCGACTCGTGAACTAGCGGTCCAAATTCGCGATGAAATTAGACTACTCTCCATGAGTCTTCCTATTTACTCTTGTCTTCTGATAGGCGGTTCGAGTATGGAAAGACAGATAGCGGATCTAAGGCGCCGCCCCCATATATTTGTCGGAACACCGGGAAGAATAAAAGACTTGTACCAGAGAAATGTACTAAGATTCGACAGAGTTAGAACTGTAGTCTTAGACGAGATGGACAGAATGCTCGATATGGGATTTGTAAAAGACATTACAGAAATAATGTCTCTGCTACCAGAGAAGAAACAAACTCTTCTGTTTTCGGCAACTATTGATAATAGAGTTGAACAAATTGGCAGACAGTTTATGGTTTCCCCTATTAAAATTTCAGTAAAAACTGGAGTTACGGCTCAGAATGTAGAGCAAAACATAATAAAAGTATCTGGTAAGTTTAACAAATTAAACAAACTAAAAGACCTACTAAGAACCGAAGGATTTGGAAAAGTACTAGTATTTAGTAGAACTAAGTATGGAGCAGAAGATATTTTGCATGACCTATTGAAAAACGGATTTAAAGTGGCCTCTATTCATGGAAATAAATCCCAGTCACAGAGAGAAGCGGCATTGCGAAAGTTTAAAAACGGAGAAGTGCAAGCACTTATTGCTACAGATGTGGCTGCCAGAGGAATCGACGTAAAAGATGTTAGTCATGTAATCAACTTTGATCAGCCAGGTAGCCATGAAGACTATATTCACCGAATTGGTCGCACTGGTAGAGCTGGTAAAAAAGGCTTTGCCATAACCTTTGTAGACTAAAGTCCACAAAAAGTCCCCCTATTTGGTAGGGGGATTTTTGGTATTAGTAGAGATCTGGGCTTTTAAACGGAATCAGAGCTAAAATCAGTGCGTGTTCGTAATAAGTAGTTCTTGTGATAATGTCACCAGTCATTATTCCAACTGACCCGTTTGTACGCTTGGAATTACTTTGACCAAAAACAAGATCATCTGCGTCGCCCAACTCCATGCCTTTTAACACTAGTTCCGAAACCTGACTTGGTAGTGTAAAAGTAGCTGTACGACTTTTACCATAAACACCTTCTTTTGACTTTACAACCACCCAAGCAAAGGACTCGATTTGTCTTCCGACTACTTCCACCCCGCCTTCGATACCGACCCAAAAGTCAGCGCTGGTAGCAAATTGAGTGAGATTGGCTAAGCGGTTTTTTGCACCTAAAAGTGTTTCGGCGTCTGTCATTGGCTGTGCGCGGACACCTGATGGCACTGCTAGACCGTGAACCATAGCTTCGTATTGAGGAAGCGTTTTTTGAAAGGCAGACTTAACAGCCAATTCCTTTACTGGGTTGATTGAACCAACGAATACTCTAATCTTGTTCATGTTATCTCCTTGTTTGTACATTAATGTTCTTCACTTACCGTTAGGATTTTATCATCAAATTTTTATGATATAAATTTAAAAGCATGACTTACGAATGGAAAGATAAAAATGATATGACACTGGTAAAGCTTGTCGTTGATGATATAGCAGGAATAGAAATAGAACTTTGTGCAGACGAAAAAGCTAAACATGGCAAAGAAATTGAAGAAATGCAAACACTAAATCTCTACCCACCTGCTGATGAGGCCAAAATTGCTGGTGAGCCAGGCGAGGGAGAAATGACCGTTTACAAAATTAAGCCGAGTAAGAAGTGGGAGTTGGCAAAACAAGATATAGTAGCAACATTTAAGTTTTGGATGGATGGGGAGACTAACTTGGTAGAACAGTAGGACTATTTTTTTGGCCAAGCTGATGGGCTTGCATTCGGCATATTGGGGTTTATTTGAATATTTTGGGCTGTGGTGGATCCGTCTGAGTTTTGGTTACCAAAAACAGACACCTTTTCACCAACCAATAAACTACTTGTATCAGCGGGCTGCGCTTTGCTAACTGTTGTGGTTGAGCTTATTAGCACCAGCTTACTACTTCCATCACCCTGCTTTATTGTTATGGTTTTGCTGTCGTTTGCTATGACTTCGCCAACAACTGGTCTGGATCCACCTGGCATACCACCAGTTTTTTGACCCGACGCACCCAGAATTTGGCGACTTTGCCCAGCCTGGTCGCGATTTCTCTGGTTGAATTGGTTAACAAACTCCGGTTTTTTGTTTGAAATATATTTTGTGCCACTATAAAACCCGATTCCAAGTGAAACAAAGACTGCAGTTGCTAGAGTTAGAGCTTGTTTTGTACTTGCGTTTTTCATAACCATTTTTTGTTTTTATATAATTTGTAATACTTTTATAGATTGCTTCGGCATGAGCACAAGACTCGCAATGACGAAGTGTTTATTCATAGCGAAGAGCTTCAATGGGCTGGAGACTAGAGGCACGTCTGGCAGGATACCAGCCAAAGATAATACCGATAACACTGGAGACAGCAAAGGCGAGCAAAACAGATGAGCCAGAAACAATAAAGAGTGACGAGGTAGCTTTGGAATAGATATAGGCAAGTAGGACGCCGAGAACAATGCCGATTAGACCCCCGGTAAAAGTGAGGATGACCGACTCGACAAGAAATTGAGTAATAATAGTTTTCTTCTTGGCACCTAGTGCTTTTCTGAGCCCTATTTCCCTAGTTCTTTCGGTAACAGTAACTAACATAATGTTCATAATGCCAATACCACCAACTAATAGTGAAATGGCGGCTACACCAGAAAGCAAAGTAGTAAAGGTACTGGTAATTGATGAGGCGGTACTAAGAATATCTGCCTGAGACATGATGGAGAAATCTGCCTTAGTGGGGTCGGAAATTTTGTGCATTTCGAGAAGTAAATAACCAATTTCGTTGACAGCGTCATTCATGGAGTCTGCATCTTTAGCCTCAATGGCGATTGAGGAGAGATATTTGGAGCCAAAAAGTAGTTTTTGGGCAGTGGAAAGTGGAATATAGATACGATCATCTTGGTTGCTGGGACCGCTCCCACCCTTGGAAGTAGTGATACCGATAACGGTGAAGTATTGGCTACCAATGCGAATTTTTTCACCAATAGGAACGCTACCCGCCCCAAAAAGATTACTAACAACGGTTGGTCCGAGAACTGCAACCTTGGTCATGCTTCTTTCGTCACTTTCGGAGATAAAGTTACCTGACTCGACAACCACATTGTGAACTGGAGCATAGACTGGAACAGCACCAATAATGGTAGTGTTGGTATTTTGGCTACCAGTGATAACCTGGGAGCGGCTAGAGTACTCTGGAGAGACGTTTTTGACTGTGGTAATTTTTGGCGAAGTTTTTATGGCTTCAGCATCGGCATTGGTTAGGGTATTGCTTGTACCCTGAGCGCCTCTAACAACCCCATTCCTCTGAGAACTAGAGGAAATAGTTAAAAGATTGGAACCAAGGGACTGAATACTTGACTGAATTGATTGTTGACTAGATTTACCAATGGAGATAAGAGCAATCACCGACCCGATACCAATGACAATACCTAAGATGGCTAAACCGCTACGCAGCTTGTTTAGCTTTAGAGTACTGACACTTTCGGTAACTTGGTCTGTGAAATTCATGCGTTTTAGCAGTTATTATTTTTCTTATCGCTTACCAAGTGACCATCTTTGATAAGAATTATTCTCTTGGCGTGTTGTGCAATATCTGGTTCGTGAGTAATCATGACTATTGTGTGACCTTCTTTGTTTAATTTGGTAAAAATTCCCATGATTTCCTCGGCTTGAGCAGATGCTATATTTCCAGTAGGCTCGTCAGCAAGCAATAGATCTGGATTCATAACAAGAGACCGAGCAATTGCTACACGCTGCTGCTGTCCGCCGGAAATTTGATTACTAGTGTGGTGGAGACGATTTTCTAGACCAACTAAGATCAAAAATTTGGTGGCGATTTTTTCGGCATCTTCTTTTTTGATTCCTGAATAAAGCATGGGAAGCATTACATTTTTGATAGTAGTGGTGCGAGGCAAGAGATTGAAAGCTTGAAAAATAAAGCCAATTTTTTGGTTTCTGATATCCGACAACTCGTCTTCGTCTAACTTTTCTATATTTGTTCCTCCCAAGATATACTCGCCTGATGTAGATTTGTCTAACGCACCAAGAATATGCATGAGAGTAGATTTCCCGGAACCAGAAGGACCCATGATAGCCACAAATTCTCCTTTGTTTATTTCGAAGGAAACATTGTTTAGCGCCACGGTCTCTATTCCTTCGGTTTGGTAAACTTTGGAGAGATTTTTGACAGAAATAATTGGTGTTTCTTTGGTCATATTTTAGAGCTGCATTCTCATGCCACCACCGCCGCCAAAAAGTGAAGAGCTAGATTGGGTGGTACTAGTTTTTGTGGTTGAAGAGGTGGAGATAACAACTTCATCACCTTCACTAATTCCCGACTTGACAATGGTTTTGGTGTCATTTGAAGCACCTGTGTCGACATTGACGGTTTCTACTTTTTTGTCTTTGAGGGTTTGAACAGTTTTTTGACCATTGATAGTTTTTATGGCGACAGTTGGAACCATAATGACATCGTCGATGGAGGCGGTAATAATCTGGGCACTGAGGGCCATGTTGGTATAGATATCGAGGTCGGCCTTATCTAAAAGAATTGAGGCAGAATAAGAGGTAACCCCAGAGCTAACGCTACCGCTGGTATTAACCGCCAAAACAGTGCCTGTAAGGGTAATGTCTGGAAAGGCGTCGATAGTTATGGTCACCTTTTGACCAGATTGAACCCTGGTAACATCAACTTCAGTGAGGTTGACGGTTGCCTGATAAACACCATCGGGATTTTTGATGGCGCCGATTTTTTGTGAGGAAACAGAGGAAGAACTTTTGGCCGCATCTGTTCCAGTACTAACTGTTATGGTAGATGAATTGTTCGTGTTTGAGAGCACTACACCAGTCGCAAGAACTAGATTATTAACCACACCTGAGGTGGGAGCAAATACGGTGCTGGATACTTTTTGATAGTTACGATAGGCTTCCGAAACCCTTGCATTTGATAGAGAAATATTTGAGTCAGCAATCTGATATGACTTGAGTGCTGCTTCGTAGGCTTCTTTTGCCTGAGTGTATTGTTTGGCTACAATATCGAGTTCGTTTTGGGTATATGGGCTCTTTGTATCTGGGTTCCAACCACCGGAAATTGAATCTCTTTGGGCAGTTTCGGCATCTGCCAAAGCTTGCTGCTTTTGGAGCATGGTAATTTCAGAGGTGATCTTGGATGTTTTAGAGTTTTTGGCTGTAACCTGAGCGGTTTGGTAGTTATTCCAAGCAGTTACCTGATTTAGCTTACCGTCGTCGTCGAGATCAATCTCAGCAATTTTTTGATCTTTTTTTACGGCATCACCGTTTTTGATGTAGACCTTACTGACGACACCTGTGGCGCCAGTCGTAACATATGTCGTGTCTCCAGAAGTGATCGTGCCAGAAGCAGTGATGGAGTTAATAAGCATTCCTTTTTCAGCGAGAGCTGTCTGGTAAGTCGGTGATGTTTGGCTGTTTGAAAAAAAATATTGATAACAAATAAAGGCAATTAATAGGGCACTAAGGCAAATGACGAGAATTTTGTGCACTTTGAGATAATTTAGAATATTCATAATTTGAGTTTATTTTAGTATTCCAATCTGAAGGAAAGCTGAAAAATTAGATGTTTTTGCCAGTTGGTAAGGCAACGTTGAATACACTCCCCTGACCAGCTTTGCTGGAGACACTTATGTATCCCATGTGGGAGTCTGTTATTTCTTTGGCAATTGATAGTCCCAGACCATACCCCCGTTGACTCGAGTTTGTTCTGGATGTGTCACCACGATAGAAACGATCAAATACTTTTTTGATTTCTTCTTGCTTTATCCCACAACCCTGGTCTTTAATACAAAAGACTACATACTTTGAGTTCTTCAATGTGGATATTTTTATTTTGCTTTTTGGCGGACTGTATTTGATGGCATTATCCAAAACAATTACAAGTACTCTGATTATTTTTTCCCTGTCTACTAGTAAATCAAAATTACCTGATTTTTTTATAATAATAATGTTTTTTGATTTTGCCTGAGATGACACTAGCCGAATTGCTTCGTCTAGCAACTCTTTTGAGGCTACAATACTGTTGTCCAATTGTGTCTTCTTGGAATTACTGACAGATAACTCTAGTAGAGAATTTGCGAGCCTGCTTAAATTGTCTACATCTGACAAATTATCTGCTAGGACTTTTTTTGCTTCACTTAGACTTAAGTCTTTGTCCCGTAAGCCAACTTCTATGCTTGTCTTTAGGGAAGTTAGCGGGGTTCTTAGTTCGTGACTGGCATCGCTTAGAAATTTGTCTTGTTTTTCAAAAACCTCTTTAATTGGCTGAAGAGTTTTTCCAGATAAAAAGTATGACAGAAATCCAGAGATGATAATAATTACCCCGTTGACACCGGTAAGAGCCAAGAGTATTCGGGTTTTGGTTTCATTTACAATATCTGGATCAGAGAAGTCTGGTGGTGGGGCTGGAAATTTGCGTATAACTTCGTCTGGGAAGCGCCTTTCAATTCTTCTCTCTAAACGAACTTTCTGTGCCTCAGAGAAGCGGTCAATTTCGTTGTTTAGGAACCGATAAATTGTAAAGCTGAATAAAAAACTAATTGTCGCTATTATGAGCAAATACCAGGCTGTTAGTTTTAGTCTAGCGTCTTTGAACATACTAAATTACAAATGATAGTCGATAGCCAAATCCCCGAACTGTTTCTATGAGAGATTTGCGGTCCGAGAAGGCAAGGTCAACTTTCTGGCGAAGTTTTTTTATATAAACCTCGACAGTGTTTGGTAGGACATCTGAGTCGTAATCCCAGACATAACCAATAATTTGTTCTTTGGTCAATATCTGATTAGGGTGGCGCATAAAGTATTCCAGTAAATTGAACTCTCTGCTTGTTAGAGAAATGTCGACCCCGTTACGCCTGACCTGCCAGGTCTTGGTGTTCATGGTTAAATCTCCTGCTTGCAAGACGGAGGTTGACTGTTGGTGCGCCCGATTGCTTAGTGACTTAATTCTGGCAAGTAACTCTTCGAAGGCAAAGGGTTTGCTTAGGTAGTCATCCGCTCCAACCTTGAAACCCAAGAGCTTGTCGGAAAGGGAGGATTTTGCAGTTAACATAATTATCGGCGTGTGATTGTCTGAATCTCTTAGTTTTTTGCAGACATCTAGCCCGTTTGTTCCTGGCACCATCAGGTCTAAAATAATGACATCGTAGTCTACGATTCCGGCTTGATCTAGCCCGTCGTCGCCGTTGAAAGCAATATCTGCAATAAAACCTTCTTGCGACAACCCTTTTTGAATTGAAGTGGCGATACGGTGATCGTCTTCAACTATTAATATTTTCATTGACTAAATTATAGCTATTGACCTGAATATTGGCTGAAAAACAAGTAAGGTAAAATTAAGCTATGAAGCAGCGCAATAAACAGATCGTTTTGGAAGGTAGAAATATGGTCCACGATGGTCTTAGTTCTCCACAGACAATTGAAACAGTTTTGATTTCATCTAGTGTAATTTCTGATCCAAAAATAGTGGAGATCCAGAAACTTGCCCAAAAAAAGGGTGTTAGAGTCCAAATGGTAAAACCAAATGACTTGACGAAATACTCTGAGTCGAAAAACCCACAAGGGGTGGTAGCTTTTATGAGTGAGCCAGAACAGCCAAGTTTTGAGCAAATACTAAAAGAGAAGCGTGATGTTTTTATTTTGCTTTTGAATGGAATTGATTATGAGCAAAATATGGGAGCGATACTTCGAACTGCTTGGGGAGCGGGGGTAGACGCAGTTGTTGCTAGTCCAAATGGAGTACACAAAATTACTTCGGTGGTGGCGAAAGTGTCTATGGGGGCAGCTGCATACGTACCACTAATTGGAATGAGTTTGTTTCAGGCTATAAAACTACTACATGATTATGCTGTTCCCTTGGTAGGAATTGAGGTTGATAAGGGTGAGAGTATTTATAAAACAAATCTTAGAGGACCAGTAGCCCTAATGCTTGGTGGCGAAGAAGTGGGCCTTAGTGAACCACTTATGAGCGAGTGTGATGCACTAGCCAATATCCCCATGAACCAAGAGCTTGCTTCATTGAATGTAAGTGTGGCGACTGCCCTTTGTTTGTTTGAGAAAAGAAGACAAGAAAATGCCCTCTAGGGAGAGGGCATACGAAGTGCGTTTTGTTCGATAAGGTATTCTGCAGTGCGAACTATAAGATCGGCTTGGGGGTCAAGTCTAATAAGGATAATCTCAAAAGTGTTTATCAGTTCTTTGCCTTTGTGACTAACTGGAGATTTTTTGGTGAGGTTGAGGGACCTTGCAAAGTTGACCATGGGTTTGTAGCTTGAAGATCGACTTTTTTTAAGGTATGTAAGCCAGGAGAGAAGTGCAGTGGCTACCTCTGGTGAAAGATTGCTTGTAAGTTCTTCCTCGTCAAACGTACCATGTTTTTGACTCATAGTATTCTCCTTTGTTTGCTTAGTGTGCTCTTTGATGATACCAGGTATAATAGGCGTGTAAAAGTACATATTAAAAGGAGAAAATGATGGCGAGTGTGACAGTGTTCCTCAGTAGTAAGGTTAAAGAGCTTCTTAATGAAACGGAAAGAGCCGAGATGGTAAGGCAAATTGGTGAAAGCGTCGAAAAGAACCTCAAGGTGAAGACTTACCCAACTCTTGCGCCCTCGACGGTTTCTGGCCCCGAAGTGAGTGTCAATCTTTATGATATTGGAAATATTTCTGGAATGAAATCAGATTTCTTGGCTTGGCAAATTAAGAGCATTGTAATCGCTTTTGTCCTGCTGAAGAAGTTCTTTTTGTTTCCCAACGATGTGAGAGTAGAAAGTAGTTTAAGAACTGTAGTTTAAGATGCCCCGAAAGGGGCTTTTTTTTATTTTTCTTTGTGTTTTCTGTGTAGCTCTGGATCGAATTGGAATTCGGATTTTAAATATTTGTTTAATTCATTTATTATTTCTTCTTTTTTGCCACCATTTTGGAGAATAATGTCTGACATACTGAGACATTCATCTACTTGTTGTCCATACTTTTGCTGATTTACCCCCCTATCTCTGATGGAGACCTGTATAAAAGCACTCATATTCGGGTCGTCCTCCCCCCGTTGTCTCACCCGGTCTAAGTACCATACCAACCTTTTTTCCACTGGGGCATCGACACCAATAATTTTGAAATTGGGGATACACCTGAACAGAGTTATCTCTCCCGGATTTCGGATGGAATCAAAAACAATGTTGCGACTTGGGTCAAACACCTCGGACATGGCTCTATTTGCCCAATATCCGTTTCCATGTAGTTTTCGCATTTCGTCACCTACATTCATAAGATTTCCTCTGTTGATCTCCATACCTCTTGATTGCAACTCTTGCCTGACCTGATCGGAAAGGGAAACATACTCAAATCCAAGACTTTTAAGATACTCGGCTAAAACTCCCTTGCCGGACGCAATTGGACCAACTAGACCAAGATAGATTGGCGACATGGGGTCATTTTAAAACAAAAAAATTCAAAAAACCAAAAACTCAAAATAGGGTGTTAGAATTTTCTTTATGGCAACAAAATACAAAGAAACTTTTAACGAAATGGTTACCAAGTACGAGAAAGAATTTGATGCTTTTCAAGAACTTCATGACAAATACGAGGTTGACCCTAAAAAATGGCAAGAAGAGTTTAATAAGGAAGGCGCCAAAATTATGGAAATTATTCGCGAATACGAAAACAGACTGTGTGGGAGAATGGAAAACACAGCTAATGCAACATACTCGGCAAGTTTGTCAGAAAAGTTTAGAGGCGAGATAAAGCGCTATTTGCCAAAACTAGATATGATTGGAGTGGTGATAAATTTTCAATAATTTGAAAATTAAAAACTCGAGACTTCAAAAAATCAAAAACTCAAAATATTGCGTTTGAAAAATTTAGGCTTACTGACCGCATTCGGACTGGAGTTTTTGGAGCAGGGCCTCACAAACTTGGTTAGTAGCGGCGTTTTTGATGACGACAACTTGGTCGGCGGCAGCGCTGGCGACTTTTTTACCCACTTCGTCAGTTATGGTTTTTAGTGGTGACTCGGCATAGGTGGTGGTTTGAGCGCCTAAGACATCTGACTCTGGAATCTGCAACTTGCTGGGCAAGACAGAGTTTGCAGTTTGGACTACCGGGCGAATCACACCTTCTAGGAACTTGGGGTTTTTGACATAGTAGTCGACTGGTCCGGCTACCTGAGGAAACATTTTGTAAACACCAAAACCTGCCAAAATAAGAATAAGAGTTCTAGTTACAAGGTTCATTTTTGGTTAAACAATTAATGTCTTTTAGAATATGATCAATTTCATTGTCATTTAAAATGTCGTCAATTGTATGTTTTTTGATGGCTTTTTTAAGACTACTGAGAGTAACAATATTACGATCGATTAGTGCACTAATTTTTTTGGTAGAAACGTGATACAGCAAAGTTACGGGGTGGAGACCTGAATTGATGATTAAGTCTCGCAAGCCCTCCCCTTCTGGATAGTACCAGGCGGTAACCTTTAACCCTACACAGTCAGCATAGTCGAAAACTTCGGAGGTAACTTTGGTGTTGGTAATTAACCAGGAGAAGTATTCTTTTTCTTTGCCGTGTGTTTGTTCCATAGCAAACTTGATGTCCAGAAAACGAGCGTAAGTGTAAAGTGCTACTTGAATATCGGTTTTGGTACCGGTGGAGTTGTGGAACTTGCACTCGATGAAGTATTGGTGGTTTTCTTTGGCTGCCACAACATCGATTTCGTGAGTGACGCATTTACCAAGGGCAATGACACCAACTTCTGATCTGTAACCTTTGGTTTCTAAGACTTCACTGACCAGCTGCTCGAAGGGGTGACCTGAAGGGCCTAACATATTGACGGCACGACGCAGACCATAATTAAAGTAGCCTTCGGTGGCACCTTGGTTGCGTAAGTAGCCTGAGACATGTGAATAGATATCGTCAGTGCTGTGAATATTGGCAAAATCTTTTTCTAGATTATTAATTACGTTTTGAGCAAGATTGGGGTCGATACCAGTATTTAAAAGATGCCTGTTTAGTTTTTCTTCACTATATTCTTCTTGTTCTCCGGTTGACTTAACTATAAGGTGGGTGTTGCTTGACATGTTACATGTTTATAATAGCTTTATGAATGAGACCTTTCAACTAGTGGCTTTGTGTCTTACCGGTGGCGTTGCCTCTCTTGTTGGCGCCGGGGTAATAATTCTTCTAAAGGAAAAAAACAAAAGTCTATCTGAAAAACTAACTGCTTTTGCCGCAGGAGTTTTGATTTCTGTTGGATTGTTGGATCTTTTGAGAGAAAGTTTGGAGCATACTAGTAGCGCTGAAACTATTCCTTACTATGTTTTGGGGGGAATATTGTTTGTGTTTTTTTTGGAAAAGTCGGGTTTGTGGTTTCATCACCACGATGGTGATCATGGTAAGCACCCGTCGATATTGGGGGTGCTGAGCGGAGACATGATTCATAATTTTATTGATGGATTTGCGATAGGAGCAGCCTTTTTAATAGATAAAAATGCTGGGATAATGACAGCAATCGCAGTGGCCTTGCATGAACTACCAAAAGAGATGGCGGACTTTATGGTTTACCTTAGAGCCGGCTACTCTAACTCGCGAACAATTTTACTGAATATGATTTCTAGCGCCATTGCAGTAGTTGGAGGACTTAGTGCTTATAGTTTTGGGTGGTTTGTGGAGAAGCATGAATCTGGCTTACTTGCCATAACCGCTGGTATGTTTTTGTTTATAGCGCTTTCGGACTTGGTTCCAGAAATGCATGAGGAGATGGAAAAAGTAAACAAAAGGTCAAAACTGGTTTGGCTCTTAATCTTTGTGATTGGATTGTCTGTTGGAGTTATTAGTTCTAGTAGCCACTAGATAAGTTAAAATAGGATTTATGAAAATGAGTAGACTGGTGAGCACACCAGAAAAACAAGCGCCGGCAAACGCAGATACAATTAATCACAAACTTTTGGTGCAGGCAGGGTTTGTACGCCAGCTGATGGCTGGAGTTTACACCTACCTACCTCTGGGCCTTAGAGTTTTGCGAAAACTGGAGAATATTGTTCGTGAAGAAATGGATGCTATTGGCGGTGAAGAAATCCTAATGCCTATGCTCCACCCGGCTGAAATTTGGAAAACATCTGGGGGTTGGGACAAAGTAGATATATTGTTTAAGCTAAAAAGCAGAACAGAGAAAGACTATGCCCTTGGCTCGTCTCAAGAAGAAGTGGTTACGCCAACCATGCGAGAGTTTATAAAAAGTTACCGAGATTTACCAAGAGCTCCATACCACATCCAATGGAAGTTTCGGGATGAGCTGAGGTCCAAGTCGGGGATTTTGCGAGGTAGGGAATTTTTGATGAAGGATATGTATTCGTTTCACTTGGATCAGGCAGATTTTGATAAGTTTTATGAAATTGCCAAGAAAGCATATATAAAGGTTTTTGAGCGAATGGGGCTGACTGCCAAGGTTACCGAGGCTTCTGGTGGGGCATTTACCGAGAAAGTCTCTTACGAGTTTGAGGTCTTAACTGACGCTGGAGAGGCAAATATTTTGTATTGCGAGTCGTGTGAGTTTTGTGTGAATGTTGATGATATTAGTAAATACAATGAGGGAGATGACTGTCCAAAATGCTCAAAGAGTAAATTGAAACCCGCTAAAGCTGCTGAAGTTGGAAATGTGTTTGACTTGGGTAAAAAATACTCCGAAGCCTTCGATCTTAAAGTTGCCAATGAAAAGGGTGAGCTTGTTTACCCGATAATGGGCTGTTACGGAATAGGCATTACAAGAACCATGGGGGTGATAGTAGAAAAATACCATGATGAAAAGGGCATAATGTGGCCTAGTGAAGTTGCTCCCTTTACAGTCTATCTTGCTGATTTGAAGCAAGTGGACAAGGCTCAAGAAATATATAACAAGCTAAACATGGCAGGAATTGAAACTATTTGGGATGATAGAGATGTAAGTTTGGGGCAAAAATTTGCCGACGCTGATTTGATTGGTTGCCCATTTAGAGCGTTGGTAAGCGAAAAAAGCTTGGAGGCGGGAGGAATAGAAGTAAAAATGAGAAAGGGTGGTGAGATGGAAATAATGAGCCTTGAGAAGTTTATCGAATATTTTAAGAAGTGATTGAACTTTGGGGCTTAAAAATACACGGATATGGGCTGATGATTGGTCTTGGGATTTGGCTGGCTTGGGAAGTAGCGCTTCGTTTTGGAAAGGTAAAATCGGAAATAATAGAAAGACTGGCTTTGCCAACTATCTTCTGGGGAATTGTAGGGGCAAGGGCTTATCACGTAATTGATTTGTGGGAGTATTACAGATCTGACTTGGTAAAAATATTTTTTTTGTGGAATGGTGGTTTGGGGATTTGGGGGGCGATACTCGGCGGTCTTGCTTATTTAGCTTACTTTTCTCGAAAAAGTAAGACTAATTTTTTTGAGCTATCTGACAGTATAGTTATTGGTTTACCTCTAGCTCAGGCGGTCGGTAGAGTTGGAAATTTTATAAATGGCGAACTGTACGGGAAAAATGGCGAGCCACTGTTTGCTTGGGAGGGGGGGTTGAATATAATCTTATTTTTTATCTTGTTGTATGTTTCTGGATTCCGGATCAAGTCCGGAATGACAACTAATGTAGATGGATTGCCACAGTCGACAAAGCGACTTAGCAATGACGGAGTAACAACTGGTATATATCTGATTGGATATGGAATAGTTAGAATTGTTTTGGAAAACTTTCGATCTGAGCAAATTATATGGCGAGCAGGTGGTGTACCTGTGGCAATTTGGTTTGGCTGGATTTCGGTGGTGATAGGTGCAAGTTTGTTTTTTAAAAAAGAAAAGACGTCTCTGTAAGAGACGTCAGATTATTACCCATGTATTCACACAAGGGCGTCTGCAAACCTATTGGCACTTTCTTCTAATCGAGCTATGGTTTCTGGTCCAAGGATGGCGTCTTCCTCAGCACGCATGGCAGCAACTTCTTCAACGTGTTTCTTGCCACTATTTATGATACCTTCAATAAGTTGTGTCAGAATGCTTTCGTAATCAAACTCACCGGAAAGATAAACCGCGACTGAGCGGACGCGTTCCATCCGATTGGTTTGTTCATTCAGGTCACCAAACTCGGGGAGCAAAATGACCATTTCACTATCTTGAGAAACGAAATGAAGACCAAAATACCAGTAATATCCATCCGATGTCAGATAGACAGTACCACCCTTGAAACCTGGGATTGCCTTTGCAATTTTGGTCATTGAGTAGTTATTGTGCATGTCCCAAGCGTCTTGGGCTGCCATAAATTTGTCAACTGAATCTGGAAAAATTGGTCCATCAAAACCATCAAGCCTTGCTTCAAGTGCTCGTGTGTAGTTCATACACCACTCCTTTTTAAAGTAGTATCGACCTATATTTTACTACTTCTTACCAAAAACAACACTGACAACTTCGTCCATGTTGCGCACAAAGTGGAATTTGAGGTCTTTTTTGACATTTTCGGGGATGTCGACCAAATTTTTCTCGTTGTCGGCTGGCAGAATAACCTGCTTAATACCGGCACGGTGAGCAGCTACAACCTTTTCTCTGACACCACCAATTTCCAGTGCGCGACCTCGAAGAGTAACTTCGCCAGTCATGGCTAGGTCTTTGGGTACAGCTTTTTTGATAAATGAGGAGATTAAAGCTGTAGTCATGGCAAGACCAGCACTAGGACCGTCTTTTGGTACCGCACCTTCTGGGACGTGGATGTGAATATCGGTTTTGGCGACTTTGTCTGGTTTTATGCCGAGTTGCTCTGCGTGTGAGCGAACGTAAGTGTAGGCGGCTTTGGCTGATTCCTTCATAACGTCCCCTAGTTGTCCTGTAAGTGTAATTTTGCCGGCTCCGACCATGTTGGCAACTTCGATAAACAAAATGTCACCACCAACCTTGGTATAAGCTAGTCCGGTTACCAAACCAATTTGGTCTTTGTCTTCTGCCAGAGTGTGACTATAGACAATTGGACCTAAAAATTTACTTACTTTTTCTTTGGTGATCTCGATTGGCATTTTTTGCCCTGTTGCCTTTTGTCTGGCGACTTTGCGCATCAGTGAAGCAATTTGGCGCTCTAAGTTTCTGACTCCTGCCTCTCTGGTATAAAAACGAACGACATGTTTTAGGATAGTGTCAGCAAGTTTGACGTCTTTTTGGTCTAGTCCATTGTTACTTGATTGTTTTTTGAATAAATATTTTTTGGCGATATGAAATTTTTCCTCTTCGGTATAACCGGTGAATTCTATGACTTCTAGGCGATCTCTTAGTGCTGAAGGAATTGTGTCTAATACATTTGCTGTAGTTATAAACAAGACTTGTGATAAATCGAAGGGAATATCTAGATAATGATCTTGAAAGGCGTTGTTTTGCTCTGGATCTAGTGCCTCTAAAAGTGCAGAACTAGGATCCCCTCGAAAGTCGTTACCAAGTTTGTCGATCTCGTCGAGCATGAAGACAGGGTTACTGGATCCGGCGTCTTTAATTGATTGAATTATGCGACCAGGGAGAGCGCCAACGTAGGTTCTTCTGTGGCCTCTAATTTCGGCTTCGTCGCGAACACCACCAAGAGACATTTTGACGAACTTTCTGCCTATAGCCTTGGCAATAGAGCGACCCACAGACGTCTTACCAACACCTGGAGGACCAACGAAACAAAGAATAGTTGGTGGGTTAACACTGTGGGCTTTGGTAGATTTTACTTGTTCTGACTTGAGCTTGAGAACAGAAATATACTCTAAGATTCTTTCTTTGACTTTTTCAAGACCATAGTGGTCTTCGTTTAGAATTTTTTCTGCTTTTTCCAGTGAGTACTTGCCCGTGGAGTACTTACCCCAAGGAAGATCGAGAACTGTTTCTAACCAACTTCTAATATAGGAGCTTTCTGGATTGTGTACAGAGAGTTTACTCAACTTGTCCAATTCTTTTTTGACTTTGGTAGCCGCCTCTTTTGGTAGGTTTATTTTTTTGAATTTGTTTCGTAGATCTTTAGTCTCTTCTTCTTCACCGTTTTCCCCAAGCTCCTTTTGAATAGCTTTCATGCGCTCGCGCAAGATCGCCTCTTTCATGTTGTCGTCAAACTTTTTCTGAGTTTTGTTTTCTATTTTTCTTTCTAGTTCTAAAACTTTTATTTCTTCGTTTAAGAAGTTTCCTATTTTTGAGAGTCTATTCTCTAAACTACCTTCTTCGAGCAATTTTTGCTTTTCTTCGTTTTTAATATCTAGAGTTGCAGCAATTTGATAGGAAACGAGAACCGGGTCCGTACTGTTGATTATTTTGTTTATTACACCTGGTTCAACATTGCTTTTTCCTAGCTCTGTAACTCTTTTAATAAGAGCTATAGCTCGGTTTGAAAGGGCAACGGTGGTATTGTTAGTAGTAAAGTCATCATCGATGCTTTCTACCACTGCCCACATTTGACCATCTCTTAGAACTATTTCCTTAATTTTTACTTTGAATAGACCACGAACTATGGCATGAAGTTCTTCATTTACTGGCAATGTTTTGGCAATTCGACAAACCGTACCGACTGTGTAGTAATCTTGAGCGGACTGACCTTGGGATTTGGGGTCTTTTTGGGAAACAAAACAAACATCTTGATTGTTATTGTAACTTTCATTGACACTAGCGATAGATGATGGTCTTCCGAAAGTGAGGACGGCATCGGTTTCTGGGAAAATAACACCTTCTTTGAGACCGATGAAGGGGATTAATTGAGTTTTTTGAATATCAGAGCTTATTGAATTTTCTTCCATAGATTTTCGATTTTAGCAGAAGAGACTTGAAATTGCTAATTTATTTTTAGGAGCCTAACTCCGAGTAAAAAGGTGGCAATAATTGTAAGCACAAGAATTAAAAGGAAGAAACTGACAGAAAACTTTTTTTGACTCATGGTGTAATAACTATTTGTTTTTCTTCGGTCCAAAGATGGTTATTTCTGACAAAGGAATAAGCGCGGAGGAAATAGACCCCCGGCTTGGGGAAGACTATGTTTGCCTTAAAAGTGTGAGGTAGGTTGAAGTTTCCGGAGCGATAGTCTGATAAAGAAAACTGGTAACCTAGAGCTTGGGGTGAGTCTGATTTGGTTACAGCGCTTGGAGTAGAGACAGCAGAGTAAAAAATGGTAGTGTCAGTGGTCTGGAAGTCGGCAGGGGCGGTTATCTGCCACGAAAAAGGGACAGTTTGGCCCTGCTTGGCCGTTTGAGGGGCTAAAACGTCGATAGACAACTGGCTCTGCCTGGTGTCTTTTAAGGCTACTCTGGCCTTGTTGTAGTTGTAGACGACGAGAAGGGAAAAAACAGCAAATCCTAGCAGAAATTTAGCAAAAGGAGACTTCATGAGGTAATTATAGAGTAGCTTGACTTGGTAAGTATACCCAACTATAATATAGGATAATCGATCTTGAAAATCTTGTGATTAAGGAGAGAAAATGGACCTAGTCATTTCGTTGCCACTTTTGCTTCTTGCCATTGTTGTTCATGAAGTGTGGGGGCACAAGCTTTTTGCGGAAACCTTAACTAGCCTTAAGCCAACATTCATCGCCATAGGTATCCCTATTCTCAAAAAAAAACCACAACGAACTATTAAGATTTGGTTTGTTGAAATAACCATACCAGAAATCAACATAGATACTGTTTGGAAAAAAATTGAGAGACCAAACCGTACACCAGTAGTGCTGTCCTGGCTGATGGTTGGTGGAGGAGTTGGATTTGACGACAAAGAGTATTACTCAATGGGAAAGGTATTTGAAAAATTGGTCATGATTACTGCTGGACCAATGGTTAACATTGCTTTGGCGCTGATTTTGGTTACTGTTTTTTTTGACCTTGAGACGGCAGTGGTAGTTCTAAAGAGCTATTGGCTTGTTTCTGTTGACTTGTTGCTGGCGCTATTTACTACCTCAACAGTGATAGAGGCAATTAACTCACACAGATTCTATGAAGTTACTTTGTCGCTGGCAGAACGATCTGTGTGGTGGCAGTTTGTGGCTTACGCAGCTTTGTGGAACATATCGCTTGCGGTTACTAACCTACTACCTATACCAGGTCTTGATGGTGGACAAATTGTCTCCACAATTTTGATCAACTTGTTTGGAGAAAGAATTGTCCCAATTGTTAAACAGATCAACACCGTGTCTGCATATGTATTGATTGTGATTTCGACAATTGCAATGATTTGGTGGGTTGTAAGTAGTCTAATTGGATATTTAAACACTCTGGGATAACACCCAGAGTTTTTGTTTCAATCTTGTCTAGACTTCTGGGGTTGGAAACCTGATCAGTGGCACACAAACTATTGAATAGTCACCTTTTTTGACAGATATACTTGATAAAATGACATCCTCCCCGCACAGACTTCGCTAAGCTCGCTTGTACGGGGTTTCCTGGTGGTATTTTTGAGAAAACTAGCTAACTTTCTGTGGTAGGTCTCTTTTGCCTTGACGGA
>Ga0208375_1001394_pt1 | contig 27376 bp, 24 predicted proteins | sample RifOxyD1_FD_184038 | JGI IMG/M metagenome (GOLD analysis project Ga0208375, IMG submission 184038) | Soil microbial communities from Rifle, Colorado - Rifle Oxygen_injection D1 (SPAdes) | ecosystem: Environmental > Terrestrial > Deep subsurface > Rock core/Sediment | place: Rifle, Colorado...
TTGAAATCCCCAGCTTCATCAGTCGGCATAAGAGCAATTTGCGAGCCAGATCAGCTATCTTGCCCTATGACGAATTGCGATCATGCACAGGCTGGGGGGACGGCTTTAGTAATACCGACCGTACTGCACCTGCATCAGGCGCTGCTGCGCTTCCATCATCTGCTGCTGGGCAGTCATCATGTCTTGCTGTGATTGCTGCGTGTTCATATAAGGATTGTAATAGCTGCCATAACCGCCGTAGCTGCCATAACCGCCGCCATACCAAGGATATGCGCCGCCCGTATAACCTCCGCCGTAGTTACCGTAGCCGCCGTAGCCTCCATAACCCGTATAGCCTGCGTAAGGATTGTAATAGGCTCCATATCCGCTCATCTGCGGCCCGCCAAGCACGCCGCCAAATGACGACATCGGAAGACCATACCCGGCGGTAAAAGTGGAGCTTGGCGGGTAAAGTCCATACGACCCGAGCCCGGCCATGCCCATACCACCCGGATAGCCCATACCATAACCCGTTCCGTAACCCATGCCCATTCCGTAACCCATGCCCATTCCGTAACCCATGCCCGTGCCATAACCCACACCCATGCCGGTGCCATATCCCATGCCACCATATCCCATTCCGATCATCCCCATTCCGCCATAACCGTAACCACCCGGAGGCGCGCATGGAATGCCGATGGCCATGCACTGATTGACATAGTTGCCGTAGGATTTCACATATGCGCGCGTCCCCTCTACATATGACCAGGCGTTAAGGCCACCGACAACCGCAGGTGTAACAGCCTGAAGGCCCGCAACAAGATAGTCCGCCCAGTTGGGATCGCGCTGAAGCGCGCACTGCGGACAAATGGCAATTGTACGCTCAATGCTCGTGCGGATGTTTTTCTTTTCTTCATTCTTGCCTTTGATTTCGTCTTTCAGATCCTTGATGCGCTGGCCGATAGCAACCATCTTGTGCTGGCGGATCACCTCGGGACATTCATTAACCGCCCTGCGACAGGCGGGCTCGACGGTGTAAAGGCTCTTGTTCAGCTTTTCATAAACCACCATGCAAAGACCTTTTTCGCTAAAATCTCTGTTGAAATCAATGTTCTGGTCCGATTTGATTGACAAGTATTGTTTGAGATCGACGGTTTTGCACATGCCGGTTTCAACCGTTACTGTCGGCTTGCCGGTTTGCGCGGCTGATACCGTTGTCTGCGGAACACATTTTTCGTGACAGAGCTTCCTGTATCCTTCTGCGTAATTTGCAAGCGACGGGGCGTATTCAAGCACCTCCTCGGTAAAACGTTTGTCCTTCAGCTTTGCCCTGATTTTTTCCAACTTTTTTATTTCTTTTTTGATTGCGATCAAGCCTTTTTCCGCACTTTTGTACTCAGCCTGCAAAACCTTGAGCTGGGCTGATGTCGCAAACACATCCTGCGAAGCCACCAACATGATTGCGGCCGTTGAAAGACAGACTGCCAACTTGATTTTGGTATCCATATTCCACCCCTCGGGACCCGTGCATAAACACACACGAGGCAATATCCTCTCTTATAAATAATCGACATTTAGCTGTAAGAACTGTAACCCCATATGAGCCCCGTATTATTGATTTTTACATTATTTATGCGTTGCGTCAAGGCGGGCGGCACTGCCGTTCCCGGGCCCGTTTCGGACATTTTATTATAATATTTTGAAACCATTGAAAAAAACGGAAACAAGCAAGAAAATATGAACATGTTTACGGATCTTAAGAAAGAAGCTGACGTTTTCTCGGCTTATCTTATATCTGACCTTACGCCCGACCCGGTAAAAGCGCGCTATGTGGCGACAACTCAATTTTTGGAGCCGGACCTGCTTTCTTCAGTGGCCATCCGGGCGCCCTGGCTGCTTGGTTTCATGGACGCAGGAACCGCACTTGTCCGGCGAGAACATCCACTACGTAAAAAACTGCTAGTGATGACGGCAATACTTGAAGCGGACAAAACTCACACTGCGCATTTTCTTGCGTCCGGCCCCGCTTCCATTTCCAAATATCTCCGTTTTATTTCAATCTGCCTGCGCGCCGGCGCAAAAGCTGCAGTTGGCATCCCCCTGGTAATAGCTCTTGGCCTCATGGAGAAACACTCATGAACGACTTCATCGTCGTGGGTTCGGGCCCCTGCGGGGCGCAAGCCGCACAGACACTGGTCGAACTGGGCGGCAGGGTTCTCATGCTGGACGCCGGCATCACCCCGAAACACGACTACGCCTCCATAACCCCCGACGAGCAATTTCTCGACATCCGCCGCACCTGCGACGGACAGCACCGTTTTTTTCTCGGCGAAAATTTTGAAGGCATCAGCCTCGGCGACACACGCACCGGCTCAAGCCTTCCACCGCCGCGCAAATATATAACCGGCAGGGTTGACGAACTCACGCCTTCCCGCTCGGCAAATTTCATGCAGCTCGAAAGCCTCGCCCTCGGAGGCCTGGGAGCGGCCTGGGGGCTCGGCAGTTTCACCATGTCCGACAATGAACTCATTCACATGGGGCTTTGCCCGGCCGAAATGCGCAAAAGCTATGACTGCGTCTCAGCACGCATCGGAATTTCGGCGGATACCGACAATATTTTCGCGGGAGGGCTCGGCAATGCGCTGCCGGCGCTTGAAATCGATGAAAGCGCCGAAATACTATACCAGCACTGGCTCAAAAAAAAATCAGAGCTTGCGGGGCGGGGCATCCATGTCGCAAAAACACCGCTTGCGCTCCTTTCCCGCGACTTCGACGGCAGACGCGCGTGCCAGTACCATGACATGGAATTCTGGAGCGACCACGGCGCCGCTGCATACAGACCCCAGCTCACAATCGACCGTTTGAAAAAATCAAACCTGTTTGAATACCGCCCGGGCGCGCTTGTCACGCGATTCAAATCATACGAAGGCCGCGCAGACGTGGAATACCTGGACCTTCAAACAATGGGGGGGAAAACCGCCGCCTGCCGCAAACTCGTTCTTGCTTCAGGCGTGTTCGGCACCGCGCGGATCGCACTCAGGTCTTTCGGAATGCACGGGCAGGAAATCCCCCTGCTCTGCAACCAATACTATTACGTGCTTTGCATGAGACCAGGGCTTTTCGGTCGCGAGCTGCGCAACCGCCGCCACAGCATGGGACAACTCGTAATGGCATACGATGCGCGCGGCGACCAAAGCCATCTGCCGGTAGCCTCGATCCTGAGCTATCGCTCGCTTTTGCTTTCACGACTCATCAAGGACACACCACTCGCGTGCCGCGAAGCAATTCCGGCCATGAAGTTCCTTCACACCGGCTTCACGATCGCAGGAATCCACTTTCCGGATTACCGGAGCGAACTCAAAAGTCTCCGTCTTGAACCGGGCGGCGATTCACCGGCCGGAGATCATCTGCAAATAGATTTTTCGCTCAAGGACAAGGAAAAAGCCCGCATCCATGCCGACAAGAAGGCGCTTTTCTCGGGGCTCCGCAAACTCGGCTGCTGGCCCGCCATGACTGTCGACCCCGGTCACGGGGCAAGCATCCATTACGCCGGCACGCTGCCGTTCGGCACCTGCTGCAGTCCGCTTCTTACGTATCCCGACGGAAGGCTCAACGGTCTCGGAAATGTTTTTGTGGCTGACGGCTCGCCGTTCACGTTTTTGCCCGCCAAAGGCATCACGCTTACGCTGATGGCTTATGCGGATTTTGCGGCACGGATGGCGGCAAAATAAGCTTTTAAAATCTCTTCAACAAAATTCCAAGCCTTGCCAGATCCGGTGCGGATTCAAATTTTATCATCGCCTTGAGACCGAGAAGATTTTCGCTCGTCACCGGGAGTTTGATCCCAAGGGTTTCTGTCAGCTTCAGACACATGAGGGCCACTGCGCCCGGAAGCGGAACGAATACCGGTTCCACGCCCATGCGCCGCCCGATCGCCCTGAAAAAATCGCGATAACTCATTCCATCCGGATCGGCGATATTGAGCGTTCCCGTCATTTTTTTTTCAACTGCGATCATAATGCCGCTGCAAAGATCCTCTATCCATACCGGCTGTATGACCTGCGCACCGCCAAAAAAAAGCGGTACAATCCGCGTTTTTGCCAGCGAGCCGGACATACGGGCAAAAATTCCGCCATCCCCCACTACAAGTCCGGGCCGCACGATGAGATCCCTCGCCGGGTCCATGAGCCGTTCGGCAGAGAGTTTGCTGCGACCATAAAGCGATTCGGCAGCCGGATGTGATGAAATTGAAGAGATATAAACAAACTGTTTCACGCCGGCTTTTTCGGCAGCCACCTTGATGCGTCTCGCGCCTTCGACGTTTTGCGCAAGATATCTTGCGCTCTCATCCGGCGCCTGCGAATGCGCACAGTGTATCACCACATCAACCCCGGCCAACAGGGCCCCGGCATCAAGCTCATCCGTCAAATCATATTTCTTCCACAATGCTTTCGAACCGGCCAGCCATGAGGGCTCCCGGCGCGAAAGAGCAACAACGTTTTTTTCTTTTTTCAATAGAGCCGCACAAAGGCGCGAACCGATAAACCCGCTTGCACCACTAACGGCGAATCTCATGTTGCTGAAACGGCTCTCAGAAGGTTCTTCCCGACCCGCCGGTCGTTCCGCCATATGGCGAATAGTACGAACCGTAACCGCCACCGCCACCGCTGTTCATTACCTGCATGTAGCGTGCTTGTGCTTCGGCCATTTGCTGCTGGGCCGTCATCATATCCTGCTGGTATTGCTGCGCACGCTGCATGGCCATTTGCTGCTGCTGCATCTGGGATTGCATCATGGACATGTATTGCTGATTCATGCCGCCATACATTCCTGGCGACATGCCCATACCCATGCCTGTACCCATCGGCATTCCCATTCCCATGCCTGTACCCATTCCCATGCCGCTACCCATGCCCATCGGGTAGCCGCCCATACCGCCATAACCTGTCGTTGGGTAACTTCCCATTCCCATGCCACTACCCATATATGGATTGTAATAACTTGACGCAAAAGGATAGCCCATTCCAGCCATTGAACTTCCCATGCCCATCGGATAACCGCCCATGCCGCCATAACCAGTCATTGGGTAACTTCCCATGCCCATCGGCATTCCGCCGCTCATTCCCATCGGATAACCGCCCATGCCTCCGTAACCTGTCATTGGGTAACTTCCCATTCCTGTACCCATTCCCATGCCCATCGGATAACCGCCCATGCCGCCATAACCAGTCATTGGGTAACTTCCCATGCCCATCGGCATTCCGCCGCCCATGCCCATCGGGTAACCACCACCACCAATACCAATTCCTAAACCAAATCCCATTCCCATTCCGGAACCCATCATACCCATGTTGGCAGGACCATAATTAGCCGGGCCATAATTAGCCGGACCCATCATAGAATACGGGTTATATGCCATCATCGGATATCCATAACCCACGGGCATTCCGCCACCCATGCCCATCGGCATTCCGCCGCCCATGCCGCCATAACTCGTCATTGGGTAACTTCCCATTCCCATGCCCACGCCCATACCCATGCCGCCCATCGGCATTCCGCCGCCCATGCCGCCCAATAATCCGCTAAACAAACCGCCGCCGCCACCCATCACGCCGCCCGACGTCGGCGCACCACAAGGAATACCTATAGCCATGCATTGGCTGAGATAATTATTATAGTTGCTGTTATAAGAACTCATCCCTTTCATGTACGCGTATGTATTGAGACCACCGAGCACCATCGGCGAAATTGCCTGCAAACCGCCAAGTACGTAATCGCCCACCCCCGGCTCGCGCTGCTGCTGTCCCCACATGCACCAAGGACAAGTTTGTCTCAGGTCTGTTTCCTGCGTGCTGAGTTCGGATTTCTCTTTTTTCAGTTCCTTGATTTCAGCCTCTGTGTCCTTGATGCGTTCTTTCAGTCTTTTTATCAGAAGCTGTTTTTGAACTTCACCGCACTTGCGCACGGCAAGCGCGCAAGGAGCATCAAGCGTATAAAGGTCTTTGATGCGGGAATAAATCATCATGCAAACGCTCGTCCTCTCCGTAATCGCGCGGTCTCTGATCTTGACGTCTCCCTTCGCAAGCTCAGGAATCAGATTCTTGAAAAAACTCTCAGTGCAGGCTCCCTTCGCAGGATCGCATGGCTCATTGCAATCGCCCGCGAGTTCCGGAAATTTTTCGAGGTCGGCCGAGCCGGACTGGATTTTGGCGATGTCCTTTTTGGTATCCAGGATCTCCCTGGATTTTTCCTTGATCTGGGATTCCATTTTCTTCCGTTCCGCATTTATTTTTTTCAGGTCAGATGCGGCCCCGGCAATCCCCGGAACCATTATACTCACTGAAAAACCAGCGATAACCACCATCGATAATGTTTTCTTGCAGATCATAGGACAATGTTCCTCTCCGTTGCACTTTTCGGCAAGAAAGTTCAGGAACTTCAATGAAAAACCCCATAAAAGTTGACTTTATTTGTACGGTTAATGAATAATCTTATAATATCGTTTTATATCAGCCAGATGACTAAATGCGTGACTTTTTGACCGCTTCACGCCTTTTGCGCTCTCTAGCCTTCTTTGCGCTCTGGCGTTTGCGGTTTTTCATTTTCTGCGTCTTGTGTTTTCTTCCACGTCCCATGCATAGGGTTTCCGCCACATCAGGGTTTTAAGCAAGAAAAATATTCATTTGAGAAATTCAAAACCACATGGCACGCTCATTGATGTAATTTCATTGGGGGTGCCTTATGGATTTGCAGACCGGATTTTCGCACGAAACCGAATACATGCCCGGAGCGACCGTTATCTACGGAATACACGGAAAATGCACCATCTCGTCCGTCGAAGCCCGCCAGGTCGGCGGCAACACCCTCAGGTTCTACAAGCTTGAAAAAGTCAAATCCACCTTCGCCCGGACCAACCGCCTTGAACCGGCAATCTGGCTGCCGGTGACAAACGCCCGGGACCGGGGGCTGCGCCTGCCCATGTCAGCCGCCGACGTCGAAACCGCCATGGCCATGATATGCAACCGCGAATATTATTTCCCGCTCGCCGAACCCTGGCTCGCAAACCAGGCAAGAATCGAAACAACCATCCGGCTTGAAGGATTCATGGGCCTGGCCAAGGCCGTAAGCTTCACCGAAGTCCTGAAACGCCGCCAGGTCGTGCCAGAGAGCGAGCTGCTCCGCTTCAACGAAAACGTCGCAAAACTTTTTGTGCGCGAAGTCTGTGACGCCACCGGCAAGCTTCCGCGCGACGTGTATGCAGAAATAGAGCGCGGAATAAAACACAAGCTGCAACCGGACAATTGAGCTACCGCGCCCTACTCGTACCTTAGCGCCACAATCGGATTGAGACGCGCGGCCTTTCGGGCCGGATAAATCCCGAACACCACACCGACCAGCGCCGAAAACACGAAGGCGAGCGTCACCGCCCCAAGCGATACTGAAGTAGCCCAGCCGGCAAGGGCGCTCATAACCACGGTGATAAGCCATCCCAGGATTATTCCCGTCACACCGCCAAAAACGCTCACCACCACCGCCTCGGACAGGAACTGGGCCATGACATCAGCCCGGCGCGCGCCAATCGCCTTGCGAAGTCCGATCTCGCGCGTGCGCTCCGTAACCGACACAAGCATGATATTCATGATGCCGATGCCGCCAACCAGCAGTGAAATCGCCGCAATCGACGCCAGAAGAAGCGACATTATTCTTCCGCTTGCCGAAACCGCGTTTTGAATGTCAGCCATGTTGCGTATCGTGAACGCGTCCTGCTGGAGGGACGGCGGAATGCGATGCCGGGACAACATGATCTCCATGGTTGAATCCTGCGCGGCCTCCATATCCTCGGCCTGTTCGATTTCTATATCGATATAATCCACATAATTTTTTCCGAGCACGCGATACATTGCCGTTAAAAGAGGAATGACCACAAGATCATCCTGGTCATGAAAGCTGTTCGCACCCTTCTCGGGCAGGATGCCGATCACCATGAAATTGATCTTCCGGATCTTGATCATCTCCCCGATCGGATTGCGGTCGCCAAAAAGCTCGCGCACTATCCTCATGCCGATCACGGCAACCCTCTGGCGGCGACTGTTTTCCTCTACAGTGAAAAAACGCCCAACCGGCGGCACTGCGGAGTGCATCCGCGCATACGAAGGCATCACGCCAAAAATACTGGTGTTCCAGTTTTTGTTCTGGAACCCGGCCTGCCCGCGACCGGTCACGGCCGGGGATGTTTCTTTCACCGACTTGATTTTCTGCCCGATCGCCGCCGCGTCCTCCATCGTCAACCTTGTCGAAGCCCCGCTCTCCATCCTGACGCCGCCCATGCGCATTGAGCCGGATCGGAGCACGAGAAGATTGGAACCGAGTGAAGCGATCTGCGCCTCGATCGCCTTTTGCGCGCCCGTGCCAAGCGCAAGCATGGCAACCACCGCGGCAACCCCGATCAAAATGCCGAGCATCGAAAGCGCCGTGCGGACCTTGTTGGCAAGCAACGTCCTGAAACCCTGCCTGAAATGCTCGAAATATTCAGCCAGCGTGCCGCCACTGCCGGACCGGGTTGTTTTTGATTCTTTTGATGGCACTGGAACCACGTCCGCGACCGTTGCCGCGGCATCATCCTGCTGCACTATCCCGTCACGCATCCTGATAATACGTCCGGCCTGACGGCCGATTTCTTCTTCGTGTGTCACCACGACCACGGTTATTCCCTGGCGGTTGAGCGACCTCAAAAGTTCCATGATCTCTTTTTCACTCGCAGAATCGAGATTACCGGTCGGCTCATCGGCAAAGATGATTTTGGGCGCATTGACAAGCGCCCGCGCAATGGCAACCCGCTGCTGCTGACCGCCCGAAAGTTCGGCCGGCGTATGCCCCGCCCTGTCGGCAATCCCCACTTTTTCCAGAAACTCCACGCCCTTTCCGGCGCTCATCCCGCGGCGGCTGTAAAGAAGCGGGAGCGCGACGTTTTCCGCCGCACTCATGCGTGACAGTAGATTGAACTGCTGGAACACGAATCCGACGGTATCACGCCGCAGAACCGCAAGTTCGTCCTCCGTCAGGCGCGAAACCGGTCTTCCGTCCAGAAGATATTCACCTGTATCGGGCGTATCCAGAAGCCCGAGAATATGCATGAGAGTTGACTTGCCCGAGCCCGACGGCCCCATGATCGCGACAAACTCTCCGTCATTTATCGTGAGCGAAACCCCTCTCAAGGCGTGCACGGTGGTGCCGCCCATGGCATATTTCTTCCCGATATCCCTGATCTCAATCACCCTAGCGCTTCTTTCCCTGACCAAACGGCATAAGCGGTGACCCGGCTTTCTTCTTTCCGCCCGACCCGATTTTAATGTCAGGCACCATGACCACGTCACCTTCGGTCAGGCCTTCGATGATTTCAATGTGCTTCCCGTCCGTGAATCCGGTCTCCACGTCCAGCTCCGACGTCTTTCCGCCCTGGGGTCCGCGACCAGAGACAAAGCTCCGGCCATCGGCCACCTTGACCGCATCCGCCGGCACCAGCAGCACATCGCGTTTTGAGGCGACAAGAAACGTCACATTGGCCGTCATGCCGCTGCGCATGAACGCGGGGGTTTCGCGTGGAATCACATCAACTGCGTAAGTGGTGACACTGTTAACGGTCTTTGCATCATAAGCGATCTGCCCGACCTGCGACGCAATCTCCTTTGATGAATATGCATCAAGCACGACACGTGCCTTCTGCCCGACCTTGATCTGGGAGATATCCGTTTCGTCGACCTGCGCCTTGACCGCAAGGCGGTCGGACATGATGAACACCGCATCCTGCGCCGAAAACGTCTGCCCCGGCTCGACATTACGTAAAATGATCATACCCAAAATGGGCGCCATAATCGGAGTCGACCTGTACATCTCCTCCCATCGCTTGAGCTCCTCGCTGCCGCGCGCGCGCGCGGCATCCAGAAGAGCGGCGCGTTCCGTCGAACTCATCCACGCGAGCACCTGCCCTTTTTTGACCCGCTGCCCTTCGCGCACCAATACATTTTCGACCCGTCCCTGTATCGGAGGTTTGATTTCAAGCCTGTTCTCCGGCTGCACCACGCCCGTGCTCAAAATTGTTACTTCAATATCCCCTTTAACGGCCTTCACTTCCTTTAATTTGATGTCGGCTGCCTTTTTCTTGCTTGCAGCCGTTCCGGCAACCGCCGCCACAACCGCCGCCATAAGCGCCGCAGTGACAATGATTTTTTTCCTGTTCCAAAATCCGTTCATTCAAACACCCCCCTGCCCTGCGCCTGCTCCCACGCCGCCTCCGCAAGCACGCGTTCACGCGAACTCTGAAGGCGGTTCTTCTCATATCTGATGAGATCGCTCTCGATCCTGTCCCATTCCTCAAACGACAGCAGTCCGTTGTCATACTTCTGCCGCGCTATCTCCGCACGTGTCCGAGCGGCTTCAAGAAATTTTTCGTCCACCTCGAGCCTTGTCACCGCCTCGACATACGTGGCCCACGCCTGCCGGAGTTTGGGCACCAGCTCCGCATCCGTGTCGGCGCGAAGATAAGCGGCCGAACGCGCCGTGGATGCAGCGGCACGGGTGGCAAAAAAATCCCGGCCACCTCCAAAAAGAGGGAAAGTGAGGGAGACAGCGGCACTCCATTTTCCGTTTTGCGGAAAAAAATCCTCGCCGGTGCGGGATTTTTGCGCCGTAGCACCCAGCACCGGCAAAAATCCCGAACGGGCCGACGACACCAGGGCCGATGCGGCATCCTCTGCGGCGGCGGCTTCGCGATGATCAGGCGTCAGGGGCGCAAGCGCGGCGAAGTCGGGGTCTTCCGTGCGCGGCTCGATGACCGGCACGCGCCCGACCGCTTCGATTTCATCCGCGCCTTCTCCTACCGCCGCGGCAAGCTGCCCCTTCGCAATGCGTGCCGCATTGCGGGCCTGCAGTTTTTCAAGCCTGGCCTGGCCCAGATATGCCTTTGAAAGCAGGAGTGCGCCCTTGTTTTCGCGACCGCTCTCGAACCTCAGCTCGACAAGCGCAAGATTGCTCTCGCGCCTTTGCACTATGGTGTCCGCAAGACTTTCGAGTTGCTGTGAATAACGTGCCCCTTCAAAAACCGCTTTCAGCACGTAGCTTGCCTTTGCCTTCGCGGCATCAAATGCGGCAACCGCCTTTTCATGCTCCGCCCGCTTTTCGAGTACCTTGGCCCAGTCCGCCATTCCTGCAAACAGGTTCTGTGATGCGGTAACGCTTGCGGTATAGTTTTTGGTCGCGTCACTGTTTTTTGCGCCCGCCGGGGTTGTGTCATATTTATCATACGAATACCCGACGCCTGCCGATATCTGCGGCAAAAAGCCGCTCCAGGCGCCCCATTTGCCATCGATGGCCGCGCTCATTTTTTCGCGGGCGCTCTTGAGGCCGGCATTGCCTTCCCGCGCCAGCAACACGCAGTCATTCCACGTCATGGCTTTTGAGGCCTTGAGACCGGATGGCACCGCGATCAAAAGCATACACCCGCATAAAGCGGGGACAGACGGACGCATATTCAAAATTTTATCATTTTTGCGCAATTATGTGTATTTTATGGACCCATCACATGTCAAAGCGTTGACACCAGCTCCGGCAGACGCAACAGCAGAATCATTCATGGATATTTTGACTAACAACCGCTTGCCGGTATTCCGATGAATCTCATGGAGAATCACATCCATGGGCAATGGCGCAAACAGGGCAGGAGGCTCACCATCAATACCGGCAAAAATACTGGCGCTTGTCTTGAGTCCGTACAGATTCGGCAAAGCCGTCTGCACCATCACGGGACTTGCCGTAATACTCACCTGCACGGGTGCGGGACTATACGCTGCGAATTTTTTCCGTTCACTGCCCGATTTCCACAAAATCACCTTTGACGCGGCAAAAGAGCGGGCCATCAGGAGCGTACACAAAAAGCGCGATGACAAATCCCGTAAAACCCTCTGGTGCCCGATCAGCGATATCAGCCGCGACTGCATTTATGCGCTTGTTACCAGTGAAGACGCGAACTATTTCGAACATCGCGGCGTGGACATCGACTCGATGCTTGATTCGCTGGCCGTGAACATCCGCAAACGCAAACTCGAATACGGCGCCAGCACCATCAGCCAGCAGGTCGTAAAGAATCTTTTCCTTACTAATGAAAAATCCTTTATCCGTAAAATCAAGGAACTGATCATAACCGAACGCATGGAACGGGCGTATTCAAAAAACCAGATACTCGAACTGTATCTCAATATCGCCGAAACCGGACGCGATCTGTATGGCATCCGCGAAGCGGCGCAGTTTTATTTCCGCAAAAAACCGGCCGCCCTCAACGCCGCCGAAGGCGCCTTTATCGCGATCATGCTGCCCTCGCCCCGCAAGCACCAATATACCGTGTTTGAAAATGAAAACATCGCCCCCGCCAAGCGCAAGCGCATCAACCGGATTCTCAGGGACATGTACACAAACGAGTTCATAAGCGACAGGCAATACAGACAGTATGCGCATTATGACTACTTCGGCGCCAAAAACAAAAAACGCGGCCGCTATGTGGCCGGTGAATGAATCACTCCGCCGCGTGAAGCCCCTGCCCGAGCAGCCGCACGCAAACGGCACGGCTCGCCTCAAGATAGGCGGGTGAATCAAAATACGCCTTGAGCCGCGGGCTTACCGGCAGCACCTGGTCGGATGGATTCCATAATAGCGGCGCACCATCGGCAAGCCGCAGTTTTCCGGCGGTGACAAGCCCGGAAGCCCGGGCCATGCCCTTGTCGGCAAGCACGTGTTTCATCGCCATCATTTTTCCCTCGTCGGCCGGATCAACAAACCTGAACCACTGCGAAACCAGGATGGCATTATGATAATGCGAAGGCTTGCCATGAATCCCGTCAAGCTCCAGCCTGCCGCACACCTGCACAAGAAGCTCGCGCACATGGTCGCCGATTCCGAGCCCGGGATGCGTCTGCCCCGGCAGCTGCGGCCGCTCGTTCGAGAAACCGGCACCAGGATCGTTCATCATCAGCCATTCGACCGCGATGAAACGCAAAACCTCCGGCAAACCGAGCCCCTTTTCGGGCAGCAGACTCAGGCGGCTCATGACAAGCTCGATCAGTATTTTATTTTCAGCTTCACCTCCGCGCCGGCCATGCACCCGTATGAGCTGCCGCTCCTGGTCCGACGCGTCCGCCTCGATCCTGAACGCACGAAAACCCTTTTTGCGGAGCTGGTCAAGAATGCCGAAATGCTCAAGCGCGAGTTCAATGCCGTGCTGTGAAAAATATCCAAGCAGCCGCTTGTTTCCGCCGAAAACCCGCGAAATATCCCCGAGCAGATCCGCCTCAGAAAATTCAAGCACATCCGGAATTTTTTCTTCCTTGTTCATTCCGTATGTGCCGCGCCATATCCGCGCCGCAATGCGGTTGAACCGGGATCTCAAGCGCGGCTCGGCGGACCACCTGCACTTCACCTGGTCGGTCAGAAGATAGCGCAAAAAATTGAGCATGCACTTCCAGGACTCCGAGGTATATCCTCCGCCCAACATCACGACCATGCCGGCTCCGGCGTTTTTTACCGTATTATGTACAAAAACATCCCGGTCCAGAACTCCTTTCGGCGTCATCCTGAAATCACCCAGCCTGTCGCCCCAGAGCACATCATTGCCCGCAATATAAAAAACAAGTTCTGGCTTGTTCCCGCTCAAAAATCCCGGAAGCGTCGACCGGAGAGTCCCGAGATATTCTACATCGCCGCTGCCGGGCGAAAGGACATGCGCGCTATAGCCCGTGGACTTAAGCTGGGTCCACTGCGAGCCGTGTATCGAATAAAGCCCGACGCTCCTGTCATTTGCAAAACATGAAACATTGCCGTTGCCTTCGTGATAATCGAGATCAATGACCGCAATGCGGCCGTCGAAGCCGCGCGATCTCAACAGCCTGATCGCAACAGCAACATCATTGTAAACACAAAAACCGGCACCTTTGTCGGGCTCGGCATGATGGAATCCTCCGCCAAGATTGACCGCAAGACGGATCTGGCCCGCAGCAACAGCGCGTGCCGCGGAAACCGTGCCACCCACGGCATAGCGCTGGGCGGAAAGCACCTCGTCCACCATGACCAATCCGGGATCAACCCCGAAAATCTCCGCAAGAACAGCCGGATTTGTCGTCTGATCAAGATAACCCGTAAAATGCGCCGCCTCGAGATCCTGGAGCGACGCCTGCGACGGCACCTGCACATCATCCGGCCCGAGCAGGCCCTCGTGGGCAAGACTGCCGATTATCATCTCAGAGCGTTCGAGACAGAGCCCGATCACCCTCGCCGATCCGGCCATGCAGGACGTCTTGTATTTCTCGTGATACCAGATAGCAACTTCCCTGTTGATCCGCCTCATCGCCTTGAAGCGCCTTATCAAACCCGATAGTCCCATACCCGGAATAATATGCTATAGATCCACTTGATGCAGCAACCCAATCATGCGGACCGGAATATCCGCGCAAAAATCGAACTCCGCGGTATCGTGCAAGGCGTCGGAATGCGTCCGTTCGTGCTTCGTCTGGCGCGCGAAATGGATCTCACGGGTCATGTTTTCAATCACAGTCTTGGCGTCACCGCAGAGGCGCAGGGCCGACGGCAATCTGTCATCGAGTCTTTTGTCGCACGCATCAAGCACGAAGCTCCCGCCGCCGCCAGAGTTGAAACCGTGGATGTAGAATGGATCAATCCGCTCCCGGGCGAAAAACTGTTTGAAATCCTCAAAAGCCCCGTGGCTCGTGCCGGGGATTTCGTGCCGGTCTCTCCGGACCTTGCTCTGTGCGACAACTGCCGGCATGAACTCCATGACTGCTCAAACAGGAGATACGGATACCCGTTTATCAACTGCACCGACTGCGGTCCCCGTTTTACCATTATAAAGGGCATTCCGTACGACAGGCCGCTTACAACCATGGCCGCGTTCAACATGTGTGACCGGTGCAAGGCCGAGTATGACAACCCCGCCGACCGCCGCTTCCATGCCCAGCCAAACGCCTGTCCGGACTGCGGCCCCAGGGCCTGGCTTGCCGACAAAACCGGCAAGCGCATCGAAAGCGCGGGATTCAACCTCGAAGCCATCGAAAATTGCGCCGCGCATTTGCGCGAAGGCGGCATCGCCGCCGTCAAGGGTCTGGGCGGTTTTCACCTTTGCTGTGATGCAATGAATGAAATGGCGGTTTCAACGCTTCGCTCGCGCAAACTGCGCGAAGACAAGCCGTTTGCGGTGATGTTCCAAAATATGGCCTCACTCCGCAACTACGCACGAACAAGCAACCAGGATGAAAAAATCCTGCTCTCGCGCCACGCGCCCATCGTGCTTCTTGAAAAAGCCCGGGCGCTTGCACCTTCTGTGGCGCCGGCAAACAGGTACATCGGGGCCCTGCTCCCGTACACTCCGCTCCATGAACTGCTGCTGACACGCCTTGAAAAACCTCTTGTGGTCACAAGCGGCAACATGAGCGACGAGCCGATTGCATTCACCGACACGGACGCCCTCGAACGCCTGGGCCGCATCGCTGATTATTTTCTTCTGCATGACCGGGACATCCACATGCGTTGCGACGATTCGGTCGTGCAATCCGCCGCGAAACCGTTTTTTGTGCGCCGGAGCCGCGGTTATGCCCCGGAGGGGATCGCGCTTGCTCCGCAGCCCGCTGACGGCATACTCGGCACCGGCGCCCTGCTGAAGAACACCTTTTGTATCACGCGCGGGGGATCGGCCTGGCCGAGCCATCACATCGGTGATCTTGACAATGTCCCGACGCTAGAATCCTTTGAACACGGCATCAGCCATTTCGCGCGCCTGTTAAACACAAGCATCAAGGTCGTGGCTCATGACCTGCATCCGGGATATCCGGGCACCAAATGGGCGCTCAGGAGCAACGCAAGGACAATCGCCGTTCAGCACCACCACGCGCATATTGCCGCCTGCCTGGCCGAAAACAACCACAGCGGCCCCGTTGTCGGCATCGCGCTTGACGGCACGGGCCTGGGCACTGACGGGACAATCTGGGGAGGCGAAATACTTGTGGCCGACCTGCGTGATTTTTTCCGTGTCGCACATTTGAGGGCCGCCCCGTTGCCCGGCGGGGACTCGGCGGTAAAACATCCCTGGAAAACGGCGCTTGCGTACTTCGGGGATGCGATCGGAATTGAAAACGCGCTTGCGCTCCCCGCCCTCTCCGCTCTGCCGGCCGGAGATGCCGCCGTGGTGGCTGCCATGATCCGCAAGAAGCTCAACTGTCCCGTCACCACAAGCTGCGGCCGGCTGTTTGACGCGCTTTCGGCGGCACTCGGGATCATCCGGGAGACAAACTACGAGGGACAGGCCGCCATCGAACTTGAACGCGCGATCATTACCGGGCCGGGCCCGTGCGGTTATTCATTCAATATTGAAAAAGACGAGATCGACTGGCGGCCGGCGCTCATAAGCGCCGCCCATGACATCAAACGCGGCCGCCCGGCCGGCCTGATAAGCCATGATTTTCATGAGGGTCTTGCCGGCGCCGTTGCCGCATCCGCGATAGCCGTGGCGCGAAGATACGGCATCGGCACCATTGCCATGAGCGGCGGATGTTTCATGAATCTCTTTTTGCAAAACCGCATCCGTGCCGCCATAAAAGAGGCCGGCCTGAATTCACTCGGCCACTCGCTCGTACCGGCAAACGACGGTGGTATTTCGCTCGGGCAGGTGGTAGTTGCTGACAATATCTCAAAGGAGACAAAATCATGTGTCTCGCAATACCGATGAAGATAGTTTCGATTGACGGCACGCTCGGCACGGTCGAGATCGGCGGCATCCGCCGCAAGGCCGATTTATCCATGGTCGATAATGTCAAAACCGGTGACTACGTCGTCATCCATGCGGGTTTTGCCATTTCGGTGATGAATGAGGAAGAGGCCATGAGCACGCTTGATCTATTCGAGGAGATCGCAAAGAAGGGCGAGGAACTGGACCGCCAATGAAGTACATTGCGGAATTCCGGAATCACGCTGCGGGGGCCGGACTGGCGGCCATGATCCGGGAAGCCGTTCGCGGACGCGTTATCCGGATCATGGAAATATGCGGCGGCCACACGATAACCATTTTCAAATCCGGCCTCCGGGAGCTGCTGCCGGAGGGCGTCCGTCTCATAAGCGGGCCCGGCTGCCCGGTATGCGTGACCCACAACACCTTCATCGATCACGCCATCGCGCTCTCGGCGCTTCCGGGCGTAACCATCACGAGCTTTGGCGACATGATGCGGGTTCCCGGATCAGCGTCGAGCCTTCAAAAAGAAAAGGCGCGCGGCGCGGACATACGCATCTGCTATTCGCCGCTCGACGCACTTGAAATAGCACGCACGGAACCCGGGCGTAAAATCGTATTTTTGGGCATCGGCTTTGAAACCACCGCGCCGGGCATTGCGGCCACGATCAAACGCGCATATTCGGAGGGGCTTCGCAATTTCACCGTTCTTGGAGCCATGAAGACCGTTCCCGCCGCCATGCGCGCGCTCGTTGCCGGCGGAGAGGTGGGGATTGACGCTTTTATCTGCCCCGGGCATGTTTCAACAATCACCGGGCTCGGCATTTACGAATTCCTGGCGCGGGACTTCAACACACCGTGCGTGGTGTCGGGCTTCGAGCCGCTCGACATGCTGCGCGCCATTCATATGATCGCGCTGCAGCTCAAGGAAGGACGCGCGGCGGTCGAAAACCAGTACACGCGCACCGCCTCTTCTGACGGCAATCCGAAGGCGCGCGCGATACTCGACGAGGTTTTTGTGCCATGTGACGTCGCGTGGCGTGGCATCGGCGTAATCCCGGGCAGCGGTCTTGCGATCGCACCGGCTTTCGGGGCGCACGATGCCTCGGCGGCCTTTGACATCAGGGTGCCCGAAAGCCACGAGCATCCGCTCTGTATCTGCGGAGACATCATGCGCGGCATGCGCACGCCGCACGAGTGCGGGCTTTTTGCAAAAGCCTGCACACCCGAAAATCCGGTCGGAGCCTGCATGGTCAGCGACGAAGGCAGTTGCGCGACTTATTACAAATATGCGAGGCCGGCATGAACGGATCCACGAAACCGGTAATCACCCTGGCGCACGGCAACGGCGGCAGCCTCATGCACAAACTCGTCAATGATGTTTTTGTAAGGGCATTCGGCGGCACGCTTGCCGCAAATCCCGCGGATTCGGCAATACTTGAGATCAACGCCGGACGCATAGCCTTCACCACCGACTCGCATGTCGTCACCCCGCTTTTCTTCCCGGGCGGCGATATCGGTTCGCTCGCCGTCAACGGCACGGTAAATGATCTTGCGGTCATGGGCGCCCGCCCGGTTTATCTCACCTGTGGCATGATCATCGAAGAGGGTTTTCCGGTAGAAACGCTTGAGCGCATCGCCGCATCAATGGCCGCGTCCGCACGCGCGGCCGGCGTCTCGATAGCCGCCGGCGACACAAAGGTGGTCGAGAAAGGCGCCGCTGACGGCATTTTCATCAACACCTCGGGCATTGGCGTGTTTGACGGGGAAGCAATGGGGCGCGCTCCACGCGGCCTCAGTTCGATCCGGCCCGGTGATGCCGTGATCACAAGCGGCACCATCGGCGACCACGGCATTGCAATTTACGCCGGTCGCGAGGGCATCAACTTTGAAACCGATCTCAAGAGCGACTGTGCGCCGGTGACCGCACTCACCATGGCGGCAATGAGCGCCTCGCCCAATATCCGCATCATGCGCGATCCGACACGCGGCGGACTTGCCACCACGCTGGGTGAGTTCGCTGCCGGACAATCCTTTGGAATCGAAATAGACGAAACCCGCGTCCCGGTCCGCGACGATGTCGCGGGCGCATGCGAACTGCTGGGCTTCGACCCTCTTTATGTGGCAAACGAGGGCAAGATCGTATTGATCGTGCCATCTGCTGATGCGGACAGCGTGGCGGCGGCCCTTCGTAAAATTCCAATCGGCGCAGGCGCCGCCATAATCGGACGCGTAACGGGCGATCATGCCGGCACTGTCTCGCTCCGCACCGCAGTGGGCGGGCACCGGATAGTGGACATGCTCGCCGGCGACATGCTTCCAAGGATCTGCTGACATCATGCACGAACTTTCAATCGCCCAGAATATCGCAAAAATCGTGCTTTCCGAAACAGAGCGGCTCAAGATAACAAAACCCGTTCAAAAAATCGTATTTTGCGCAGGCCGCATGAACGCGATCATCCCCGAATCCCTTCGCGCCAATTTTGAAATCATTAAACGCGAACATCCGGTTATTGCAAAAGCCGCACTGGAAATCCGCGAGATCCCGGTCAAGGCCATGTGCACCTCCTGCGCATTTGAGTTCGAGCTCGAAGAACCGGTATTCATCTGCCCTAAATGCGGCTGCATGGCCAGGCCGCTGGATCCGGCATCTTGCGGAAACGACATGTTTGTTGAAAGTATTGAAACAAAGGACTGACCGGTTTAAAGCCGCCCTCGAAAACGAGATCAGGCAGCGGGCTTTGCGGCCCTGACCATCACATCGCCCTTCAAGACGTTGTGAAAAATCCATCTGAGCGGCCGGGGGGCGCGGAACACGCCGCTTGTCCTGGCGTGCGCGCCGACGCTGAAAAAACGCGCCACGAACGCCACAAACTCGCCGTAATAAAATTCGTGCGTATGAGTATGCTCGCCGATGACAAGCTGGTAGATGCGCCATGAGAGCGAGTCCTTGATGTTCGTTCCAAAAACCGCGACGCCTCCCGGCTTGAGCACCCGTAAAAGCTCACGCATCGCTTTTTGCTGATCCACGATGTGCTCGATCACATTGAAACACGCGATCTTGTCAAACTCGCCGTCCTTGAACGGAAGAGCGCAAAGGTCGGCACCAATGAACTCACACGCGCAAGAGGCCTTCTGCGCCCGCGCAAGCGCAAGCGCCGCTTCCGAAGAATCCACGCCGGTACCCTTTGCCCCGCTCGAAACACAAAGAAACCTGACAAGCCCGCCCTCGCCGCACCCGGCATCCAGAAATCGCTCGCCCTCCTTTAGCGCCAGGGTATCGCGCATCCATTTGAAGCTTGGTATTTCCTCAAGCGGCGTTTCACGTCTCTTCTCGTAAATCCTGTAGTATTCGCTGTCGTGTCTGAACAGTTTGAATTTTTTCATGACAATCCGGCGGCGCCTTTTCTGATTTTTTCATGCCATTCCGAAAGCGCGGCCCGCACGTCAAGCCCGGGCGCAACCGAAGGCGCGGGCAGGATGTATTCTTTGAGCGCCATGGAAGGCTCGCCAAAAATCTCCTTGAACCCCATCGGCAGGTCATTGCGCCCGAACGTCCTTGAAAGATATTTTGAAATGAAACTGCGGTCCTCTGCCGCAAGGCAGGCACGCGCATGGCGCTCGAAAAAATGATACCCAAGCCCGCGCTCGCGTATCGTGGCGAGCCTTTCTTCGTGCAGATTTCCAAGCGAAACATGAATGAATGGGCATGGCAGCACGTCACCGAACGGCGTTATATAAACGGCCTCTTTGAGCGCCGGACAGCCATAACCGATGTTTATTGAGTCCGAATCCTGTCGGATGAGCGGCGAAGACAGCACAAGCGCACGGACGTATTTCATGTCTTCCGTGGTTACAAGCGCATCCATGTTGGCGGCCCACGATCCGGCCGGCACGGCAAGGAGAAGATTGAGAATGATCCGCTCGCGCATGCAGAAATCCACAAGCCCCTCGAACCCGCGCGTATAAAGATTGAAACGCGATACGGTTGTGTTCACCGCCACGCGCATTCCCGAGCGCCGCGCGAGCCGGAGCCCTTCAAGCGCAAGGGCATGGCAGCCCGGCATGTTCCGGAAGGTGTCGTGTTCAAGAGGATCCATGCTGTCGAGACTGATATTCAGAAGATCAACACCCCACTTCCGGTAATTCCGTATGCGCCGCCCGTCCAGAAAACTCCCGTTTGTCGTAAGCGACATGAGCACGCGGCCCGGATACATCGCCCCAAGCAGCTCCTCAAGCTTGTCGTAAACCGTTATCTCGCCGCCCTGGAACGAAAAATGAAGCACGCCAAGCGAAAGACACTCGCGCGCGATTTCCCGGTACCCGGCAATCGAAAGCTGCGGATGAGTGGAATTGTTTTCAAGCGAGGATTTGAAACAATGCGAACACTTGAGATTGCATTTGTAGTCCACCGCGAAATCAACATACCTGAGCGGCGACCGCCGCGAAAGCGCCATGCGAGCGTAATGACCGGCGACACGCGCAAGAAAAACGGGTTTTTTAAGCAAAAAACCGTATTTCAGCGCCTCAAGGTGGCGGTCAAGTGACATGCATATATTTCTATGCAAAAAAAGCCTCGATCCCCCTCGCTAATCCAGCATGGAGATTACTGTGAAACCAGCAGCAACACCGCCGGACTGCCATCTTCATCCTGTTTTGAAACCGCGATAATCACGTTTTTCCCGCCCACGGATGCCGCCATCCCCTTGAGGACCGAGCTTTTCTGCGCCTTCCGGTCCTTCATGTAATACCCGGTAAAAGCGCCCTTCTCCATGGTGGTGAAGCCGATTTCAAAACTTGCATCCTGCCTGGTGTCCTTTTCAATGCCTTTTTCCTGGCCCGAGTTCATCCAATAACCGAGATCAGCAATTTTTTCCGTACGTGAAAGCATCCACACCGGCTCCTGGATCTTCTGGTTGGGTTTGAAAATAAACCCGCGATAGGCGCCGGAAAGTTTTTCAAGCGTGATGGTTTCATCCTGTTTCAGCGCAGTAATCCCGCCCATTCCGGCCTTGCCGATTGTCATAACACCGGCGGAAGAGCCAAAACCAAGCCCCCTGCCATCAAGCTTTGTCCGCCCGGCCGAGCACTCACCGAACATGCTCGTCTCGGAAAGATTCCTGGAAAGGGTTTGCGGCAGCAGCTTCAAAGCAACAGATTCCACGCCCGTTTGCGTCAATGTGCCGACGGACTGCCCCTCATCAACATCAACCGAAGCATTCAAAAAAGACGTCTGTATCCAGTTGAACGCACCGCCCTTGCTATCTGCGCAGTCCCCCTGGTACGCCATAACGGCCATATCACCCATCGTCACAAACGGTTTTGCAATGAGCATCGCACCAGGCACTTCGATACCATAACTTGTTACGGAGCCATCAGTGGGAATGTTGTCCTTGGTCGAAGACCTGACCACCAGCTTGAGAAAGCCGGTCGGTGTCTGCGAAAAATCCCCGCTCAGGGCGAAATCATCGCCCGCCTCTTCGGGAGTGCTCGGATCATGAACCATCTTGAAGGTGGAGTTTGCATAATCAAATGTTGTCGAAACGATCCTGTCCGGGCTTTGATTGCCCGCATAGATTCGCGATACCGTACCCGCCGACACCCCGTCCTTCTGTCCACAACCGGCAACGGCCGACAAGACCACCATAACGGCAACAAGACAGCATCCTTGTGTTCTTTTCATCTTTTTCTCCCCTTTTGGATCAAAATACATCCAGCGAAGCAGTCAGTCCTGACTGCCACAAACCGATTCTTTGAGACAAAACCTGTTCATTTTTTGTTGAATTTTTTTCACTTCCGAACCAAACGTGCTCGTAATATGCCCCGATCAACAGGCTGAACGGGGTTACATAATAAACCGCGACCCTCCCGCCGAGCGGTCGGCCATAGGAAAGATCGGCATTGTCGGCGGTCTTGTTGGACAGGTTGTAATTTCCCAGGAACTGGAAATCCATTTTCGCCGCCATTGCCCCGTATCTGAATCCCGCCATGGGCGAAACAATATTCCAGCGCGTTCCGCGGGTATTTCCTACAAGCACCTTGACCGTCGAATACTGGTTGATAAATCTGAAATCGCTGCAAAAACCGAAAATGAACGGTCCGGTTTCGTATCCGCCTGATATGCCGAATCCGTACTGTCCAAGCCTCGGAGTATCCTTGAGCGCCGATGAAACGCCTCTCTGCGAATATCCGCCGGAAGCATCAACGCTGAAATTCACTGGCAGCGCAGTGTTTACAATTGACGCCATGACTGCTGCCGGAAAAAGCGAAACACCCGCAAACAGAATGAATTTTTTCATACCCCATCCCCTTTATACTGGAAAGAGTACCAAATCGTTCTGGAATATCAAATCAGAAATCGGTTCCAGGCCCATTGCCGGAGCGCGCCGGCTCCGTAGGATATATGTGTGACAACGACTACAAGTCCGGCCGCGATGAAATCAAGCAGTCTTACAGGTCTTTCGCGCCCCCCTCTGAGGGCGGATGGAAAAATGCCGGCAAGAGCCGCGACAAAATGCAAAAAAAGAAGCGTAACCAGCGCCCGCGCCGGAGCCCCCGTGAAAAGATCATGTATAAGCGCAATCGCATAGATGAAAGCGATAACAGGTGCCACCACGAATTTTGCCTTGAATGCCCCGTGATGTCGCAGCATCCACATCATTCTGCCTCGGCCGTACAGATACATGTTTCGCGCCCAGGCAACGGGGTTGTAACGCATGTGGTGTTCCAATGCCATTCCCGGTACGGCCAAAAGGGTGTAACCGGCCCTGCGCAACCTGAAACTGAGATCAATATCCTCGGCCACACGCTCAAAGACCGGATCAAAGCCTCCCACATCCTCCAGTGCCTTGCGGCGGTAGACCACATTGAGAGTTGGTATATGGTCTACCGCAACCCGGCTTGTCACCGGGCGGTTGAGGACCGATCCATGCCCGCCCACATATGATCCCAGCGCAATCGAATAGGCGCGATAAATGGCGGGACCCGAGGATTCGGGCACATGATTGCGCCCTCCAAAAGCCGCGCACTTTGCATCATCCCGGAGAGCTTCAGCCGATGCGGCAATATCTTTCAGCCAGCCTTCGCGCACATCTGCATCAATATCCACGAATCCGATCCACTCCGTCGTGGCCGTGCGCCAGGCAAAATCACGCGCCGCCGCAATGCCGACGGCAGCACACTTGAAGAGTTTGATCCTTCCGTCCCTGCCCGGCCCGTTTTCCCAGGTTTTAAGGAGCTCCGGCGTGCGATCGGTCGAAAGATGGTCGACAACATGGATTACAACCCCGCTGCCCTCGGTCTCCCGCACGAGGGAGCTGAAACACCGGTCAACATGCCTCTCGCCGTTGCGGACACAAATGCAGATTGTAAGATCAAGCGTTGCCGCCACCAACCCTCCTCAATCGCGTCTGAACACGGCTGCGATTTTATTGGCCGTAAATCTGTAAAATGCGACAAGGGACCGCCAGCCCTCGGACGGCTGCCGGAACGCCTGCCAGAGCTTGCTCCTTACATACGAAGGACCGAAATGAAATCTCATATAGGCACCTTCGCAGAATTTTTCGATCTCACGGGCGGGCAGCCCGGGCAGACTGATCACGGTACGATGTCCGCCATGGGCATCAAGCCATCTGGAATAATCGAGCGTATCAAGCACACCGCTTAACCTCGCCCACTTGTAATATTCGGTGCCGGGAAACGGCATCACGGGGTAGAACTGCGCACTGTCAGGAGCTAGTTCCACCGCGAGATTGAAGGTCGCTTCCATTGTCTCGCGCGTCTCGCCCGGAAAGCCCACCATGAAACATCCGTGCACCATGATGCCAAGCTCGCGGCAGTCCTTCATGAACCGGCGATGCACTTCCACCGTTTCACCCTTGTGCATGGCCGAAAGCATCGCATCATCACCGCTTTCAAACCCCACGGCACAACACCTGAGCCCCGCACTCTTTAGCAGGGCCAGCGTTTCACGATCGGTGTTGGTCCTTATGTTGGCAAACCACGGAAGACCGACGCCGCGGAGTTTTACAAGCTCGGCAACCCTCCGGGCAAATCTCTTGTCGGCGGTGAACGTATCATCCTCGAATACTATTTCGCGCACCTCGGGCATGTTCTTCTGAATCCAGAGCATTTCGCCGACAATCGAATCGGCCGATCTGGTCCGGTAGCGGTGTCCGTGCATCACTTGTGGATATACGCAGTAGGTACAACGGGCGGGACAGCCGCGGCCTCCAATGAGCATAGCCATCGGATGGTGGGCGATTGCAAAGTAGTAATTGGCCGGATTCAGGAATTTTTTATATATGGGCGCTATCCACGGCAACACATCAACATCATCAATGAACTCGCGGGCCGGGCCCGATACGGATGCTCCATCCGCGCTCCTGCAGGCCAGCCCTTCGATTCCGGTAAAATCGTGCGCGCGGGCATTGATGGCGCGGGCAAGATCCCTCAGGGTGAAGTCATATTCGCCGATCGCCACGAAATCCACGCCCTTGTGAACGTCAAGCGTGTCCTTCCAGAGCGCCGAGACATGCGTGCCTCCCATGCAGATCCGTACGCCCGGAATGCGCGACTTGATCTCCTCCGCCACGGCGCAGTCGTTTGCAGCACTTGCCGTGCTCGTTTCAAGAAAACAAAGCCCCGGCTTCAACGCCCCAAGCGCATCAAGAAGCGCCGCCCTGTCCATTCCGGCCGCGGGACAATCGTAAAGCATGATATCAAAACCGTCCGCCTCAAGCACCGCCGCTGCGTGCGCCAGCCAGTACGGATAATACATGGTGCCCGATTTGATCACGCCGGGGCTGCGCTGCGTTCTGGAAAATCCCTTGAAATAGGGCGGATTGATCAGGGCCACAACCGGTGGCCGCGGCGTTTTATTCTCCTGCATATGATGATTCTATGCCGGAGCGGCCGGAACTTGAACGGGAATTTGAAAAAATGATCATGAAAAACAGACATACGAGTACATAAGTCCACCAAAGCGGCTGCTGACTGGTCGCCAGCGGCGTTTTAACAAGCATCAGCGCAAGGGCGATTCCGCAAAAAACAACCAGCACACGGATCCCGGACAGCACCTGCAATCTGTCCACGAAAGCGGCCGCCACTGGAAGCACGAACGGAAAAAACGAGGTATAGGGATTGCGCCACCAGTCGCTGACCACCGACAACATTACAAGAAGCAGAAGAAACACCGCCGACCCGATTCGGCGTATCAGCGTATCGCCCGACGCGGCCCCCAGCACGAACGGTATCCATAATACATCAAAATTATGTAATATATATTGATAGGAAAATCCATAATCCTGCCCGAAGATGAGTCGAAGCGTGTTCTTGGTGAAAAGATATCCCGGTGTCGTATCGGCAAGAAATACCGCCGGCACCAGCATCGCCAGGACCGCCCCGGCCTGCCAGGCGCGCAAGCCTCGGACATGAGCGCCCCAACGGCAACCATTGCGGCAAAAAAAGCCGAGTGCTTTGAAAGCATGCCGGCAAAAACACATGCTCCTCCAAGAAGATGCCTTCTGGTGAAAACACAAAATGCGATCATTGCGGTGAACAGAGCCACAAGCGGCTCGGGATGCGCCTTCACAGTATAAATAATGGTTGTTCCCGGCAACATCACAAACCAGATACCCGCAAAAACCGCCGCAACCGGCCCCGCCCCGAGTCCATGGCGGGTCGTAAAATACAAAATCCAGCCCGTAAAAAGAAATCCGAAGAAAAGCAAAAGCGCATAAACCACAGAAAGTTCAACGCCCGCCGAATGCATCGCGCCGACAAGCCAGATCCAGCCCATCACCTGCTGGACAAAAGACGGCAGATACTGGTGCATCGCAAACCGCGGAAATTTTGCGGTGTCAATGGCATCAAAGCTGTAACCGCCATCTATGTACTGCTGGACGGAGCTGCCATACACCCCGCCATTCCAGTAGGGCGGCGCAGAAAGATCGTTATGGGTGACAAATACCGCAAGATGCACGATGGCAATGGCCAGAAGGGCGACAACATGCTCAAGAGCGAAAAAACGTTTCACGCCCTTGAAATCCTCCATTCATTGTAAAATAAAACGCTGATCGCAACGAGATAGCGCCAGAGCCCGGCCTCAAGCCAGCGCTCTGTTGGCATGTTTGTATCCAAAAGAAATAGCATGAGGACCATTGAAGCCAGGGCATACCCGAAGCCGGATTTTTTTCCGGATAGCTCTTCAAAATATGCCGCTGCCGCCGGAAGCACGGACACAAAACCACAAGCAAATACCAGGGCCGCCCAGTCCTGTGACAAAACAAGACCAAACAACAGGACCACAAGTGCCGGCAGAACAAGCGGCCACTCCCTTCCGTTCCTCCTGAGTGCCCGGGCCAGGAACGGGAACCAGACCACCTGGAAGGCGCCCACGAATGCATCAACACCTTTACCGGTATTTGCCCCGAACGAAGCGGCAATCGAATCCAGCGCCCCGCCACGCAGCCATTCGAAGGGTATCCCCGCAGCAAACGGAACCAGAAAACCCGCAAAAGCGGCGAAAGGCGGAAGCAATGCACGACAAGCAACACCAGCTTTTTTCTTTCCGCTTCCGGCAGGCAACAACCCCGCTCCAAAAATAATTGCCGGCCCCAG
>Ga0208375_1001395_pt1 | contig 27376 bp, 58 predicted proteins | sample RifOxyD1_FD_184038 | JGI IMG/M metagenome (GOLD analysis project Ga0208375, IMG submission 184038) | Soil microbial communities from Rifle, Colorado - Rifle Oxygen_injection D1 (SPAdes) | ecosystem: Environmental > Terrestrial > Deep subsurface > Rock core/Sediment | place: Rifle, Colorado...
ATCAATAGTTTTAAGTATTAAAATTATAAATCATAATGAATCTAAATTTGGTCATGATATTTAAAGGGAGGACTTATATTATGGATAAAGAGATACAATTTTATTTTAGCATACCTAAATATTATCCTGAAGATAGCAATGAAGAAAATCTATTAGAAATAGTAAAAAATAATATAGATAAAGACAGTATCTTAAACTATTATAAAAATAATCACTTATTTTATAAAAAGGATGATATGGTTATAGCATTGTCTGAAATATATTTGACAATAAGTGATAAAAATTTAAATTTACCTATAGAAAAATATATTGATTTTTGTTTAAATGAATATTATTTAATAAAAAATTTATATAATAGTAAATTGCCTAATCCGTATGAGATAGTAATATATTCAAGTAAATATTTTATAGATATTATAATAAGTCAATTGAATGAATTAAATATTGAGTATAGATTAGTAGAATTAAGCAATGACAATATATCAATTACATTGTATAGTAAGGTTAAATTTTATTAAGGAGAGAAATGATAATGTTAGAATTCGCATTGAAACATGAGATTGTAACAATGATTATAATAATATTTGTATTATGGATTTTTTATGATATAAATGCAATTTGGGCAAATACATTAAAGGCAAAATATTTATCACAAGCAAATAATAAAAAGATAATAGTTGTTCGTAAACACAAGATGTAATTATATATAGATAATTTAAAGGAGAATTGTTTATGAATTATATTGATGAAATAATTAATGAAATAAAAGAAGAAGAGAAACAAAGAGAAATAAAACGTAAAGAAATTATTGAAAATGGTTGCCCACATACTAATAAAACTAAACGCATTGCTACTATATCTAAAAAAGAATTTTTAGAATGTGAAATATGTTATAAACAATTTTATTTAAATGGAGATGAAGTAGAGTAATAATTATTAAATAGGAGGATAAAATATGGATAAATTATTTGCAGAATGTATTAGTAGAAGTGAAAATGTAGAAAGTTTCTTAGTATGGAATCTAATAAATTGTTTTAAAGATACTAAATATATTGAATTTACTATAGGAGAAATATATGAATTAGTATTTTGGGATACAATGTTGAGAGATTATATTATTAGTATGCCTACTATGCAATTATTGTTTATTAAATATGGTGATAATGTTACAAGTTTAATGATTGAATATTTAAAACAATCAAAGAAGGATTATAATTTGAGAAATGAAGAAGACAATGAAATATTGAAGGATATTTTAAAAAATTTATAGGAGAAGTAATTATGAATATGTATGAATCATGGATGCAAGAAGCAGAACGATTAGAAAAGTTAGCAAAAGAGAAAAGAGAATTAGCAAGAAAACATAAACATGGAATGGAGAATATTAAAATAGGTATTTTGATTAGAGATTTAAATAGTAATTTAATTATGGAAGTAACTAGTTTGAAAAATGGTTCAATTGATTTCGGAGCAAAAGAATATGGTAAACCTAATAGTATTGGTAGAGGGTATTGTTTTATCGTATCTAATTGGGAGATTTATAATGAAGAAGGAGAGAAATAAATTATGTCATATGATAACGATGTAAATATTAAATTAGAAGATGTAAATAATTCAAGTAATATATGTTTCTCTATGCCAATAGATTATTTATGGAAAAGATTATCAGAAGAAGACTTACTTGAAATTACAACAAATTTAGTAAGTAATGGATTTTTAACAAAAACACTTAAAAAATTAATTGATGCACCTGCATTAGATAGCAGTATATTTTCATCCACAGATAAAAGTATTATTGAATTTAAAGAAGTGTTGATTAGTTTAATTGATGAATTGAAAGAAAGTTATGTTCAAGATTTAGAAATATCTGAGATGAAAAGATGGTGGAGTGTCGGAAGATCCATTGAAAGAATTGTAGAAATTATATTCCCTGAAAAGAAAATTAGATACTCATTTAATCCTCAAGAAGATGGATTTTATATTATAGATGGAGAAAATAGTGATAAAGTATTAAATATTAATTTAATTGATTTAACCTGTAGTGTTAATAATGAAAAAGTTAATGGAAAAGATGGAGGTGGTTATTTTTATAATATTGCTATGGAATTAAAGAAAATTACTAGGGAAAGACAAGAATATTTAGATAATTGGATTAAGGATAGAGATGAGAATAGAGAATTAAAAAATAAAATTAAGGAATTAGAAATTAGATTAAGTAGACATAAAAAAATATAATTACATATACTATATGTAGTGTATATTAATATGTTGTATACTACATATAGACATAAGATCATGATGAAAAGTTCATTTGGTTTTAATTTAATTTAAAGGAGAAAATAAACATGACATTAGAAGAAGAAATTAAACACCATGAACAAATAGCAGATTCTTATAAAGATACTGTTCCAGATTGTGATTGTGCAAAGAAACATAGACAATTAGCAGAATGGTTAAAGAAATTAAAGTATTATAGGGAAGAATGTGAAAAATTTAAGGTGAAAAGAATTATTAAACCATTAGAATCAATTAAGACAGTTAAATGTATGGTTAATATTGTAGAAAAATAAAAGGAGAAAATAATGGATAATATAGCATTGATGATATTTATTTTATTATCTTTCATAATAGGATTTTTGTTAGGTGGTAAGATAGGTTGGAAAGCAGGTTATGATTTCTATGATAGGAATAAGAATGTTATAAATAATAATGAAACTAATAAAGATATTAAATTAGGAATGAAATATCCAAATAATTTTTCTTAAAGGAGAATAATAATGAAAATTAAATATTATTGTGGATTAAGTTTAGATTTAAATCAAGAAAGAGAATGTGAAAGTCAAGGAGTAATAGAATTATACGAAGATGATACAATAGAATATCAAGAAGGATTTTTTAGTATGAAGTGTCCTTCTTGTAATAGGCAGATTTATCAATCAGATGATCATTTTGAAATAATTAATGAAGGAGAATATATATGACAACTAAAATATTATTAGAATTTGCACTAGTAATTTTTTTATTACAAATATTCAGATTAAAATCATATCTAGAATCATCAAAAGAAAAACAAATTAAATATAAAACATATGAAAATAGTAAAATAAATGCAGAAGGTATTTTAGGTGTAAAACTTGTAAATAGACTAACTGTAATAGTATCAGGATTATTTGGATTGATATACATATCATTTTATCTAGTAGGATTTAAATTATTTATAGGAACAAACTTAGTAGTATTTCCTATATTATTAGCTATGTTAATTTTATATGAATATATTTTAATTATTTTAGATACAATAAAAAATAAATCAATGAATAGTAATAAAATGTATGGATTGATAGATAGAATATCGCAACCAGCAAACACTGGATATTTGATTTATTTTGTGTGGTATGTTTTGAAGTATGATTCAGTTATTTAAGGAGTATAAAAAGTAAAAATAAAAAGGAGAAAAATAAATATGAAAAGAATATTTAAATGCACAGTAGAAAGAACAGAGGAATACATAATTGAATTTGATGATGAAATAATTAATCAAGAATGGATGGATGAATTTTATAAAAGTCAGATTAGATTTAAAGAATTAAAAGAACATGCAGAGCATATTTCTCAATTAAAAGCAAGATCGGATAATATATTTATGGAAGGTTATGGGATACCTTTAATTAATGGTAAATCACCTCATTTTGCAGATGAATATAGTATTGAGAAAGGTATTAATATTATAGTAGTAAGTGAAGATGAAATGTGTGATGTGGATGTTGAGGAGATTAGATAATATGAAAAAATTATGGGTTAAATATTATATGTTAAGAGATGAAATTAGGACATTGCAAAAAGAACAGAGTGTTTTATTAGAGCAAATTCAAGATATATGTCCGCATGAAAATGTAGATGAGAATGGAGATTATTATGAGGAATACTTAAAATGTAATGATTGTGGAAAAATATTAAATAGTAAGCCTATTAGACCTTAATTTAAATAAAAAGGAGAAAATAAATATGACAATATTTTTTACGTCAGATAACCACTGGCAACACGCAAATATGATTAAATACGAGTCACGTCCGTTCAAAAATGTAGATGATATGGATACTCAAATGATTGATAAATGGAATAAGAAAGTTTCCAAAAATGATTCAGTATATATTCTTGGTGATTTTGCATTTGGAGATGCAGAAAGTGTTTCTAAATTACTAGATAAACTTAATGGAAATAAATTTTTAATCAAAGGGAATCATGATTATTATTTAAAAGACAGAGAAATACATAAAAAATTCGGATGGGTTGAAGATTATTACATGTTAAAATATAATGGATTGAAAATTGTATTATTTCATTATCCAATTGCAGTATTTGATTGTCAACATTATGAAAGTATTCATTTACATGGTCATATTCATAGTCGTATTTTAGAACCGAAAATTAAAAATGCATATAATGTAGGTGTAGATGTTAATAACTATGAGCCTGTTAGTTTAGAAGAAATATTATTAAAGTTAGATTATAAAAAAAGGATATAATAATAAATATGGAAACAAAGGAAATATGGAAACAAAGGAAATATGGAAAGATATTAAAGGATATGAAAATATATATGAAATTAATAATTATGGTTATGTAAAAAGTTTAAAAAGAATGGTTAATAATAGAAATAATTATGTAGAAGAAAGAATAATGTCTTTAGAAAAAACAAAACATGGATATCTAAGAGTTATATTATCTAAAGAAAATACACAGAAAAAATGTCTTGTACATAGATTAGTTGCAAAAGCATTTATTCCTAATCCAGAAAATAAACCAGAAGTAAATCATAAAGATGGAAATAAGAAAAATAATTATGTGGAAAATTTAGAATGGTCTACATGTTCTGAAAATATAATTCATTCTTATAATAATAATTTAAGAAAACCATCTAAACCACATACTAAAAAAGTAAAATGTATTGAAAATAATAAAATATATGATTCTCTTAGTGATTGCGAAAAAGATTTAAAAATATCAAGGAAATCTATAAGAAACAGTTGTATATATAATAGAAAAATATTTAATACATATTCATTTGTATATGTAAATTAAAAATATAATAATACAGGAAGGAGTTATCACAACTTAATATGATTGAAACATGGTTAATACTATTTCTAATTATTTTTATTAGAAATAAATTTATACAAAAATTAGAAAGGAATGGAGTATATTTATGGAAACAATATAATATTAATCTTATCTTCAAGAATTGGTCATTCTATCCTCCAATTATTCTTTTAGTTTTATATTTAATTCTTGAAGTAATGATGTTGAATAATATCATATGGTTTTTAAAATATTCTACAATAATTAAACAATTAACACTTCTAAGTTTTCTAGGATTAGTTATTGAATATAATTTATATGATTCATATTTTGAAAAATATAAAGGAAATGGATTAATAGCATTTTTAACATCTCCATTTATATTTTCAATGGTTAGTTTATGTATAGGATTGATTTTAAATTATATCGCAGTATTCAGCAATAATGGACATATGCCGTTATTCATCTCATTTTCTTACGCAACAGGGTATGCAGACATTCAAGAATTAACAAAAGATACTTTTTACATATTAGGAGACCATACGAGTAAGATGATATTTTTATGTGATATGATAGATCTATTTGGATTTTCAAATTTATCAATAGGAGATTTATTCGTAATATTATGTATGACAACAATTCTTTATTGTTCGGTAAAGCAAACAAATATAAAAAATAATAATATTAAAAAACTTAATGAAATGCAAAAATAATTGTTGACAACTTCTTTCCACTGTAGTATTATAATAGTATAAATGATACCACATGAACAAGGAGCTGAATTTATTAATGAATAGTATTTGTAGAAGATTGAAAGACATTTTAGTTTCACCTTTTACATGGGGAATTACAAGTTTTTTAATATGGTATTGGTTAGGTTATACAGATGCAATATTAGATATAATATTTACAACTATACCAGAAACGTCTTTAAATGTTATTGCAATATTAATCTTATTAAAGAAAAGAAAATTAATTGACATATATTTCTTAAAAGAAAGTATTAATAACGTAATGATACCTACAATCCCAACATCAATAATATGCGACACACTACAATATATTTTCCATGTTGATCAATATTTAAATTTTATACTCACTGAATTCATATTATGTGCATTTGTAATTTATCTAATTATAAAAAATAATGTTCGTAAAGAAGAAATTAACATAGTAAAAATAATAACTTATGTTGTATTAGTGGATTTTACAATGATTTTTCTAACAGAAGGATTTTACACAATAATCGTTACTTTAGTATTAAATAAAACAATTATAGAAATAAATAGCAATATATGGCTGACGATTACACTTTCCCTTATACCACGAATACTACAAATTCTTCTATTAATACTGTATCTATATAAGAATAGTTTCCAAGAAAAAATTAGTTATATTGATATTATTTTTAAAAATAAAGTATTGAGTTTTTCAACAATGATATTTTTTATGGCAATTCTTTTTAGTGGAATTATATTTACAGGATTCTTAGCAGTAACTAATTTATTAAAACAATATGAATTATTAATGCAAATATTAACAATTGTTTTAGTTTTGATATTGCCAAGTATTTTAGTTTCATCATATATTATCTCAGTTTGTGATTTAATGAATAAAAATATTAGATTGCAAAAAGAGAAAGAGGATTTATATGGTGATGATATTATATAAAGGAGGTGAAGTTTTATTATGAAAAAATATGCTTATCTTGCAACTTTGATTATTGGTACAGCTAGTGCATACTCACATTTCATTTGTTCACGTTTTTTCTTTAATCAACCTAGAACACCGAAGCAGTAGTTGTAAAACTACATAGGGAAGGTAAGTGGAGATTTGTTTTACTCCACTTACAAAACTAAAATATAATTTTTGTTCTAAGTTATTATGAAGTAACATATATATAAAATATAATAATAAATAAGGAGTGGTTGTCAATGTTATTGTTAAAAAAGAAAGAAACACCTGTAATTAGTAAAAGGTTATTGAATGAATTGTCCTATAATACCATGAAAGCGATGGGAGATTTAAATACCACGCAATTTATTAAAGTAATGAAAATGACAGATCCAACACCAGTATTAAATATATTGAAAAAGAAAATCGTAGAATTGCCAGATAGAAATTTACTTAGAAGAATTGCGGATAATAGTAATGGTGAAGTAAGTTATAAATTACTATATAATCTGTGTGGTTACAGTGAATCTGATCCGGAAGAAGACCGTAGTTGGATGAATTTTGTCCCAAAACGTGGTGAAATTTATAATGTAGATTTGGGGAAATTTGGAATAGACAGTGAGCAACAGGGTAAACGTCCATTTTTGGTAGTTTCTAACAATAAAGGAAATACTTATGGCGGTATAGTGGTAGGGTTGCCGATTACAAAAATAAAAAAAGGGATGAAAAAAATACATGTTCCAATTGGTAGAGAATTTGGTTTGGAATTTGACAGTTTTGCATTATGTGAAAATATAGATTCCATAAGTAAGAGAAGGTTTTTTTATAATGGTGGAATTCCATATAAAATTACTAAATTACCTGATTCTAAAATGAAAGAAATCCAAATATCATTAAAATTTGAATTAGGTTTCGAGGAATTATATTTTGATGAAGATAGAATATTCAAACTTATCGAACATATTCGATTGTTACAAGCTATGAATAATAAAAAATCGCCAAGTTTTATTGAGATTATAAATCAGAAGATGGATGAATTGATTGAATATTGCAGTATGCATGGTAAAAACCTAAAAATGGTTATGCAAGACTACGACAGAATTAATGGTTATGTTAATCAAGCAATATAAAAATAATAAAAACAATAAAAAGGAGATGATTGATATGTTTAGTAAAAAAAACTTACTACAGCTAGAAAAATATCGTGATGAATATGCATTGGAATTTCAACCATTTGAATCAACAAATACACTATTATTACAATTTAGTCAATACGAAACATGGATAATCGAATACTATGAAGAAAAACAAAGAAAATTAAATAAATTGTATAATGAAAAAACAGAAACAGAAAAAACTCTTAAATCTATACCATTGGATGAAAAAAGAGTAAGAAAAAGATTAACATCTAAAATAAATAAAATTAATGAATCAATAAAAAAATCAAGACCTTATTGTATACTTCATCAAAATAAAAAAAGAGATACTGATAAGTTTCATACACAAAGATGGGTAACGAATTTATATCATGCATTAGATTCAATTGTCAATCATAAAGGGATTATGGTGAATCTAAATGGTTCACCAAATACATACAATAAAAATAAAATAAATAATATAGAAAGGAGAAATAATGTTAATTGTTAATCAAGAAATATATAAACTATTTAAAGACGTTTAGATATATAAAATTAATTTCCTATATTATAGCAAACTGGTTATATAATATAATTCAGGAGTCAGATGATGAGATAGTTAAAAATATTAAAAAGTATAGAAGATATAAATATTACTTTGGAACAGAAGTAATAATAGGATATATAAATAAAGGAATACCTATTATATTAATTGGTTTAGTATTAAATATACTTCCGCAAATGATATTAACAATATTGTCATTTGCGGTACTCAGAAATTTTTCAGGGGGATTGCATCTTGATTCATATACAAAGTGTTGTTACTATTCATTTATAATATTTACACTAACATCCCTCTTAGCAAAATACATACCATTCAACGACATATTAAATGTAATAACTTATATAGCAACATTTATTACAATATTTATATACGCACCAGTAGAACATCCAAATCGTCCACTTACAGAAAAAGAAAAAGTAAAATTTAAATCAATATCCATGTTTATTTTAGGTGCATTATTTGTAATTGCTCATTATGTAGACGTTACTATTAGTAATTGTATTATGTACGGCATCCTTCTAGCAGGAATAATTACCCTACCAGTTGTAAACAAACTGAAATAATTATTAATAAATGCAGATAATGTCGGTAGGTTAATGTTGAAATTGTTCAGAACTTTGTATAAAATAATATTAAGTAAATAATGTTAAATAAATATTAAAAATATTAAGATAAAAAAGAACAGGTTAAAATATTAAATAAATTGCGTAATTAAATCGAGGAAAATTTTATGAAAAATATTTAAACAAAACACTTGTTCTTTTTATCTTAATATAGTACAATAAGACGAACAGATGTTCTATATTTAATTAGTAAATAATTAGTAAATAATTAGTTAGTATAAATAAAAATTAAAAACTGAGGAGGAAATTTAGATGAATAGAATTTGTAGTGTTATTGTTGATGGTGATGGTAGATATGTTCCTGGTTTGAATACGTTTTTTGTTAGTAGTAATGAAGTATCATATTGTACTTGCACAGGCAGATGTACTGGATTCACAACGTATGGGAATACTGAAATTTTAGAGAAGGATTTATCTGCCCTGAGGAAAATAAATACTAAGTATAACTTAGGTAAAAACTTTATTATGAAAACGATAAATAAAAATAGTATAAAAAGGGGAAAACTTTTAATTGAAAATATATCTTTATCTGTGATACATAATAAACTTGTAAATGCATAAGATAATGGTATAATAATAGATATAGTATTGAGTCGTATAATTTAATTTAAAAAAATATAAAAATAATATGATTAAAATCATTGACTCCTGGTTATAATTATAATATAATATTACATATGAATAACTAAAGGAGTTGATGATTTTTGTTAAAAGAAAAACAGATGCAATTGAAGGATAAGATTAATAAGGTAATTGAGGAATTTGGACATATGAGTGACATTAAAAAAAGCATTGGAAATGAATTTTTATCTAGAAATTTACCTATTCATAGACCAATAGCCGTAATTACTACACCTAATTATCTAAATACTCTTTCTGATTCTGACGAAGATATTAGATTTTTATTTATTTTCTCTGTTGCATTAAACAATGCTTTAAAGGGAAAAGAAATAGATGTTACACTAGATGTTCAAGAGTATTTTACACAATTAGAGTATAGACAATGGATAGGTTATAAAGAAGAAGATGAACCAGAAATAGAGTATACTGTTGTCTTTGAGAATGTCCAACAAATTAGCGAGAGAATGTGGCAAACTACTATGACTTCTCAAAGATTTGTTGAATTGGACAAAAACAATAGATTAATTTACAATTTTTTAAACCAACGCAGTCCTGTCATTACAGTACATGGAATAAAAATGGATATTGATAAAAAAAGTCCAATAGATATAAGTAAAAGAATGTTAGAAGGTAAACAATATCCAGATCCTATAAAATTTAATGTTTTAAGAAATTTTGAAGAAGAAGAGATAATTTATGATGCTAAAAATAGAAGGTTGACTATTAAAGGGATAATAAACTTATCAGATGGACAACACAGGAAAATTGCCACTATTCTTACGTTAGAAAAAGAACCTGAATTCATTTATACTTGGCCATTATTAATAACTCATTATACGGAAGATGAGGCAGCAGAATTTATACGTCAAATAAACTTGCAAAGAAAATTTAAAACAGAGCAAGCAAAAGGAATGGATGCAAATAAGAAAGAAAATGTTATTGTTGATTTTATTATGAATGATAAATTTAGTAGATTCAGCAAAGTTATAAAATTACAGAAAGATGAAATAATCAAACTTAAAAAAGGTGGACTAGTAACAAAAAACATAATTGCGGATACAATAATGGATAACTATAAATTAGATGAGGCAATAGATATAAAAGAACTTGGAGTATGGATAATAGATTTTATGGATTATTTAATGAGTTTGTATAAGAATGAATTCATCTTAGATCCTTATTCTATTCAAGACGTATCTGTAATAAATCATATGAATATATTTTATGGGTATATTGCATTGTCTACTGAATTACAAGGGAATTCTGATTGGAAGCAATTACTTGAAAATAAAATGAAGTCTATTGATTTTAACAAAGAGAATCCTTTGTGGAAAGAAATTGGAATATTTTCTAGTAAATTAAATAAATCTATTAAAAATAAAATATATAAATATTTTAAGGAGGTGTAATATAAAATGTGCCATTTTGAATTTAAAGTTGATCCAGAACTTAAACATGATTATTTGAATGAGAAAGTTACTGCAACAGGTGAATCTGATTCATTTATTCTTCGCTCTGTGGATGAATATGAAGTAGCAAAAGGAAAACCAATTTATAATATGCATCGTAATGAATTAAATGGAATGATTGGTTTACAATTTAATAACCCTTCTGTTGGTGCTGTTACAAAAAATGTTTCTATTATTAGGACATATATTGATTTTTGTATTAATAAAAATGTTGTCACACACAGAGAAAATAGATTAGCAACATTCACAGTAAAAGATGCTAAGAATCTTGTTAACCAACAAGTATTATTGAAAAAGTTTATTACCAGAGAGCAATTAAAGGAATATCAAAGAATTCTTTATAATGAGCAAGATAAACTAATCTTAGAATTACCGTATATAGGTGCTAGAGGTAGGACATGTGATGGTTGTACTTCCGAAGAGATTATTAACCTTAGAATGAGTGATGTAGAAGAAGAAAATAGTATGATTACCTTAACTCAGAATGATAGAAAAACTAGAGAATTAGAGGTAGAAACATCTACTATTGAATTAATTAAAGATGCATATAATCAAAAAATTTATGTTGAAAACAATGGGGAAATGAGTAATAATTTAAGGTTATCTAAACCAAGAGAGATTACTATAAATAGAGTAGAAGATTATGTTTTATGTGTCCCTAGTTTGAAAAAGTTTCAAAAGTTTACTTCTAATTTGATAACTTCTAGAATGAGTAGGATGCAGAAATACCTTGATAATCCATATTTGACAGTTTCAGGAATTTATATGTCAGGGATGGTTCAATTAGCAATAGATATTTACAAAGAAAAAGGTGAAGTAGATAAAGATGATTATATAGATATTTGTTTTAGATTTAACTATGGTGGAGATATACCTGAAAAGTATTGGCATATATTGAAAGCACAATTTGAACAATACAAAAATCTTTTGGAGATAAAATAATATAGAAACACTCATGTCACAATTATGGGTGTTTTTCTTTTTTATTTCGACAGATTGTGAATATAATTATTAATATTTGCACACACTATATTTAATTTATATATAGAAGGGTGGTGCTATAAATGAAATTTAAGAAAATATTAAAAAGAAAAGTGTATCCAACTTGGGTTAGTACAACGAGAATAAAAGGATATAAAGTATATGTTTTTTACATGCCTAATATGGGATATTACCATTTTCAAATAGATTTTGATAGTAATATTATATACATATCGTTAAATAATAATGTTAAGTTTGATAATTTTGAAGAGTGTTGCATATCTGCTGAAAAGTGGATTAAAAATATATGTTACTATAAATAAATACGATATAGATGTTATTTTTGTGTCGCAATTTTATAAATAATTTATAATTATTTATAATTAAATAAAAAATAATGTTAATAATTACCACAAATAAATTGTAATTATTCTTTATCAAACCACATATAAATTATAAATATAAAAATTAAGGAGGAATTAAAATGGTAGGTATTATATTTACACTTAAAATGGGGAAAGATTCTGCATATGAATTAGCGAATATATTAAAATCTATTGATAATGAAGTTGTTTATAGTATTAGTAAATGTATTGAGAAAATAGCTGAAAATTGTGAAAGTAATGACGATGTAAGTGAGTTTAAAATTATGGTCAATAAGACTGGTGAATTTGAGGAAGAAGACACTACTTGTCCTGAGTGTGGTGAAGAAATGGAGAAAATTTATAAATGTTTTGAGTGCGGGTATTCTTATGATAAATAGATTTTGCTGAATAGATTTTAATAAAATAAAGGGTGAAATTTGCCCTTTATTTTTATAATTTATTTTTAGATTTATTTGAAATATTATTTAAAAAATAGTTGACAATTATATTTATATTGTGTTAGAATAGGGTAAGTTTAAATACATAAATAAAGGAGTGTTTATATCAATGTTATTATCTGAATATGGGTTTGCATTTCAAGATATTAGGAATAAATTAACTAATAACGAATATAATAATTATTTAGAATTAATAAAATATTCAAATATGTATTCCTATACAACACCATTAAATACAGTAGAAAATCATATAAAAGAATATCCCAATATGTTAAAAAATTATGAATTAGGATACGATACTGCTAGTAATATTATTTTAAAAATTATAAAGCAAGGTATAAGGGAAAATAATACAGAATGCATTGATACTATTCATGATTTAATAAATGCAAATGAGGGAGATAAGAAATGTTTCTTTGTCTATTATAAAAAATGTTTGTATAGATTAGAAGATTTAATAATTATAAAAGAGTATATGAATTGCATAACTTATGGTGGTATTTATACTAAAAATGGATTATCATTAAGTGGCATGTATTTAGATATATATAATAAATTAGTGATTGAATTAAAAAGAAAATTAGAAATAGAAATGATGATTAGATATAATGAAGAATATAATCTTAATAGAGATATAAAAGACAAAATAAAAGAAGAAATAAAAAGACAGCGTAGAATATTTGTAAAATATATTATTAATAATTTTGAAGATGAATACAATGAATGGAAATATGAAAAACGAATTAAGAAAGGAATAAAAAATGGTGATGCATATCTTGCCACACCATACGATGTTATTATGGGAATATATGAATAATTAATACTAAATATAAATAAAAGGAGAGATAAATTAATGAAAAGTGTAAACGATAAACAGGAACTACTGATTCTTCCAAAAGGTGTTTGTGGTATCCCAACTATTTTGATTAATGATAAATGTAGAGATAAAGATAGTTGCAAATACTTTGAAGGTTGTACCAATGCCAAGAAAGGTAAAAAATATGTGGTAACTAAATAAAGTATTATGAATGAAGAAAGGTGATAAAATGAGTAAAATAGAATTAAACGTGTTATGTAATTCAATAACTTTATTAGCATTTAGTTGTTTAATATTTAAACAAACTAGAAAATATTTTTTGATTTTATTTTCAATTAGCACCGGTATTTATATAGGATTTGAATCAATAAAACACATAATAGATTGGATTAAAATAAGTTTGTCATTGATTATTTTCATAGTATTTTCTGTATATAGTTTACATGTATTTGATAAAAATTATAATTTAAAAATCAAAAGTAATAGAAATAGGAATTAATGTGGTATAATATTAATAATACATTTCTTAGAAGAAAGAAGATATTACAATGAAACCTATAAACGAAACACTAATCATAAAAGTTTGTGAACATATCATAAAATATAATTTGTCTTATAGAGAAACAGCAAAAATATTTGGAATTAGTTCTAAAACAGTTTTTAATTATACAAATGATGTTGAAAAAATTGACTCTAATTTATACAAAAATGTTCAAATATGTTTAGAGAAGAGAAGACAGAAAAAATTAAATCATCCACATAAGAATTTAAAATTTCAATATGAAGACATTTGCAATTATTATCTCTGTGGAAATGTAATGAAGAAAGTCAGTATCAAATTTAAATCTAATATTAATTCTATTCATAAATTGTTTCATAATTATGTTAAGAATAATGATTCTGAATTATATTTGTTATTATTAGATATGATAGAGGTAAATAAGATTAAATCCATTAAAGCACGTTCTGAAATAAGAAAAATGAAAAGTATTGAAGAAAGATTAAATCTTTGTAGGGTTATTATTAATGAGAAATTAAGATTGAATAGTGCCAAGGATAGATTTAAATTAGATGTGAAGACAATAAAGAGTTATATTAAAAGTATTATAGATGTTGATTATGATTTGTATTGTGAAGCATGTAAGCAATTGAGGATTAAATTTTAGATTAAAGGAGAAATCATTAATAATCTCAAAAATCCCATTTTACAAAACCTTTGATTTATAATGGTTTAGAGACATCAATATTTGAATAAAATTTAGATTCATTATGATTTATAATTTTAATACTTAAAACTATTGATTTTATTATGTTTATAAGATTGAAATGTTTTAATAAAATTTTTATTTTATAATGATATTTTAGGATGGTGATGAAATTATGTGGTTTGTTTGGACTATGAATAATACCATTGGATGTTATAATACATTAAAAGATGCGTTATCATTAAATAATTTACAAAGAGCAAATAAAATAACTAAACAAGGGATAAGAGAATATGTAAGAATAGATTTTGATTATATAAACAAAGAAAAAATTGAATATACTATATTTATTGCAGATGAAAAATTGCTTGAAGAAATAGAACCATTATTATTGAGAGATTTAAAGAAAGAATTAAAAGAAAAATAGAAAAGGAGTTGAAGTATTATTAATGAACATTAAAGAATTTGCAAAGCAGAGAAATTGGAATGATACATTATTAAATAATTTAATTTCAATTTCTGAGAATATGAAAGCAAATGATATTGCTAGTGTTGAATTAAATTATGGACAGATTAAAACTATTATTAAAGGTATGATTTTAGAAAATATTAATGTTGATTTATGTGAGAGTAACATTTTAGATGGGATAGAATTAAGAAGGCAAGCAAGAAAAAGAGAATAATAGTTAAAAATTACAAAACTTATATTTTGTCATAATATTTTAAAAAAAGGAGAAATTTAATATGTCAAAACAAACTGATAGGGATACAAGATTAGTTGGTCTTGCTATTGAACAACAATTAAAAGAAAGAAATGAAATTTTAGAAGTATTAAAGGAATTATATTATTGTTCGTCTGATCCTTGGACTAATGAACAAGCAATAAGAAAATTAAATGCTAAATATAGTGCAGAAGAATTGCTTAAGAAATATAAAATGATAGAATAAAAAGGAGAAAACACAAATGAAAATAAAATTTAATCAACATAAAGGTAAAAGGATAAAAAGTGGTCATGTAAAATACCACAAAAAGAAAATACCATTTTACTTATATGCAATATGTGGTGACTTTGATTATTGGTGGTCTAAAGAAGATAATAAATGGGTATTTGTAGATGAAGATGGTTTTGATATGAGTAAACCTTATTCAAGTAGTAGTTGTGAAATACGTTCCATTAAATCATTTAGACGTAGATTAAAGCAATGGTTTAAATATATGCCAAAAGAAACGGAGTTTGAATTAGTGTCAAGTTTTAATAGATGTGATGTATTTGGTGCTATTTAATTATTAAATATAAAGGAGATTGATAAACATGTTAAAAATCTTTTACTCTAAAAATGGTATTGCATATCCTGATTATAAATGTGAACAATTTGTTCAAGACACCTATGATATTATGATTAATAAAAATACTAATGGAATCATAAAAACTAGCACATTTTTAATTGTTGAGGCAGCAAGAGTATTAATTTGTGAAGGAAAATTAGATTTTAATTTAGTAGAATTCTATCTTGAAAATGAATTTGTTGACAAAGCAGATAAAGATGGTAGATTTAGAAATTGGCCTAAAGGATTTTGTGATTACCATGATGATTTCTTAGATAGATTGTTAAATTTATAAAGGAGAATAATTAATATGATAGATTATGATACTTTAACAATTATATTATTTATACTATTTGTCATTATATATTTAAATAAAAAATTTAATAAATATTCTGGATTATTATTATCATCTAGTATAGGGGTAGGTTTGGGTCATGGATTATTAAAAGCAGATTTTACTATTATGAGTTATTCTATTGATATTATACTATCAATTATGATGTTAATAATATTTTGTTTTATGAATAATGATGATACTGTAAATTTGCTTAAACATAGTATGTCTAAAATTAAATTTAGAAAAAATAAATAATTAAGTATAAATTAGATTAAAGGAGATTATTTAATATGTTAACAATGGTCTATTCAGAGCAAGGTAATTCATACTCAGATTTTAATTTACTTGAAAACGCACAATTAATTATAGATGCATATCAAAAATCAGATAATAATTTAATTATTTTGACATCTACAGAGAACATTATTCTAGCATTGCGTGTTCTAGTGTCAAGAAGTAAACTACATTATAATGAGTTATGTATTGTATTCAATGAACACACTATAACATTAAATGAGTATTGCGAATTAACAAAACATCCACAAGGATTCATGGATTGGGAGAAAAAGTTTTTAAGGGAAATTATAAGTAAAAGGATAGGCAAAGAAGTATAAATAAATTATAGGAGGAATACACATGTTAAAATGGTATCCTGTGAAAGTTTATTTTCCTACTGATAGTATATGTCTTGCCTTCACTCACGAAGATGAAATAAAAGGTGAATCTAAAGAAGATGCATTAAGAAATGCTTATATTAATTGGAAAGATGCAGAGAAAATTGAATTGTTGGATGATAAAAAGAAAGGAGATATTTAAATATGAAATGGAAAGATTTATCAATAACCTCTAAATGTATTCTTGAACAATGTTGGAATGCGTATACAGATAAACCGCAAGAATTTGCAATGATGATAGATGAAAATTTTAAAAGTGTAGACGATATTTATTATTTTTCAGAAGAAGTATATAATGAAATAGTTAAGTATCATAATGAAAAAGAGCAAGAAGGTATGGTAGTTGCTAATTGGAATTACAAAAGAGAAGGCAACAATGTAACTTTTAAAGGTGAACAAATGTATAATTTAGAAACAGGAAAGAAGTATTAGTTAAAAAGGAGAATAAAATATGTATGACAATAAATTAAGACCACATAATAGTAATATAAAATTAACATACACTATAAAGGAAGACCCTGAACAAAGCAAGAAAATTGCACACTTTGATAACTATGAAAACTTTGGGGAATGGATATGTAGACAATTTAGCAAGATTAATATAGTATATATTACTGATAAGGAGTATTGATAATTATGAAACAAATGCCATTAACTTTAAAAACTAAATTAAGACGATTGCAAGATGTATGTATAAAAGCTAAAATATTAGAAAGAGAAGTAAATGAAATTATAGAAAGTTATGGAGTAGACCTTGACTGTTTATGTGCGTGTAATACAGATGATATGAGTACGGAGGCATTAACACATATATCTTATGGAGAAGGTAATGTAGAAGATAATATTAAATCCATTGAAGAAGTATTTTTGTATTATGTTAATAAAATAAATAAGAAAATATAAAGGAGTTTTAATAATATGGGAATGTTTGATACTTTTTATGGAGAAGTAAAATGTCCTTACTGCAATGAAATACATGAATTTAAAGAACAAACTAAATCCTATGATTGCTCAATGAGTAGTTTACTTTTAGGAGATTATATCGACAAAGGTAATTCTAATTATATTTATGATTTCAATTCATATTGTGAAAATACTAATCAGAAATTTAGAATTGGTATTGCTATTCGCAGAGGACAAATTGTAAAATATCTTGTAGAAGATGAAATCGAATCTGAAAATATTATGGACTTAGAAAATATTGAAGATGGGATAGGCAAGAGATTACGATATGAAAAAGTTTGTAGAGAAGCAAATGGTTATCCTAAAGAAGAATTAAGTTATGAGTTAAATCCTTTAGTTGATGGTTATAAATTTATTGCGTTTGGTGTTGAATGGGAAGTTATTAAACTTTATAGACAACATGAAACATTTTTATTTAAAGATATAGAATATTTTTATGAAATTAAATCTAAAGAACATGGATTAAGAATTATGAGATTAACAAAAAGTGTATGGAATAGTATTGAAATTGTTACTTTGGAATTAGCAAATAAATATAGAGAATTGTATTTTGATAAGGAATAAAGGATAAGGAGAATGAATCATGAACGAAAAACAAATTATTGAAAATTAGTCCATGCATTATATGTTGCAACAGAAAGAGCAGTATCAAATGGTGATAGATTATTAGAATTAGGAAAACAAGACTTTAACAGAGGATAATTTTTAGCATTGGTTAGAAATACTATTAATGATGCAGAAAATTTTATTGAGACACCAGAGTATATTGATTTTAAGAAGTTTAGGTAGATTATATAATAAAATGATTAAAAGGAGGATAAATAATATGGATATTACAATAACTAAAGAAATTAAACCTTGTCCCTTTTGTGGTGGTATTGGAGAAATTCATAATGAAGGTGATTGGGGTTCAATTTGGGTACAATGTAGAGAATGCAATGCTGAAGGATCTTGGATTGATACTCATGATGGATATAATGAAAATGATGCGATTGATAGATGGAATAATAGAAAATGTCCAGAAACAATTATAAATGAAGAAATAGTTTGGCTTTATACGCATTGTAGAGCAATTGGAATGAAGAATCAAAGTGACTCTAAGAAAATTGAACATGATATTGCATTATTTACCATTGAATTAAAACAAACACTTGAACAATTATTAGAAGTTATAAAACCAATGACGGAAGATATTGATTTTTATCCTAAATGTTTAAAATCATCAAATAAGAATGATAAAGATTGCCAATTAAAAATTGCTGTTAATAATGCCAGAAAATTATTAGGCGTATAATATAAATAATTATTAAGGAGGAATAATATTATGTATAAAATAGGCAAAATTCTATTAGGATGGTATGGTGGACAATACGAAGATTCAGGATTCTTTAAAACTAGAGAAGATGCAGAAAGAGGAGTATTTTGTGATGATAGATTACATGAGTTATTTTCAGAATATGAAGGAAAGAAAATAAAAATTACTATTGAAATTGTGGAGGAGTAGGAGTATATATTATGAAATATGAAAAACCAAAATGTGATGATTGTAATTCAGAATTAATATATGTTAGTGAAATAACTATGGATAAAGTAAGAAAAATAAATAAAAATGGTCAAATATCTAAAAAAGAAGATTTAAGACCTTGGGCAGATAATGGTATTGAATTTTTAAGATGTCCTAATTTTGATTGTTATAATTCTTATGAAGTTGATTATGATGATAAAGATAGAATAATAAAAGGTGAAAGAATATGGTAATATATAATTATTTCCAAACCATTTTTTATTCAAATGTTAAAATATAATAATTATGAAAGATTATGAATTTTAAATGGAGGTTGATAGGCATGGAAGATATGATTAAACAAACTAAATCTACTAATAAATGTATTTGTCCGTATTGTAATGTAATGTTTTATGTTTACCCACCACCAGCACATGGTCAGGATAAAATTATAAAATGTTCTTCATGTAAAAAAGAAATTAAAGTTACAGCTACAGTTGAATTTACGTGTCATACTATTAAAGACCAATCAAAATCTACAAATCCTGTAGTAAAAGAAAATAAACGCAATGATTATGACTATGGAAGAGAAATGTATTTAGCAGGACATAGGGATGCTTATAGGAATTTTGCAAGAAAAATATTTTAAGGAGAAAATTAAGTTATGGAATTAAACGAAACACAGAAAAACTTAATTGTTATATATGGTGACAATGTATTTGAAGATATACTTAAAGAAATTAATTATTTAAAGAAATATTCAAACATCACATTTGACCAAAAATATATAAGATTAAGTTTATCTTTTTGTGCTATGAAAGCAGAGCAAATAATTAATGGTGAAAAGAAAAAATGTAGTTTACGGTCATTAGTGAGTGAAAGTTTTGGAGAGGTTGAAATATATAGAAGTAATATTTGTGGTGGTGAATTGTAATCATGAAATACAAAAAAGAAAAGTGTCCTAGTTGTTTTAAACATGATATTATAATGATAACTGAACCAGAAGATATGAATAAACCATGTTTTATATGTAAATCATGCAATCATCAATTTACAGTAGGTAAGACAGGTTATGAGTATGCAGAATATGTATTAAATAGACAAGAGAATAAAAAGAAACATGAAAATTTTATATTTAAAACTTTTGAAGAATATAATAATTAAAAAGATAAAGGAGAAAATTAAATCATGGATGAATTTATTTATAGCATATCCGTAAGTGTAGATATGATAGGACAAAAGATAGGATCTGAAAATATAAAATCACAGTATTTAATGAGAGTAGAAAAATACAAAATTAAGAGTGAAACTAACTTTAATTATGCTTTATATAATAGAACGCAAAGAGTTAAGAAATCAGAATATGAAATAATTAAAGAAGGATGGACGAGAAATAGTAGTAGATGTATCGGATTTATAATTTGGACAAAAGATAAAGAAAAGATTAAAGTATATAAAGAAATGTTGATTCAGAAAATAATTGATACTATTAATATCTATAGAAATGAATTGAATATATTAGAATCGGCAATGAATGAAGAAATTGAAGTATCTTTTAGAGATAATAGTTTAGATGAATATAAGAGATATGAAGGTAAGATTGCGGAAGATATGTTTTGATTAATATTAGTAAAGATTTAGAAAGGAGTAATCAATAATGAAAGAAACTCAAATTAATTGGAAAAGTACGGACGATGAAATTAATAATATGACTATTGAACAAGCAATTGAATTACTACAAAAACAAATTATATTAGGAGAATCTAAAGGTGAGTTTAAACCTAGAAAACACATGATTAAAGCATATAAAATAGCAGTAGATTCAATGAAAATTGTGCTTGACAAATAATTAACAGAATGGTAATATAATAATTGTAGTAAGTAGTAAATAATAATTAATAAAAAAGGAGAATCAAAATGAATACTAACAATAACAATGAATTAAAAATTAGAGCAAGTAATCGTATGAAAGAAGTAATCAGAAAACATATTAATGATCAACCAATTTGTCCAACTATTGCAATTATAAATGGTGAAAGAATTCAAGGAAAATATTTAGAAAACATTGATTTAATAGTTAGGATAAATACAAATATTCATCAATATGGATTATGCAACAGAGATATTTGCAGAGTAGTTGGTGAAGTAATTGATGGAAATATTGTTGTAAAAAGATTAGAGGATAATCATGTAGGGATAGTTGAGAAAAGACAAGTAGATTTACCAATGTGGTTAGAGTATGATTTGTAAAAAATAATTATAATTAAAATATATTCTTCAATTGAGTAAAATCAAGAGAAGATAAAGGGTGAGATTTACACCCAATTAGAGCTAATACAATCTAATGAATCAAACTAAATAGTTTTAATAAAATTTAGATTCATTATGATTTATAATTTTAATACTTAAAACTATTGATTTTATTATGTTTATAAGATTGAAATGTTTTAATAAAATTTAGATTCATTATGATTTATAATTTTAATACTTAAAACTATTGATTTTATTATGTTTATAAGATTGAAATGTTTTAATAAAATTTTTCTTTTATCATGTTATTGTGATAAATTATAAATATAATAAAAGGAGAGTGAAAATATTTATTGAATTATGAAATAATCAATTATTGTGAAATATTAAAACCAGCAAGCAAGGCATATTCTTTAATACATAATATATCAGAAGAAAAAAATTTAGGTGATATTACAAAAATAAATGCAAAACAATTAAATGACTTTGATTTAATGACATATGGGTTTCCATGTCAAGATATAACTGCTTTAGGTAATCAAAAAGGATTAATAGATGAAAATGGCAATTTAACAAGAAGTGGTTTATTTTATACTGCACATAATATTGCTAAAAATAAAAAACCAAAATTTTTATTTGCAGAAAATGTTAAAGCATTAACTACTAAAAAATTCTCTCAACAATTTAAAGGAATGTTGTTATTATTAGAACAAACAGGCTATAATACATATTGGAAAGTTTTTAATTCAAAAGATTTTGGCATTCCACATAGTAGACAAAGGGTATACATATTAAGTATTAGGAAAGATATTGATAAAGGTTTTATATTCCCAAAGGAAACACCACTTAATAAAAAAGCAAGTGAATATTATGATAATAATGTTAGTGAAGAATATTATTTAAGAGAATCAGATATGAAATATTTAAATGAATTTAGAATAAAAAAGAAGTATAGTTCATTAAATGCAGATATAATAGTATGTCAAACTACTAAGCAAGGTAATTTGGCAAATCCTCAAAATTTTATTAAAGATGAAAAAGGTTATAGGATAATGACACCTGGGGAGTTATTAAGTCTCCAAGGATTTAAAAATGAATATGGTAAACTACTACTTGATAATGGAATTACAAAAGAACAAATAGGGTATATGAGTGGTAATAGTATAACTGTTAATGTATTATTGGAAATATTTAAAGAATTGATTAATCAATATCCAGAACATACACAGTATTTAAGAGTGCTATCATTATTTAGTGGCATAGGTGCATTTGAAGAAGGATTAAAAGAGTTAAAAACAAATTGTCTATCTAGAGCAATTAATACATAATAAATTGCTCTTGTAATAATATATATGACGATATATAATAAGATAAAATATTAAAGGAGTAATTATTATGTTAAAAGTTGTATTCAAAAAACCTAATGAAATACCTATAGAAATTGAAATAGAAAATACTCTTGAAAAATTACAAGAATTAGTTGAAGGATATATTGAAATTATTCCTTTTAATAATGATAAAACTATCCTTATGATAGTAAATGAAGAAGGATTATTAAATAATTTAAAACCTAATATTCAAATGGGTAATACTTATATTGTTGGTAATGTAATATTTGTTCAGAATGGGAATGATGGAGAATTTCATAGTTTAACTGATGATATGGTGAAAGCAATTATTAAAAGGTTATAAAGACAATATAACCTTTTAATAAAATATAAATATAAATGTATTGACATTATTGTAAGTGTAGTTTATAATTAATATAATAAATTAAATATAAAGGAGATTATAATAATGTCAATTAGATTTAAAAAAGATACCAATTCATCTAGTCAATTGTTACGTTGGGATACTGGAAGTTATAATACCTATTATTTTTATGATAAAGAAGAATTTGAAGAAAATAAAAATGCTTTAGAATCTATTAATCAAAATTATAGCACTTGGACAGATAGATTTAATAGATATTGCTTGCAAGTATTACAATAAAATCATGATAAATCCAATGTTTTGTGTTGATTTTAAGGGATATAAATATAATAAAGGAGAAAAATATTATTGATTGAATTAAATAAAATTTATAATCTAGATTGTTTAGAAATAATAGATAAATTAATAAAACAAAAAATAATAGTAGATACAATAATCACAGACCCACCATATAATATAAGTAGAAAATCAAATTTTCATACTATGGGTAGACAAGGTGTAGATTTTGGAGAATGGGATAAAGGATTTGATCAAATATCATGGATTAAACCTGCTATAGAAACTCTTAAAATTGGTGGTAATATAATCATATTTAATGACTGGAAAAATATGAGTTATTTAAAAGATGAATTAGAAAATAATAATTGTTTAATTAAACAAATGATTATATGGAAGAAAACAAATCCTATGCCTAGAAATAGAGATAGACTTTATGTTACTACTTGTGAATTTGCTATTTGGGCAACAAAAGGTAAAGGTTGGTCTTTTAATAGACAACGTGATACATATGAAAATGCAATTTTTGAATATTCGGCAGTACATAATTCTAAAAGAATTCATCCTACTCAAAAACCTATTGAATTAATGGAAGATATTATAAAAATACATACTAATGAAAATGATTTAGTTCTTGATTTATTTGGTGGAAGTTTTACAACTGCAATGGCATGTAAGAATCTTAATAGGGAATTTATTAGTTGTGATATTGATAATACATATGTTGAAAAAGGAAAAGAAAGATTAAATATAATCTAATATACAACATATAGTAACTATTTAAATAATCAAACACTACATATGGTATAAAAATAAAAACATGATAAACCAATATTTCATTTCATTTGGTATTAATTTAGGGGAAACACTTGACATATTTCTGAAAGAATGATAATATAATAAAACAAGTATAGAAAGGAGATTATATTATGAGTACGCCTTATTTTATTATTGATAATATTTACGAGGATATTCAAAAACAAAATTGTATATTATCTTTTTCTTGCAATAATTATAAAAAAGATTTAAAGCTTAAATTTTCACTTAATATACTTAAAGAATTATTTAATGAAAGTCTTAATAATACTGAAAAAGTAAATATATTTACAAGAAATGAAGAAGTAAGTATAAGAAGATTAATAATGATTTATGATGGAGAAAATTTAGATTATATTCAATTTAATCATGGTCAGGCAGGATATAATTTAACATTGAAAGAAGTGAAAAGAATACTGAGATTATTAACTTAAATTATATTGAAGAAATAAATTAGAGAAGTTGATGGGTATTTATAGAATAAAACAGGATGTGATATTACTATAAAAGCTAATCAACTTCTCTAATAAAATTATAACCAAAGATGATATTAAATATACATAGGTAGTAAACATTAAATATATCTTGACATTGTGATTAAAGAATAGTAAAATAATTGTAGAATAGGGAAGAGTTGTTTTACCTATTAACAAATATGAAAATATGAAAATATGAAAAATAATTATAATATAAAAAAAGGATAGGTATATATTATGGATAAGCAAGAAGTTAAACAAAAATGTTTAAATCAAAAAATTGCATATGTAGAATATGAAATTTATAATGGAAATAATTTTAATAATGGAAATGATTTTAAATATTTGAGATTAGTATTAGAAAATGGGACTATAATTACATGCACAGAAAGTATAGATGATGAAGGAGAAATACAAATAATATAATTTGAAATTTATTTGACACATAGGTAAAATAATTGTAGATTATAAAGGAGAAGATAATATGAGAAAAGGACAAAGAGGTAAATTTGTAGGACATGAATTTTATGATGGATATTTAGAAGGTGGAGAATTATTTACAATTATAGAGATTGGTGAATATTTTCCTGAAGATGGAGGAAATTGGATTTTTAATGTTAGACTTGATACAGGTAATGAAGAATGGTTGATTAGCAATCAAGTGGAATGGTTAACAGAAGAAGATGATTTAAAAACATTAGAGATATTGATTAAAAAATATCCAGAACGAGCAAGAAAATTTATTGAATCATGTTAAATTAGTAGTTAAATAAGTTTTTAGTATACCATATATAGTGTCTAATTAATCATATAAACACTATATATGGTAATAAAATCAAATCGTGATCAAAGATCCATTTGGTGTCATTTTACCTATTGACAAATGATAAAAATAATTGTATACTGTAAAAAACTAAGGAAAGGAGGAAATTAATATGGTATTAAAATTAGAAGAACTTGATGATTTATATTTATCATTCCTAAATGATAGGGAATTAACTAAAAAAGATATTGGTAATTTGTTTTTAAAATCATATGATAAGCGTAATTATATTTTAGGAAGAAAGTATAATGTAGAATATAAACTTGGTAATGGTATAATATGCACATTTTCAAACATATTAGAGAATGTCGATGGAAAGTATTTTTGGTTTTGCAGTGAAAAAGATGGATTATGTGTAATTTTACAAGACAGAATATGCACTATGGTTTGTACGGACAATGATAAAACATTAGAAAGAATAGATAATACATATAAAAATAATCTAAAACAGATTAAAGAAGCATTATTGGATATTGGAATTGATATAAGAAAAAATAAAGATGAATTGAAATCATTGTCAGAAATATTTGAAGAAATATCTACGAAATGGGATGAATTATCTACGGAAGAAAATAAATATCTTAACAAATGGATATGTATGAGTATTGCAGGTATAAAAGATGAGAATTATTTAAGAGTATTAATTGATAAATTATATAAAAGTAAAGGAATGTAAAGGAGAATATAATACATATGATTACTAACTTACCATGCGGATGCCCAACTATTCCTATTAATAAATTCATTAATGTTAAAGAAAGATTGTTAGCAGGAGAAACAATCATAATTGACGATCCTCAAATTGAAGAATCAGAAATAACTTTCTTTCAGTTAAAAGATGGTAGTGTATTTTCTTTAGTTGTATTTCCAGATGATACTCAAGGAACTGCTAATTTCAAAATGAAAAGAGCAATTGAAATTTGTAAGGAATTTTGGGATGAAGGATATGATTTTTGTAGTGGAGATCATATGAGTTTTGTTGTTAAGGAAGATAAGAGAGATGGAGAAGGAGAAGGTAAAGAGAGTGAAAAATAATTTAAAATTGGTAGTTGACAGATAGTAAATATTAATTAAAAAGGAGTATTATATAAACAATATGAATAATATATGAATAATATGGTAAATAAATTTTTATTATATTGAAGTTTCATATATAATATATTTATAAGATAAAGTAAAAAAGAAAAGAGGTAAATATTTATAGTTAAAATTCAAAAACAAAT